>JACXTT010002381.1_pt1 | contig 29954 bp, 23 predicted proteins | sample 9270951 | NCBI WGS metagenome assembly JACXTT01 (sample SAMN15532306, study PRJNA645909) | rock metagenome | isolation source: weathered quartz diorite | place: Puerto Rico | collected 2017-06-21 | reverse complement strand
TATATTTAGCCAAAACTCACAAAAAATACTGGTTCTGGCCAAATATAGGAATGGCGCTTTGAACTAAACCCACCTCGCACCCATTACCCCATCGCCTTTATAATCTCCTCCGCATGCTGCTTGTTTTTTGGCCGCAGGAATATTTTACGGATAATGCCTTTTTCATCCATCACAAAAGTAGTACGGTGTATACCATCGTAATGACGCCCGTACAATTGCTTAGGTCCCCATACACCATATTTATCAATGATCTTATGCTCAGGATCGGCAAGCAGTGTAAAGGGAAGAGAATATTTGGCTTCAAACTTACGGTGTTTGGCTTCGGTATCGGGACTTACCCCCAGTATGATAAACCCCTCTTTTTTTAACAGGGCATAATTATCGCGCAGGTTGCAGGCCTGGATGGTGCAGGTGGGGGTATCGTCTTCGGGATAGAAATACAATATTACTTTATGGCCCTTGTAATCGGCAAGGGAAACCTTATTGCCTTTTTGATCCAAGCCGGTAAACGCGGGGGCTTTATCGCCTTCTTTTAATACAATCATAATTAGTTGATGGTTGATAGTTGACAGTTGATAGGCTTTTGCGTCGATTTCGGGCAACGAACAACGGCCAGCAGGCAACGTATTTTTAACGCGTGAATGTAAATGTCTTTTTAGCTACATTACCCGCTTCATCCACCACACTTACTTCCAGCGTATGCAGGCCGGGCGGGCACTTTTCATCCATTATATATATAAAGTCAAGGCCCTTATCATTGGTAAAGCGCAGCCAGTGACCGTCTAACAGCGCACGGAAACTGTTATAAGAACCCAAGTTATCGTGCACTTTAATGACAATGCGGGCGGCCTTACCCAGGTTAGCGCCTTCAGCAAAGCCGGCACTGATAACCGGGGGCGTGGTATCGAGCACCAGCTGAAAATTACCCATTTCACGAAATTTGGCGGCAGCCCATTCCTTCTGCCATTCTACTTTGGCTACGTCCTTATGACTGCCGGCAAAGCGCTGCATAACGATGCGGTTGCGCAGGGCTTCGCTTAATGTAACCATAGGCCGGATGCGCACCAGCATATAATCCTGCAACGGAATATAAGCGGCACCAATAGTATGCACCATCGATACCACCTGCGGCATGGAAGCAGGCTGTGCATGGTAGGCAATGTGCACAGAATCGTACAGGCATTTTTCACCTAAATAGAACTCGCAGTCCGCCGCTTCATACCCGTCCAGCATGCCTGGATAGTACATTTTTACGGGAATGGGCCCTTCAACCGCCCCGGGATGGGCTGAGCTCATGGCACTAGCTGCTGCCCATATACTGCCCGCCGCCCGGCGGTATTGCACCCGGGTGCTGAGCACCGTGGTATTGCCATACCCGTCTTTTACTTCTATGCGTATATCGTGCACGCCGCCATCGCTGATATCAATGGCGCCGTCGCCACCCACCTGCCGGTAAATGGAGTTCTGGTAGCCGGGCAGCTGGAACAGCTGCTGCAAAAAGGGGCCGCCGCCAGCACGGGTTTTATAATCAATATGCGCATTGAGATTGCGGGTGTTGTCATAACTGATATTGTCCATCCTAAAGCCCAGCACCGGCTTTTCATTGTTAAACAAATCGGCTTCAAAGATGCCGTTGGGGTTGGTAGAACCGGAATGGGTGTCGGTGGCTGAGATGGCAAAGCTCACTTTGGCATAGTCTACCATTATAATAGGGAGGGTGCTGCCATAACCTTCCGCTGTTTTTTTAAGGGCAACGTAATGGGGCGATTGCTCGTACAGGCTTAAAGTGCGGTTGTACAGGGCCAGGCGCTTAATGACGGGTTTGGTATCATCGGGCAGGGGCATGCCAAAAAGCATGGGGTTGTGGTTAACATCATCGGCGGTGCTGCGTATTTCAAAATGCACATGGGGGGCCTGCGAGCCGCCGGTAGTACCGCTCCAGGCAATGAAATCGCCTTTTTTAACCGGGAACAGCGCTGGGGGGATGTCCACAAACTGCTTCCAGGATTCAGTTTTGTACTGGAGCTCTTTTACATATTTTTCCAGGGCAGGGGCAAAATCGTTCAGGTGGCAGTACACGGTAGTGTACCCGTTGGGGTGGTTAATATAAATGGCCCGGCCAAAACCGGCTGGCTCTATTTTTATCTTGGCTATATACCCGTCGGCTGCCGCATGCACCGGCAGGTTTACCTTCTGCCGGGTGCGGATATCGAAGCCCATGTGGTAATGGTTGGGGCGCAGCTCTCCAAAATTGCCGCTAAGGCTGATGGGTATATCCAGCGGGTTGCGAAAAAAGCCTTTGGGGTAGTTTACCGCGGGGAATATTTGCCCGTCTACTATAATAGCGGAGCATAAAAAGAGGAACAGGAGTGCCGGTCGCATGATATAAAAGCGGTTTTAGAGCTGTTGAAAAATATTTGCAAAGCTAACCGGTTACCTTCATATTGGATCCGGTATAAATAGGTTGAGAAATCATTTCCATCCCCCTCTTTCAAAGCCAGCCATCGTTCTTTAAAAAAAGATCGCATTCCTGCAAGTATTTTCAACGGAATTCCTTGCATTGAATCATAAATTTTTAAAAAATACCCGGTTTCGGGTATGGATTTTGAAATCTCTGGTACAGCGTTTGGCGTATATAAATTGTCTTATAATAAAAGGACTTCATGGATTAAATGTTAACAGTATGAAAAAGATGCAGCAAACACTGCTTATTGCACTGGTCATGATGGGAGCTACTGTTGTTGGCTGGGTAAAAGGCAACGAAGCAAAACAAAAATGGGTATACAAACGCAAAACCAGTTTTGACGAAAAGCGACAACTGGCCATGAAGCGTATGGCGGCCCGGCAGGGACAGGTGCAGCTGGATGATATTGAGTATGCATCCTTCCATAATAATAACTAGGCTGACTTTTCTACATATATAATTCCGAGCCCTCACCGGAAGGTGGGGGCTTTTTGTCTGAAAGCCGCTCCTGTGGCGGCCTCGCAAAAACTTTCAAAATTAACGCGCATCTTTTCTCCCACTCCCTTACTTTTGCGCAATTTATCCCGTGCCGGCTGCAAGCGTTCAAAGGCCGGAAAACCCGGTTGCCACCCAACCCCCGGGATAGATAAATAATAACAAGAAATGCCAAAAGACACATCCATTCGCTCAGTCCTCATTATCGGCTCCGGCCCCATCATCATTGGCCAGGCCTGTGAATTTGATTATTCCGGTACCCAAGCCGCCCGAAGCCTGCGGGAAGAAGGTATTAAAGTAATATTAATCAACAGCAACCCCGCTACTATCATGACCGACCCCATGATGGCCGACCGGGTGTACCTGCTTCCCCTAACCGTGGAGAGTATTGAACAGATACTGGAAGAGAACGAGATAGACGCCGTGCTGCCTACCATGGGCGGCCAAACCGCGCTTAACCTGGCCAAGGAAGCGGAAGACCTGGGCATCTGGCAGAAATACAATACCCGCCTGATAGGTGTAGACATTAAAGCCATCGATAAAGCGGAAGACCGCGAAAAGTTCCGCCAGTGGATGATACAACTGGGCGTACCGGTAGCACAGGCCAAAACGGCCAACTCCTTCCTGGAAGGAAAAGAGTTTGCACAGGAAATAGGCTTCCCCCTTGTTATCCGTCCCTCCTTTACCCTGGGCGGTACCGGTGGTGGCTTTGTACACGATAAAGAAGATTTGGACGAGGCGCTCAACCGCGGCCTGCAGGCCTCCCCTATTCACGAAGTGCTGGTGGAAAAAGCCGTGCTGGGATGGAAAGAGTTTGAGCTGGAATTGCTGCGCGATGCCAATGACAACGTGGTTATCATTTGTACCGTAGAGAATTTTGACCCCATGGGCGTGCATACCGGCGACTCTATTACGGTAGCCCCGGCCATGACCCTGAGCGATACCGCCTTCCAGCTGATGCGCAATACCGCTATTATGATGATGCGCGACCTGGGCAATTTTGCCGGCGGTTGCAATGTGCAGTTTGCCCTGAACCCCGAAAACGAAAGCATCATTGCCATTGAAATCAACCCCCGGGTAAGCCGCTCTTCGGCACTGGCCTCCAAGGCAACCGGTTACCCCATTGCCAAGATTGCCGCCAAACTGGCCATCGGCTATAACCTGGACGAACTGGAAAACCAGATTACAAAAAATACCTCCGCTTATTTTGAACCGGCGCTGGATTATGTGATTGTGAAAATACCGCGCTGGAACTTTGATAAATTCAAGGGAGCCAACGATACGCTGGGCCTGCAAATGAAAAGCGTGGGTGAAGTAATGGCCATTGGCCGGAGCTTTACCGAAGCTATCCAGAAAGCCTGCCAGAGCCTGGAAAACAATGCCATTGGCCTGGGCTATTACGGCAAAAGCCAGATGCACGCGGAAGAACTGATTGAATACCTCAAAACCCCCAAATGGGACCGCATCTTCCGTATTAAGGATGCGCTGATGGCAGGCATTTCAGTAGGCACCATCTCCAAGGCCACCAACGGCATTGACCGCTGGTTCCTGAACCAGATAAAACTTATCTGCGAAATAGAAAAAGAGATTGCGCACTATAAACTGGATACTTTACCGCTTGAGCTGCTGGAAAAAGCCAAGCGCCATGGGTTTAGCGACGACCAGGTAGCGCATATCATGAATGACGGTACGGATGAAACGGTGTACGCCAAAAGAAAGGCCGCCGGCATTACCCGTGTATATAAAATGGTGGATACCTGCTCGGCAGAGTTTGAAGCCAAAACGCCGTATTTCTATTCCTCGTTTGAGAAAAACGGGTTGAATGAAAGCAAACGGACCGACAAGAAGAAGATCATTGTATTGGGTTCAGGCCCCAACCGCATTGGCCAGGGCATTGAATTCGATTACTGCTGCGTGCATGGCCTGCTGGCCATCCGCGAATGCGGGTACGAAAGCATCATGGTAAACTGCAACCCCGAAACCGTTAGTACCGATTTTGATATAGCCGATAAGCTTTACTTTGAGCCCGTGTACTGGGAGCATCTCTGGGAAATTATTGAGCACGAAAAACCCGAAGGCGTTATTGTACAGCTGGGCGGGCAAACCGCGCTGAAGCTGGCAGAGCGCCTGCACGCCAAAGGCATTAAGATCATCGGCACCTCGTACGACAGTATGGATATAGCCGAAGACCGCGGCCGCTTTAGCGATATGCTGAAAGAGCTGGGTGTGCCCTACCCCGATTACGGTACGGCGTGGGTGGTAGATGAAGCCATTGAAGTAGCCAATCGTGTAGGCTACCCCGTGTTGGTGCGCCCCAGCTATGTGCTGGGCGGCCAGCGCATGCGGATTGTGATTAACGACGATGAAGTGGAAAAGGCAGTAGTAAGCCTGCTCAAACATATACCCGGCAATAAAATTCTTATCGACCATTTCCTGGACCGCTGCCAGGAAGCAGAGATAGACGCCATTTTTGACGGAACGGATTTTCATGTGATGGGTGTGATGGAGCATATAGAGCCCGCCGGTATTCATAGCGGCGACAGCAACGCGGTATTGCCCCAGTTTAACCTTACCCCGCTGGTAGTGGAAACGATGAAGGAATATGCTGAGAAGATTGCCCGGGCGCTGAATATTTTAGGACTTATCAATATCCAGTTTGCCATCAAGGACAATAATGTATTTGTTATTGAAGCCAACCCCCGCGCTTCGCGCACCACGCCGTTTATTGCCAAGGCCTACCAGATCCCCTACCTGAATGTGGCTACCAAGATTATGATTGGCGGGCACAAGCTGAAGGACTTTACGTTTGAGAAAAAACTCAAGGGCTTTGCTATCAAGGAGCCGGTATTCAGCTTTAATAAATTTCCCGGGGTGAATAAGGAGCTGGGACCCGAAATGAAGAGTACGGGCGAAGCGATTCGCTTTATCAAGGATTTACGGGACCCGTATTTCAGGCAGCTGTATAAGGACAGAAGTATGTACCTGAGCAAATAGTATTTAAGGTTCGCACAGAGCTAAAAGAGAAAAAGAGATGTTGCTATTAAGCGTTACATCTCTTTTTCTCTTTTAGCTCTGTGCGATAATTTTTTTTAATCGTCGTTATCTTTACTTTCTTTCAATTTTACAAAGGCTGCCCGTTTAGGCCCGGGAAAGGGAACGTTTTCTCCTTTTACGCCATGCCATAGCACAATATTAAATTCCAGGTCGGGCACGGCGTCTTCTTTTGCCAGGTTGAATTTTTCCGAGCGGCGCTGCCATTCGTTGAGGGCGGTATTCTTTTCGTTGAAATCTATTTGCGCCGGCACCGATTGAAAGGGAGTGAGATCAGGTGTAGTATTAAAACTTCTCCAGAGCGGTACGGCGGCGGCATCGTACTGGCTCATGGGCGGAATACCAAGAATCAATTCCATCGTGCGCAATAAGGAAGAGGTGGAATACATGGTATGGTCTACAAAACCTCTTTTTATAAAGCCGCCGGCAATATAGGCCGGGCTGCGGTGGGCGTCTACATGATCGGCGCCGTTCTGCGCATCATCTTCTACAATAAATACCACGCTTTCTTTCCAGATAGGGCTTTTGCTGAGGTATTCGATAAACATACCTACGGCCAGGTCGTTATCGGCCACATGGGCAAACGGCGTAGGACGGCCTTTGCGCAATCCCTCCGTATGATCATTGCCAAGGCGTACGGAGTTGAACTGCGGCACGGCATTGATGGCTACGAGCGAATCAAATTCTTTTTTCCACTGGTAAAAACGGGTGGTATCGCGTGTACCCAAATCCCAGCCGGTGTAATACGGGCAGAGATGTTCTTTTAGTACCGGTATATTGGGTTTATAATCGTCGGCAAATTCGCCATACGTGCGATAGCTCACGCCGGCTTTCTGGCAATGGTCCCATATAAAACCGCCTTTATTGTTGGCAATGGCTTTATTGCCTTCGGCAGAATAGGTGCCGCCACGGCCGCCGTAACTGGTGGGCCAGGTCTTTTCCAGGTAATCATCGGCGTAAGCGCCCATACTCCAGTTGTGCCCGTCGGCGCTTACTTCTCCATCTACATAAAAATTGTCCAGCAATACAAACTCCCGCGCCAGTTTATGCTGGTTGGGGGTTACGTTTTCGCCAAAGAGCACCAGCGAAGCATCGCCGTTGCCTTCCTTCATATCGCCCAGCACCTGGTCGTAGGTGCGGTTTTCTTTAATAACGTAGAATACGTGCCTGATGGGCGAGGCATCGCCTATTTTCATGGGCACGGGGTTACCGGCTTCGCCCTGCGATACCATTTCACCCTGTTTGCTGTAAGGCGTATTGCGGTATACCACTTCCGAAAACCCCGCCAGGTCTTTATCAGTAGGTTCTTCCAGGATGCTCATGGTGCCTTTAAACAGGCCGCCGATATATTGTACTTCCCGCGGCTTGCTTTTGTCGCCAGCCTGGTACGATACTTCTTCTCTCCTGTGAATAGGATTGGGGCCGTATGGGTTGGCCATGGAGGAAAAGCCTTTGCCATTGGCTACAAAGAGTTTTTTGTCCACCACTTTTACATTGGTGGGATACCATCCTACGGGAATAAATCCTTTACTGCGGCTGGAACCTGGCTGGCTTACATCAAATACCGCTACGCAATTATTGTCGGCATTGGCAATATACAGGGTCTTTTCATCGGCGCTCAATGCCAGCCCGTTGGTGGTAGAGCCGTTGGGCGCATCGGGATAAAGTGCGGCATTGAGCGTTTCCAGCACCTTGCGCTGCGCGATGTCAATAACCGAAACGGAATTGTCGTTGGCATTGGCTACAAAAAGGTATTTGCCTTTTTTAGAAAGGCAGAGATCGTTGGGGTTATCGCCTACAGGTATTTGAGCGCTGAATACTTTATCGTAGGTATCGAATACCAGCAGCTTATCGCAGCCCCAGCAACTGATATACAGTTCTTTTTTGTCGGGCGATAACTGGCAGGCATAAGCTTCACCATCCAGGGGAATGCGCTGCAACACGGTTTTGCCTGTAAGGTCAACAATGTACAGGGAGTTGTTTTCCTTGGTAACCACGTACAGCAACTGGCGGTTATCGTCTATTTCAATACCGGCCGGGGATATTGTTTCCGGCCATTTTTTGCCCAGCAGGATACTATCGTTTAGCACCAGTTTTTTATGGTCGATGGCATATTTCAATATGCGGTTATCGTTGCCGCCCGAGGCATAGAGGTATTTTTCATCTGCGCTGAATTTGAGGCCAAACCAGCTTTTGGGTATGATGCTGCTGTCCAGCAGTACTTCTTTTTTCGGGTCTATCAGCTGTATGCTTTGTACGCTTTGCCCGTTGTTGGTAACGGCCATATATTTTCCCGAAGAAGATACCGCGATGTTAAGCGGTAAATCGCCCAGCGGAAGGCTTCTGCCGGCGGGAGTAAGCGACCAGCCGTTGGGCAGGTGCACCCGTGCTGCTTCCAGCTGCTGCGGGGTTTGGGCCAAAGCGGTAACCGATAACAGAACACAACAAAAAACAATAACTATTCTCATGTTGGTATATTAAAGTTTAAAGATACAACAGCAGGTAGTGAGAAAATTGGTAGATACAATGATTTAATGCCCATAAGCTATGTTTTAATATAGGGTGGGTCGCCCTTCCGGGGCGGCTCACCATAAACCATGACTAAAAAAGATAAAGATTTATTAACTTTCATTATGCGGCCTTATCCTTTGCATATATGGCAGGAAGCTCCATTCCTGCGTCTTATCATTCCTTTTATGGCAGGAATTACAGCTTCATGGTATTGCGGCATAGCGCCGGCAGCGGGATGGGCAGTGCTGCCGGCCTGCGTGGTGGCGATAGTCGTTTTCAACCGCCGCTTTTCTTTCCGGCAATGGCGCCTGGGATGGCTGAATGGTATTATTATACAGCTAATAATGCTGGCCCTGGGCGCACTGATTTGCTGGTACAGGGACCCTGCCCACCAGGCCAACCGGTTTACGCGCTATTATCATCCCGCCGCCGCTATACGGGTTACGCTGGAAGAGCCACTGGCAGAAAAAGAAAATTCTTTTAAAGCCATTGCTTCGGTGCAGGAAGTGATCGATTCCGCCGCTACCTATACTACTTCGGGCACGGTACTGCTGTATTTTAAAATCGATTCAACAGCGCGGTGCTTAGGGTATGGCAGTCAAATACTGCTAAACAAGCCCCTGCAAGCTATTGGCAGCACCGGCAATCCCGGGGCTTTTGATTACCGGCATTATATGGCGCTGCAGGGTATTTACCGGCAGGTATACCTGCTGCCGGGTGAGTACGTGGTATTGCCGGGTAAAAACGAAAACCGGTTTACGAAAGGACTGCTGGACACCCGGCAGAAAGTAACCGCTGTACTCAGCAGGTATATACCCGGCAAAAAAGAAGCGGGCCTGGCCGAGGCATTGCTGATTGGGTATAAAGACGATCTGGATAAAGGCTTGTTGCAATCGTATTCCAATACCGGCGTGGTGCATATTATAGCTATTTCGGGATTGCATGTAGGATTGATTTACGGGCTGCTGCTGTTTGTAACAGCGCCGTTGCGGCTTAAACGATGGCAATGGCTGCAGGCCGGTATCATCATTGCCGGTTTATGGTTGTTTGCCCTGCTGGCGGGCGGCGGCCCTTCTGTATTGCGGTCGGCGCTGATGTTTACCTGTATCGTTATCGGCCAACGGGTATCCTCAGGTACTTCTGTGTATAATACGCTTTCCGTATCCGCTTTTATCCTGCTTTGTATTAACCCGCTTTGGTGCTGGGATGTGGGGTTCCAGCTATCGTATATAGCGGTCCTGAGCATTGTTATTTTTATGAAGCCCATTTATCATTTGCTGTCTTTTCAGAACAAGGCGCTGGATGTTATATGGAAACTCAATGCTGTTACGCTGGCGGCACAGGTGCTTACGGTGCCGGTAAGCATTTATCATTTTCACCAGTTTCCCGCTTATTTTTTGATTACCAACCTGCTGGCGGTGCCATTGTCTACTGCTATCGTGCTGGGCGAAATTATATTGTGCGCGCTGGCGGTTGTGCCCGCCCTGGCCGGGCCGGCAGGGCTTGTTTTGCAATGGGGCATCAGGCAAATGAACCAGTTCATTGCCCACATGGAAGGCATGCCGGGTGCGCTGTGGAACGGCCTGCAGGTAAGCACCCTGCAACTGGTATTGCTGTATGTAGTTGTGGCAGGGGTGTCGGGCTGGCTGCTGCAAAAGAACAAAACGGCCTTGCTGGCAGGGCTTTGCGGTTTGCTGGGCTTTATGGCTGCAAGGACCCAGTCATTTATACAGGCCGGGCGGCAGCAATTGCTGGTGGTGTACAACCTGCCAAAGCACCAGGCCATTGATTTTATTAGCGGGAGAAAGTACCTGTTTAAAAGCGATTCGGCGCTGGCGGATGATGTGCTTACCCAGCGTTTTTACCTGGGCCCCAGCCGGGTGGCCTGGCGCGTGGGCCCGGCAGACCACTTATTTATAACCGGGGTGCATGGTAACTGCCTTGTATTCAACAACAAACGGGTACTGCTGGTAGACGAGCGCTTTCCTGCACAGGGCATAGCGGAGAAGATAAATGCCGACCTGGTCATTGTATCCGGCCGGGTGCGTCTATCTCCTGCCGCACTGGTAAAGACCGTAGATTGCCGGCAGGTGGTGTTGGACAGTTCCGTTCCCGCCCGGACGGTGAATAAATGGAAAGAGGAGGCGCAAAAGCTGCGGCTGGCCTGCTTTTGCGTAGTGGATAACGGTGCTTTTGTAATGAACCTTGAGTAAGTTACTTTTGCGGCATGAATAAGAAAATTCAAGCGGCGCTTATCTCGGTTTTTTATAAAGACGGCCTCGAAATACTCGTACACGAACTGCATAAACAAGGCATTACTATATACAGTACCGGTGGTACCCAATCGTTTATCGAAAAACTGGGACTGCCCGTGGTGCCGGTAGAAAACCTCACTACTTATCCTTCCATCCTGGGCGGAAGGGTAAAGACCCTGCATCCTTCTGTTTTCGGGGGCATACTGGGCCGGCGCGATAATGATACCGATGTGGCGGAAATGAAGCAATACCAGATCCCGGAAATTGACCTGGTGATCGTTGACCTCTACCCGTTTGAAGAAACGGTAGCTTCCACTACCGAAGAAAAGTCTATCATTGAGAAGATCGATATCGGCGGCCCTTCCATGATACGCGGCGCAGCCAAGAACTTTAAGGATGTGGTGGTGCTGGCGGCAAAAAAAGATTACGCGGTACTGGCACAACTATTAAAAGAACAAAACGGCACCACTACCCTGGAACAACGCAGGGCCTTTGCAGCCAAGGCGTTTGAAATTGTGGCGCATTACGATGTGGCCATTGCCAAATATTTCAATCCTTCCGATGCCCCGTATTTCCTGGAATCCATTCCGCATCCCAAAGCCATGCGTTATGGCGAGAACCCGCACCAGGCAGGCGTGTTTTATGGCGATACAGATGCTATTTTTAACCAGCTGAACGGAAAAGAATTATCCTACAATAATCTTGTGGACGTAGAAGCGGCAGTGGAACTGATTGGCGAGTTTGTGCCCAATCCTACCGGCGCAGCCACCTTTGCCATTATCAAGCATACCAATGTATGCGGCATTGCCTCACGGGCCACAGTAAAGCAGGCCTGGGATGCTGCACTGGCAGGCGATCCGGAAAGTGCTTTCGGGGGCGTGCTGGTGTGCAATGGCGTTATTGACCTGGCCACCGCTGAAGCTATCAACGAAATTTTCTTTGAAGTGCTGGTAGCCCCTTCTTTTACGGAAGATGCGCTGGTGGTGCTGCGTTCTAAAAAGAACCGCATCTTATTGCAACTGAAAGCCCCGCTGCATAAAAAGCAGCAATACAAATCGCTGCTTAACGGCGTGCTGCTGCAGCAAACAGACGAAGGCAATTACAGCAAATGGGAAGAAAGCGGCGGCCGCCCCTGTACCGAAACAGAAAAAGAAGACCTGGTGTTTGCCAACATCGTGTGCAAACATCTTAAAAGCAATGCTATTGCCCTGGTAAAAGACAAACAGCTTATTGGCAAAGGATGCGGCCAAACCAGCCGTATAGATGCCCTGCGCCATGCGGTAGATAAAGCAAAGCAATTCAACTTCAATTTAAAGGGTGCCGTTATGGCCAGCGATGCTTTCTTTCCCTTTAATGATTGCGTTCAGCTGGGCGATGAAGCGGGCATTACCGCCTTTATTCAACCGGGGGGATCAATACGCGATAAGGATTCTATCGAATATTGCAAAGGGCATAACCTGGCGATGGTGATTACGGGGCTGAGGCATTTTAAGCATTAAGAGTTATACGCATCCCAGTACACATTCTCTTTCATAAACAGCTCGTACATTTCGCGCCAGCCGGCAAAGTTGGCATCGGTGCCGAGAAAGTGGTTGTGCCAGATGGTGACCATCAGGCCGTTTAATCTCTTTACGGTATTGTAATAGTGCACCAGTTCTTCGTAGGCTTTTTGCGGGCTGTATTGTTGCTCGTAGTAGGAATTGGCGTCCATATAGCAAAAGGGGAAAAGCCGTAATGCCGTGGCTTCATTGGCCTGCAGGTCGAACCAGTTGTAGCTGGACGCTACCGATGCCCGGAACCCGTTGATGGTGCCATAACCCATGGAATAATCCCTGAGCAGGCCTGTTTTTATGAGGCGGCGGAAGGTGCCCGGCAACTCCAGTTTGATATAATGCTGGCGGCTGTGTTCAATGCGGCGGTCGATGATCACTTCCAGCCATTCTTTTTCTTCTTTCAGTATGGTATCATCACCGGCCACGCTGCTTTGCCAGGAAGGATGCAGCCCGGTTTTGTATACCTGTGCATAGTATTCCACCAGTTGCTGGAATGCTTTGGACGAGGTAGGTGTGTTTTTATCGTACCCTTTTTGTTCGCCTGCTACCAGGAAAAAATATACGGGCTTTACTTTGCAGTACAGGTGCAGGGCATCCAGCCACTCGTAACTGTCAAACGGATCTTTTTGCTTGTTGCGCAATACCTTCCAGCGTTCTTTTACCAGGCGCCATTGCCCCCTTTTGATGGCCTGCGCAAAGCCCCCGGCAGTACGTCGCCAGCCCTTGTGGCGATAGGAATAGGCAATATCAATATCGTAGGAAGGGATGAATTTAAACTGGTTGCGTTTAAACAGCAATGAAGGAAATTTTTGCAGCAGCGCCCGCCTGAAATCGCTTAACCAGATGTTTACCAGCGGCAAATGAAGAAAACCCTCTTTAAACGCCAGCGAGCTGGTATGCGCGTAACGGCCGTATTCGTCTTTATCGTGCGGCAGGTATTCTTCGTAACGGCTGAGCAGGTAAAAAGACGCCGCCAGTATATCGAACGGAAAATCACCGCTGCAGCGAAAAAAAGCTTTGGCATAGTTTAATTCAAAGCAATCAATGGGTTGTGCTGTTATGCCATCTTCAAAAAGAAGGGGCGCGGCATGGATAAAAAACTCCTGTTCAGAAAAATCGTTGTCGGAATAGTTAAGCCGCGGGCCGCGGAAGCGGGTAAACTGGTCTTTATCGGTGGTAATCAGCATGGGGTCGCTGAACAATTCCCTGCTGATAAAATCAACAATGTATTGCAGGCGAGGGGTAACTGTATGGGAATAAATCAACAACATCCGTACAAACAAACAAATAGCCAGCCATTCCGCTGACTATCTACAAATATATCTTCAAAAAGGATCGGTGACAAGCTTATTTCTGCTCCTTCTCCCGCCACATTTCATTAAACGTCTTCGGTGTAAAATCCAGCGCTCCCCGGTGTGCAGCCCATCCCTTAAACAGCTTATTGACAGCCCAGTTTTTTAGTTTCTGGCTGCCCATATTCATGAGCGAGCGGTTAAGGCTGGCTTTTTTCCAGGCCTTCCAGGCTATTTTTTCACTCCAGGTGGTATCGCCTTCCTCTACTGCCTCATGCCGGTTTTCCAGCAGCAGTTCATGCAGGTTTATTTTTACTGCGCATACTTCGGTGCAGTTGCCGCAAAGCGAGGAGGCATAACTGAGATGCTTCCACTCTTTCATTTCCCGGAGGTGGGGCGTAATTACGGCGCCAATAGGGCCGCTGTAGGTAGTACCGTACGCATGACCGCCGATGTTTTTATATACCGGGCAGGCATTGAGGCAGGCGCCGCAGCGAATGCAGTACAGGCTTTCCCTTGTTTTTTCGTTGGCTAAGATGGAGGTACGGCCATTGTCCAGTAAAATAACATACATTTCTTCCGGTCCGTCGGCTTCCTGCGGCTGGCGCGGCCCGGTTACAATGGTATTGTATACGGTCAGCTTCTGGCCGGTGCCGAAGGTAGCCAGCAGGGGCCAGAACAGGCCCAGGTCGGTCATTGACGGGATAATCTTTTCTATACCAACAATGACAATATGCGTTTTGGGAAAAGCGCAACTCAGCCTTGCATTGCCTTCGTTTTCGGTAACGGCAATGCCGCCGATATCGGATATAATAAAATTGGCGCCGGTAATGCCTATTTCGGCTTCAGTGTATTTGGCGCGGAGTTTTTCGCGCGCTACCAGCGTAAGCTCTTTGGGCGAAAGATTGGGCTTGGTGTGCAGTTTATCGTAAAACAGTTTGGCCACGTCTTCCTTGCTTTTATGCATGGCCGGGGTAACGATATGGTAGGGCGGCTCACCATCCAGCTGCTGGATGTACTCACCAAGATCCGTTTCCACGCTTTCAATGCCCTGCTCTTCCAAAAAGTGATTCAGCTTCAGCTCTTCGGTCACCATGCTTTTGCTTTTCACAATCGTTTTGCAGTTCTTTTCCAGGCATATCTTTTTTATTTCCGCCAGGGCCTGCACGGTATCTTCCGCCCAGAGCACTTTACCGCCGCGTTTGGTAAATGCCGATTCAAAAGCTTCCAGCTGCTGGTCGAGGGTTTCCAGTGCGCGCCATTTAATGTTTTTAGCGCGTTCGCGGGCGGTGTCCAAATCGGCAAACTGCTCCTTGCCGGCCGGCACGGCGGCATTGTAGCGGCCGATATTGAAATTGATTTTACGCCGGTGTTCCAGGTCAGCGGCCCTTACCGTGCTGCGGGCTATAAAGGTGGAAGCGGATTCTGACATAGGCTGTTATTAAACCGGTTTTTTGTCTTTATAGTATTGATCGGCCACCTGTTTCAGCAGACCGTAAAAATCTTCACCGTATTTGCGGATGATGGATTCTTTCAGGAAAACATATACGGGCACTTTTTCTTTTTTGCCCAGGGCGCAGGCCGGGCTGCAAAGGCCATCGCGAGGCTCATAGTTCATGAGCTCGTACGCTTTGGTCTGTTTTACCTTGATGGGGTACAGGTGGCAACTGATGGGTTTTTTCCATTGGGTGGATTTGCCATCGTAAAAAGCCTGTTCAAAACTGCACTTGATAACGCCTTTTTTATCGCGGAAACCATAAGCACACATCTTGCCTTCTATGGTAGGCGTAACCCAGCCAAATTCGCGGTCATATTCGTAGCGGCCATTGCGTTCTACCTGTTGTATGCCTTCCCTGGTCATGTAGGGCTTTACGATCTCGTATAGTTCGTTGACATACGTAAGTTCGTCATTTGTAAGAGGTGCGCCGGCATCGCCGTCTTCACAGCAACCACCTTTGCATTTGCTCAAATCGCAAATAAACTGCTCCTTTACCACCTCGTCACTTACCAGGACATTTTCTATTGCTATCATTGGTTCAAAGATACGATATATCCTTTTGCGGTGTGCCGGATTCAGGCATGCCACGGTTGTTTGCTCCCCCGCCGGTTTAACATTCATCTAACAATTATTTATAGGCAATTTTCCCGGGCGGCGCATCCTACTGCAAACCCGCTTTATGCCTGTCAACACCCGCCGGCTTACGCTTCAGCATTCGGTGCGTTATTTCTTCCTGCTGCTGTTTTGGCTGCCTGTTGTATTTTTTAGTCTTTTGCTGGTGCGCAATACGCTGCCTTATTTTTCTTTTAGCAACCAGTTTAGTTTTATACAGGAAAGGGCCATGCTTTTTGGCCGGTCGGTTTATAAAGGCAGTTTTTATATTCATATCGCAGCGGGTATGCTTTGCATTACCAGTTCGCTGGTCCAGTTTTCTTCATGGATACTCAAAAAAAGAAAAGCTATTCATACCTGGTCCGGCAAATTGTATGTGCTGGTGGTATTGCTGGCCGGGGCGCCAACGGGGCTTTATATGGCGTTCTTTGCCAAGGGCGGTTTCTGGGAAAGGGCCCTGTTCCTGTTTATGGCCGTGTATTGGTTTTTTACCACGGCAAAGGGATTGCAAACCATCAGGCGGAAGAATGTGCTGGCGCACCGGCAATGGATGATACGTTCGTACTCCATGGCCATGACGGCGGTTACCTTCCGGGTATACCATATCCTGTTTTATGTTGCCGGGGTGGATCACTTGCACAATTACGAAGTATCGCTCTGGATAAGTGTGCTGGGCAATATGCTGGTGGCGGAATGGGTCATTTACCGCAGGGCAAAGTCATACCTCGCTACTTTTCTTACTTAAACAATATACACATGAAAAAGATGATCATCCTGGGCAGTTGCCTGGTAGGCGGTGCGGTTATTTATGGTTTTGCCGATTACCTGCATACCGATAAAAAACAGCTGGAGCGCATGTACAACGATGTGCCGGTAGTGAAGGCCGCTCCCGCAAAACAGGTAGCATCGCCCGCTGCAGGCGATACCACGGTATTTGTACCGGCAGCACCGAAGCGAAATGCACACAGGAGAAAATTAAACCTGGGTCTTTATTCCAGGTCGGCACTGGTGCAACGGGAAGTTCCTCTTGATTCAGCTGAAATGAAGCGACATTAATCAGTTGTTTTTCCAGGTAAGCGTATTAATGAGGTGCTTCATATCCTGCTGCACAAAATGGTCTACAATGCTGATGGAATCTTCATTGGGGGCGGCATCAAAATAGATAGCGCCGCGCAGGAAGTTTTTTACCGAATCACTTACCAGGAACTGGCTGGAGGTAGCGGCATTGCCGCGTATCTTAAAATAAATGCCCCTGACGCCCTTTGGTGTGGCAAACAGGCTGTCGTCGATAGAGGCTGCTTTAACGGTGTGTTTGTAAGTAAGATCGTAGGAGCTGCCGAGCAGGCGGTCGAAGGTATTAACGCCAATGGAATCTACATACTTGCCTTTTGCGTTCCGTACTTTAAAGCGGCTTTTACCGCCAATTTGTATGTAGCTGATGTATATCTTTCCATGGAACTGCGGAAAATCTACATTTATCCAGTACGGGTTTTCCGGCTGGTCTTCAAAAAACGTACTGTCCTGTACAATGGACGCATATACAGGGTATTCAAAGCGATAGGGAAAGCCCGGCTTATCAAATACCTGGTAACTGTGCTGTGGAAAATCTATTTTAAAATAACCGCGGGGTTTGGACGTATAGGTTTCATTGCACGACAGCAGGACTGTTGCCGCTACCAGCAGGACAATAAGAGGCGATACTGTTTTCAGGGAGGTAGTCCGCATAATGCTTGTTCTATCCTTTTACGTGGGGATTGATGGTTATTTTTACTTTTTTAATCCGGTTGCGGTCCAGTTCCAGCACGGTAAAATCGAAGTCGCCGCTATTGATCACATCATTTACTTTGGGAAACTCGCCGGCCAGCTCCAGTACCAGCCCTGCCAGCGAATCACTATCACCGCGTACCCGGTCAAAGGTATCTACCGGCAGGCCCATCATTTTGCAGGCGTCGTTCATCATGGTTTTTCCTTCAAATACAAAGTTCTGGTCGTCCAGTTTTTTATTGCCGCTTTCCTCTTCGTCAAACTCGTCTTTGATATCGCCGATAATTTCTTCCAGCACATCTTCCATGGTAACGATGCCGCTGGTGCCGCCAAATTCATCTACCACCACGGCAAAATGCGTGCGGCGCGACTGGAATTCCTTCAGCAGGTCTTCAATCAGTTTTTGCTCGTGTACAAAGTAAGGCTGGCGCAGCAGCTGGTGCCAGTTGAAGGCGGCGTCTTCATTGAGATAAAGTACCAGGTCCTTGGTATGGATGATACCCACCACCTCATCGAGGTTTTCTTTATATACCGGCAGGCGGGAGTAATGCAGTTCTTCCACGCGCCGGATAAGCTCGTTAAAGTCGACGTTGTAGTTAACACCGCTTACATCCAGGCGGGTGCGCATAATTTGGCGCACGGTGATGTTGCCGAATTTTACAATGCCCTTGAGTATGTTTTTTTCTTCTTCCGAAGCGTCGCTGTTGGTGCTGATGTCTATATCGCGGTCCAGGTTGTCGAGGTTATAGGAGGAGGCGCGTGCGCCGAGAAATTTTTCCACGCCATCGGACAGCGACACCAGCCAGGCACTGATCCGTTTAAACAGGTAATGGATGATTTCAACGATATAGGACGCGTTGTAGGCAAACCGCAGGTTGTTTTGCGTGGCCCATACTTTGGGCAGCACTTCGCCAAACAGCACGAGAAAAGAAGTGACGAGGATTATTTTTATCAGGAAATCGACAATCCAGAAATGGCTTTTTATGGGCAGCAGCTCATCGATAAGAAAATTGGAAAGAATGATGATGGCCATATTGACCAGGCTATTGGCAATGAGCAGGGAGCCCAGCAATAGCTTTGGTTCTTCCAGCAGGTTTACAATGCGTTTCCAGCCGGCGTCCTGCTTGGTTTTCAGCATGTTGATATCGCGGTAGCTGAGCGAGAAAAAAGCCACTTCCGAACCGGAAAGAAAAAAGGATACCAGTAACAGGAACAGGATGACCACCACGAGCAGGGTAATACCCTGTGTATTGGCAGCAAAAAAGAGTAGTAACGAATGGTTGTGGTGCCCAACAAATTCCCCCAGGTAATCCAAAGCGTTGGTTTTTGTGAATAATAATGTTCGCAGCCTGCCGGTAAAGATATATAAAACGCAAATTTGCAGTAAATTATTGATTTAGAAAGGCAGGTCGCCGGAAGGTTCACCTATCGGGGGGGTATCGGCGCCGCTTAATCCTTCCAGTCCGCCTTCGTGCCCGCCGTGGCCGCCGCCATCGTTGCGTTTATCGAGCATGATGAGGTTATCGCCCACCACTTCGGTGGCAAATTTTTTATTTCCTTCTTTATCTTCCCAGCTGCGGGTGCGCAGGCGGCCTTCTATATAAACAAGGCTTCCCTTGTGGAGGTATTTTTGCGCCAGTTCTGCCAGTCCCCGCCATAACACCACCGTATGCCATTCTGTTTGGGAAATGAGCTTACCTGCCCTGTCTTTGTATGTTTCTGTAGTAGCCAGTGAAAATTTTGCTACCGCAATATTGCCTTCCAGGTATTGTACATCCGGGTCTTTACCAAGATTGCCAATAAGCATTACCCTGTTAACGCCACGCATAAGAAATAATTTGATGTGAAAGAATCGTCTGATTTTAATCCTCTTTAAAGTTAAATTTTTTCGGCAAACAAATAGAATTTTTTGGGGTGATTCTGAGGGTTACATCGGGTCAAATAGTGTGTCGTTGGGGGTTTTCAACTACGGGGCGCCTTCGGCGCTATGCTTTTTACCACAGAGGGCACGAAGGTCTATTCACAGAGGTACACAGAGGCTTTTGAGGCGAAAAAATATTGCTTTTACTATGTATTCCTTTTAATGGGCACAGAGGGTTTGCTATGTAAACTTTTCTACCCGCCTGCCTTTGGCTAATTAAGCATGCATATAGATGGAATGACCGCATCCGCGCCGAAGGCGCGCCCTCTGTGCCCCTCAAAAGGAAGGTCCCTTAAACGAAAAAACAAAGCAAACGCTCTGTGTGCCTCTGTGAATAGACCTTCGTGCCCTCTGTGGTAAAAAATACCCGGCGCCTTCGGCGCCGCATCATCTAACTCCCGCTTGCAGGTTTTTGCAGGTATGAAGTAATAAACCGGGGAAAGGGGTAGTGGTCGAGTTCCGTCCATTTTACCCGTTCGTATGCATTGAGGGAAGGCGGCAGTGCCGAAAGCTGCAGCTCTATAAAGCGGCCGGCAATGGTTTGGTGGGAAAGCTGCTGCCGGAATTCGGGCGAAATACCAGTTATGGTAACCGGCATATTGCTGCCCGCCAGCTGCTGAAAGACGGCCCGGAACACCGATTCGTCCGGCATAAACAGCCCTTCGTTCTCATACAATACAAATTCGTAGAGGTTTTCCCAGATGTCTTTGGGGCCGCGTTTGCGTACCAGGGTATCATTGCCGATGCGTACAATAAAGTAATACAGCCAGCGGGTTCTTTTTTTGAGTTGTTTTTCTTTTACCGGCAGCTGGTCTACCCATTTATGCTGCCAGGCCTGGCAATCCTGCCGCTGCACGCATTGCGGGCAAAGGGGCTGCCGGGGCGTACACACAGTAGCACCAAAATCCATAATGGCCTGGTTGTATAATCCCGCTTGCCTGGTGTCCAGCAGCTCATTGGCCATGGTGCTGTACAGCTGTTTTCCCCCGGTACTGTCTACCGGGGTGGAAATGCCAAAATACCGGGAGAGCACGCGAAATACATTGCCGTCCAGCACGGCATGCGGAAGCTGGTAAGCAAAGGAGGCAATGGCGGCGGCGGTATAGGGTCCCACGCCTTTGAGGGCCAGGATGGCTTCGTAGGTATGGGGGAAGCGGCCATCCAGTTCCCGGGTAATATATTTAGCGGTAGCAATAAGATTTTTGCAGCGGGTATAATAGCCCAGGCCTTCCCAGAGTTTAAAGACCTGCTGTTCGGGGGCTTTGGCCAGGTCTTTAATGGTGGGGAAGGCTGTTACGAACCTTTCGTAGTAGGCAAGGCCCTGTTCCACCCGGGTTTGCTGGAGAATAATTTCGCTCAGCCATATTTTATAAGGGTCTTTTTCCCCCTTCCAGGGCATGGGGCGGGAGTTGCTCTCCCGGTTCCATTTCATCAGTTTCTTGGTAAAATCGGCTTTCATAGTATTTTTTTAGCTCCGGGCAGGTGAGGGGTGACGGGCAAAATAGGCAAAAACAGGCGAATTCAGGCCAATTTGGGTCAAAAAACCCCCCATACCTCAAAATCAATATTTTACGCAGGAATTTGCAATAGTAAAAAAGTTCTTTTATATTAACTTCGTAATTGGTTATGAAGCAGATATGAAATTGGCAAAAATTTCGTTTTGTATAGTAACGAATTTAAAAAACCCTTTAAGCTATCAACAAATGAGAAAAGCTGATCTAATCAACCAAATCGCTGAAAAAACAGGCATTCCCAAGGTGGATGTATTAGTAGCCCTTGAAACGATGTTCAAAGAGGTGAAGGATACATTGGCCGCAGGTGAAAACATTTACATCAGGGGATTCGGCAGCTTCATTACCAAGAAAAGAGCTGCCAAAATTGGCCGGAACATCAAGAAAAATGTGGCGGTACACATCCCGGAGCATTTTATTCCTGCTTTTAAACCTGCCAAGGAGTTTGTACAGGAAGTAAAAAAACTCAAAACCGTTAAAGAAGATCAGGCAAACCCCGAAGATGAAATGTAACTTTGCTGTTCTAATTTTTTGAATACGTGAAGAAACAGCAATTCATTCTCGTTGGTTCCGGCATCGTTCTTTTGGTTTTGCTTTATTTTTTTGGCAATACAGTTCCTCCGAAAAAGGAACCGGTTCCCGCTGTAGCGGGAGCGGGTGCTCCTTCTCAAAAGATTGCTTTTGAGGCTATTTTACAGGCTGCCAAACAAAAATTAACGCCCTCTCAACAAGCCTATACCACGCGTCTTGAATCTTCCGTCGTGCGGGGAGATGTTAAAGAGCAGCAAATCAAGGTCTTTACACAGCTGGCGGCCTTCTGGAAAGACTCGGTTCATTATTTTGAACCGTATGCTTATTATGTAGGAGCCGCCGCCAAGTTGGAAAATTCTGAAAAAAGTCTCACCTTCGCAGCCCGTCAATTTTTAAATGCATTGCAGGGGTCTAATACGCCGGTCATCAAACAATGGATGGCAGACCAGGCTAAAGAGTTGTTTGAGAAGGCGTTAGAGATAAACCCGGCAAATGATTCATCACGGATTGGATTGGGAAGCTGTTACATTTTTGGCAGCAGCGCCGACAGTCCGCAGGAGATGATGCAGGGAATTCAGCAAATACTGGCGGTAGCGAAACGTGATTCTACCAATATGTATGCGCAGCTGATGCTGGGAATAGGCGGGGTGGTATCGGGACAATTGGATAAAGCGGAAGAGCGTTTAACAACGGTAGTAAGGAAGGAGCCCGATAACCTGGAAGCCATACTGATGCTGGCAGAAGTGTATGAGCGGAAGGGAGATAAAGCCAGCGCCATCCACTGGTACGGTGCAGCAAGAAAATACCTGAAAGACGAGGGAATGTTGGAAGAACTCGATAATAAACTGAAATCCTTAAAATAATTTTTTTAACAAAAAATCGTTCCAGAGATGCCTTGTGGTAAAAAGAGAAAGCGTCATAAAATTGCGACGCACAAACGTAAAAAGAGACTGAGAAAGAACCGTCATAAGAAGAAGAACAAATAACCTTCTCCTCCTTGTACGGGTCCGCTAGTGTGTGGCGGACCTGCTTTCCCTGGCTGAATCCTTTATTTGCCTTTTGTGTTCCGGGGGTACTTGTAAATCAAGCAGGATATTCGGCATGTAAAACTCCTTCAGCGCCTTTCCTTTTAGTGTGTGATGGTTTGATTTTGTAAATGTGATACGCTTGAACAAGGAACTAATTATCAATGCCGCTCCGCAAGGAGTAGAAATTGCCCTTTTAGAGGATAAGAAATTAGTAGAACTGCACAACGAAAAAGCGGATGCCAGTTTTGCTGTGGGCGATTTGTACCTGGGAAAAGTTAAAAAACTTATACCCGGGCTGAATGCCGCATTTGTAGACGTAGGCTTCGAAAAAGACGCCTTCCTGCATTATACGGACCTGAGTCCTTATGCCCGTTCGCTGCTGAAGTTTACCCAAATGGCTATAGCAGACCAGAACGAACAGGGGTTCGACTTCGGCAGCTTCCAGGTAGAACCGGAAATCATCAAAACAGGAAAGATCAACGAGGTACTGGGCGGAAAGCCCAATATACTGGTACAGATCTTAAAAGAGCCCATCGCCGCCAAAGGCCCGCGCCTGAGCTGCGAAATCTCTTTGCCCGGGCGTTTTGTGGTCATTACCCCGTTTAACGATATCGTGGCGGTATCGCGCAAAATCCATTCGTCGGATGAGCGCAAACGCCTGCAGAAGATCATTGAGGCCATTAAACCCAAGAACTTCGGCGTTATTGTACGTACTGCTGCAGAAGGAAAGAACACGGCCGAGCTGCACGAAGACCTGATTGCACTGGTAGAAACCTGGAAGATTATCCAGCACAACCTCAAAAACGCCTCTCCCCCCGCCAAAGTGCTGAGTGAACAAACAAAGACCACCAGCATGCTGCGCGATTTACTGAACGAAGATTTCAACCGTATCGTGGTGAACGACAAGAACATTTTCAACGATGCAAAAAGTTATATTCAACGCATCGCCCCCGAAAAAGCAGACATCGTTTCCTTCTATAATAACGGCTCTCCCATATTTGACCAGTTTGGTGTGACCAAGCAGGTAAAAGCCGCTTTTGGCAAAACCGTTAACCTGCCCAGCGGGGCCTATCTTATTATAGAGCATACCGAAGCGCTGCATGTAATAGATGTAAACAGCGGTTATAAAAGCGTGAGCAATAACCAGGAGCAGAATGCGCTGGAGACCAATATGGAAGCGGCGGAAGAAATTTCGCGCCAGCTGCGCCTGCGCGACCTGGGCGGTATTATTGTGGTGGATTTCATCGATATGAAGCTGCCCGACAATAAACGCAAGCTGATGGAAGCCATGGAAGGCTTTATGCGCCCCGACCGCGCCAAGCATGCGGTATTGCCCATTTCCAAGTTTGGACTGATGCAGATTACGCGCCAGCGTATGAAGCCGGAAGTGAATATCAACACGCAGGAAATATGCCCAAGCTGTAACGGTACCGGAAAAATTTCTTCCACGCTGATACTGGAAGATGAAATAGAAAAGAATTTAAACTACCTGCTTACCCATAAGCACACCGATCTTTCGCTGGTAGTGCATCCTATCATGTATGCCTACCTGACCAAGGGCGGCATGTTCCGCTCCCGCCTGTGGAAATGGCGCTGGAAACATAAGCAGCGCATCAAGCTCAGGGAAAATACCAATTATCACCTGACCGAGTTTCATTTTTACGACAACCACGAAGAAGAGATAAAGCTGTAATAGCATCACTCCGATAAAATAGTTAAATAAAAAAAGCCCCGACATGAATGCCGGGGTTTCTTATTTAACTAAACTACACAGTGAGAGACTATTTAGGGTTCTTAACCGCCGCACTGGTGGCAGAGGGCGGGTTAAGTGCTGTTTCATCATCGGGCACATCCCAGTAATCGACGAAATTGTAATTGATGGTGGCATTGGTATTTAGCGTACCTGTGGTGGAAAGCACAACACAACCTGTTCTGCCTCCGCCGGCAGAAACATCGTCCAGCACGCCCCATCTTCTTGCATCGTACAGGGCCACATTCCTGAACAGCAATGCTACCCTTCTTTCTTTTCTCAATTCTTCGTATGCAAGTGCAGGATCGGTTACTACACCGGAAACGGCGCTGAGGCCGGCGCCCTGGTAAGTTCTCACGGCATCTACGCTGGCAAGGCCAGTGGCAATATTGCCCAGTTTAATATTGGCCTCTGCTTTCATCAGTTCATTTTCTTCGTAGGTAGCCCCCAGGTACAATTCATACGATCCCACAGTTTTGCTGCCATACCCAATGATACCGGAAGTGGTTGATGCCACGTCCAGGAGCCTGTACCGGGTACTGAAGGTGAATCCTCCTTTCTGGTTGAGATACGTAATAAGGCTGGTAAAATTGTTGCTCAGTCTTTTATCGCCGGATTTATATTCCTGGATAAGCCTTTCGCTTATTTTATAGGTAGTACTGGTAGGATCGCCAACTGTCAATGAAGCTACGGAGCCACTGGAAGCACTTAAAAAGCTTCCTGAAGAGGCCGAGCGGCCGGTAAACACCAGGTCGGTAGAGCCTACCCCGCTGCTTACCAGGGTAAGGATATTATTCCAGTCGGTAGCAGTCATATCCTTGAGGCGCTTATTAACCAGGAGGTTCCTGGCTTTCATGGTATTAATGGTGTGTATCCACATAGTAGGGGTTAATACACCGCCTTTACCGGTTTGGCATTGCACCGGGATCAATATAGACATGATGGCATTGTAGGCCGTGGTATTGGGCAGGGCGGATAAAGCGGTTATTGCTTTATCATAATTGGCATTTGCCTCGGTAATAATATCCGCACTGGCTTTATATTCATTACTGCCGGCGGTAAAATCATTTTTAATCAATCCGGCATAATAGATGGAGCCAATATGGGAGTAAGCGTATCCTTTCCAGAAATAGGCCCAGGCTTTAAGGGTATTTCTTTTTGAAGCAGAATCGCCCACAAAAGAGGTGTTATTGAGGTAATAGAGTACTCCATTGCAGGCATTATTCAAAAAATACATCCATGTCCATTCATAATAAAACATGTTGGAGCCGGCTTTTGTGCGTGAGTTGTTGATGCGCACTACCTGTTTTGCCGGGGCCGAATTGGTAATCTTGGTGGCGTTATCCATAATTACATAATCGGGCACACCCACCTGGTTGGTGATATTATTGGCCGCTTCTGCCGAAACAACATCGGCCATCAAGTCATGGTAGGCGGGCGCCAGGAACCAATAGCTGCTGCCCAGAAAAGCGCCGGTATATTTTGAATCGGTGATACCGTTAAAGCCGTTTTGATACACCGCTCCGAGCGACAAAGACACGATACCGCCTTCTGTGGAAGCCGTGGCGGGCGTAGGGTTATTGGGGTTTTTTACATCCAGCTCCTTTTTACTGCAGCTTTCACTCAATAGTATTATTGAAACTGAAAGTATATATATGATTTTTCTTTTCATGTTTGAGAACGTTTAGTTTGTTTTAGAATCCCAGGTTTAAACCCACCTGGTATGTTTTTGAATTGGGCATCGACACATAATCAACTCCCCGGTCAAAAGCAGAATTGGTAGCACCAGAGCTGACTTCGGGATCCATGCCGGTATATTTTGTTTTCGTCCAGAGGTTTCTGCCGGTAAGTACCAGTTGCAGTTTTCTGAACCCTTTAACTTTAACAAACCTGAGTACATCAAATGCCAGCGCCACATTTCTCAGGCGCAGGAAAGAGGCATCTTCATAGAAGTAGTCTTTGACTGAATTCCGGGCTCCGTTAATGCTGCCCCACATATCGGCATAAGCGCTGGTATAATAATTTGACCAGGCGCCGGTTTGACCATTGATGGTGAGCTTGTTGCCCCAATCGCCGTGAATGCCGTCGCGGTACATCCATTCCTTGGTCTGGTTATATAAATGGCTTCCATATACCCAGTCAAACTGGAAGGAAAGCATAATTCCTTTATAGCTTATGTTGTTAATGAATGCCATATTGAATTTTGGATTGGGATCTCCAAAAGAATAATTTTCGTTGGTGAACATAATACCTTTTGTAGTGGTATCCACCAATGTTCCGTTTACTACCTGGTACCTGCCGCCATTTACCGATTTATCTATATAAGTTGTACCGTCAAGCCTGGTCTGGTCAACGCTTCTAAAGGTCTTTAACCCGTATAACTGGCCAATCCTGGAGCCTGCTTTCAGCACATAATTGCCATAGCCCGCGGCGCTGGTTACAATAATATCGCCGCCCCGCGTAACCGCATCAATTTTTGAGGTCTGTTGGTTGAAATTGGCGGTAAAGTCCCAGTTAACATTTTTTGATTTGAATACATTCAGGTTCAGCGCTACTGTAAACCCGGTAGAGCTTAATGAAAATGCATTCGTTAAATAGCTGCCGCTCCCGGTAGAGGGGGCCAGGTCAATCGGGTAAATCACATCCTTACTGGTTCTTTTCCAGAGCGTAGCATTAATGGTAGCATAGCTTAACCAGCTGCCTTTGCTCAGGTTTAAGCTGATATCTGTACCGATTTCGGACTCGCGGGAAATTTCCACGGAGAGATTGGAGTCTGATTGTACAGATGGCTGGTAAGACGCCAGCGTGCTGCCGATGGGTTTTGTACTGAGTGTTACATACCTGTCGAAAGCGCCCGGCTGGATACCTGCTTCGCCATAACCGCCTCTTAGTTTAAATTCGGGGATAATGCCGCTCAGTTTATTCCAGAAGTCCAGTTGGGACACCCTGAAATAGGCATTGCCATTATAAAACGTCTGGGCGGTAGCACCGGCACCGAATGCTGAAGAGTAATCACTCCTGAAACCGCCTTTAATACCGGCTAAATTGCCATAATCAATGGATTCATTTACAAAGCTGCCAAAGGTTACAAACGGCGTTACCTTATCCAGCGTTACCGTTTGCGAATTGGTTTGGTTCATATTGTAAGTGGGGTATAATTGCAACCCGTCACCCGAGGTATTGTATTGCTTGTATACGTTCTTACGGTAATCGTATCCCACCAGGGTAGTAGATGCAATGGGTATCTTAAGGCCAAAGTCTTTTTGTAAATCGAAGTGCAGGTTGGCCGTGGTGAGCGCATTCTGGAAGGTGGTATTGTAGGCGTAATTAAGAATGCCGCCTTTATTGCTGGAAAAACCGCCAATGTATGCGCTCCTGGCAATAGCGTTAATGTTGAGCGACTGGTTTTTGTACACCTGGTTGATATCTTCTTTCTCATAGTTGATACCATATTTTGCCTCCAGGTCCAGGAACCGGTTTACCCGGTACGAAGCCTGTATGTTTTGAATAACATCTATTGTTTGATCGGTGCCAAAGGAATATTCAAAATAATAATTAGGATTAGCCCCGTTTACGCTTACCGGCGAGGCATTTAAGCGATAGGCATAATCGCCGTTGGCATCCTTCCAGTTAAAATCAAAAAAGGGCGAGCTGTTGGTAATCTGGTACAGCGCATTGGGCCCGGAAGTAAAATAAGGGTTAAAATCATTTTTCTGGTACACCAGCTGCGTAATGGAACGGACTTTAAACCCTTTAAACAATTCCGTACCAATATTCGAGGTAAAATTGGTGCGCTTCAGTGCGCCGTTATTCCTGACAACGCTTTCCTGGTATGAGTTGGAAAGCGTGAGCGCAAAATCCGTTTTGCCAGCACCGCCCGAAATGGAAATGCTGGTATTGGCATTGGTGGCGGCATGAAATACCTGCGCGAAGTGATCATACCATTTTAAATTCTGGCCGTAGGCTTTGCTGCCGTCGGTTGTTGGGCTGGTATTGAGCCAAACCAGTGAGCCCTGGTTTACACCGTTGATATTAACACCGCTGGTATACGTACCATCGGGCTTTACCTGGAGAACAATACCGTTGGCATCAACCACATTATTATTGGCATCGGTTTTATACCCATGGGTATAAGCCTGGTGCACATTACCGGTATTGAGCACGGTGCTGGTGCCTGCCGTGGAAGAAATATCAATATTAAGCTGCCCCTGTTTGCCCTTTTTGGTAAATATTTGTATTACCCCGTTGGCGCCCTGTGCACCATAGATGGTAGAGGATGCAGCCCCTTCCACCACTTCAATCCTTTCTACATTGTTAAGGTCAAGCGCGCCCAGGTCGGTGGCGCGTACTTCAACACCGTCCATCAGCACCATGGGAGAGGTACCTCCGCGCAGCGAGTTAATACCCCGGAGGAGGATATTTACTTTGGAGCCGGGGGTGCCGTCTATGCTGCTGATTTGCGCGCCGGCAATTTTTCCTACCAGCGCCTGGCTGATAGATGAATTGGGCGGTGCGGGCAGCTTGTCGGACGAAATGGATTCGACCGATATGCCCAGCTTCTTTTTGCTGGTGGCCACACCTACCCCCGTAACCACTACCTCGCTCAGCGATTTGGGGTCAAATTCGAGTAAAACATTCAGCATTTGTCCTTTTGATGCTTTAAGGATCTTGCTGGAGTAGCCAATAAAACTGAATTCAAGCGTTACCTCTTCTTTGGGGGTGTTGATGGCAAAGGTTCCATCTGGTGCCGTTACGGTGGCGCCGCCACCTTTGATTTTTACGGTAACTCCCGGAAGCGGGGAGCCATCTTTTGAGTCGGTAACCTTGCCGGCTACCTTCGTTGTCTGTGCAAATAGCATGTTGCATACAAGCATGCCAATGCTTGTCATAAGCAGTAGTTTTCTCATGTGTTGTGTTTGGTTTTATAAAAATATATAGCAGCTATACCATTGGCTATGAACAGTCAATGACATGGCCCTGTTGATCGGAACCGGCAATCTGTTGATAAAAATTCCCTGCTAAGGGGGTAGGCAGCAATAATTGATACTACTTTTCGATACAGGCGTATTATGTTCTCATTGGCTGGGATAAACCAGGCATTTGGGGCAAGCAAACGCGGGAAATAACGTGATAAAACAATGGTTAATGCTATCGTATTAAAAATAAGTTAATTTCTACAAATAAACTTTAAATGAGGGTAAAATTTTCTAGTGGAATCGGTAAACGAATGGAATGATGGGGTAAAAAGATGCTATATGACAAGGTATGCGGGAAGGCCGGGCACCGGGCCGGCAGCCGGGGAAGATTAAACATAGCCGGTTTTTATGGAATAGGTAAACAGGCCGGTGTCAATTACTTGCTTTGGATCAATTAAAAGGAGCTTTCCGGGGCCGCCGGGCAAAAATGCAGGGTATATCAACGCTTAGTATGCCGCCCCGCTGTGCGGATGGAGGGGTTCCATAGAATGGTAAAACCGGGCCTCCCGGTTGCCGTTAAAGCGCCCAAAACAGGTGTTGAGATCCCCTGTTCCGACTTCCCGGCCGGGGGCCGGAACGGGCTGTTTTGCCCCCTGGAACAGGCCCCCGGAATATAGCCGGCAAGTGCCGGTCAGCCGGCGGATTTTCAAGGAGTTGCATCCTGTTTTTTTGGGTTCGCTGTTAGTGTACCGGGTAAGAACATGAGTATTAAGTATTGATAATCAATTAATTAAATAGCTAT
>JACXTT010002380.1_pt1 | contig 29956 bp, 25 predicted proteins | sample 9270951 | NCBI WGS metagenome assembly JACXTT01 (sample SAMN15532306, study PRJNA645909) | rock metagenome | isolation source: weathered quartz diorite | place: Puerto Rico | collected 2017-06-21 | reverse complement strand
CAGGGAACACGTTCTATTCGTTCGAGAACGATCAGTCGATCTCGCAGAAAGTGCAGTACGCCCGGAACCAGGGGGCAGGCGGAGTGGGCGTATGGGAACTGTGGGAGGACTGGCTGCCGAATGCGCCCCCCGGACAGCAGGCCCCGATGCTCACGGCACTCAAAAACGCCGTGGGCGGATTCCCCACCCCCGTCGATTCCGTCAAACCGAGCGTGTCGGTGACCTCCCCCGCAAACGGAGCCACCGTTTCGGGTACGGTGAATATTTCGGTGAATGCCACAGATAATGTGGCAGTCACGAAGGTCGAGATTTTGATCAATAACTCGGTGGCGGCAACAATGACCACGCCCCCCTTCACCTATGCGTGGGATGCCACAGGCATCACAGGGGCACGGACACTATCGGCCCGGGCCTATGACCCGTCCGGGAATGTTGGGACGTCGTCGCCAGTGAACGTGACGGTGACGGCCCCTCCCCCCGATGTGACAAACCCGACGGTGAGCATCACCTCGCCTGCCAATAATGCGTCGGTCTCAGGGACGGTCACGATTACCGCCAGTGCCACAGATAATGTGGGGGTGACGAGGGTCGATTTTCTGGTGAACGGGACTGTGGTCGGCTCCGACAATTCGTCTCCGTACAGTTTTGCATGGGATGCATCGGGCATCACCGGATCCCGCTCTCTGAGCGCCAAGGCATACGATGGGGCGGGGAACGTGGGAAGTTCGTCGACGGTGAATGTCAGCGTCCAGGCTCCTCCTCCCAGCCTCTGGATCTACAGGGAAGGGTTGGAGGGTTCATGGAAAGATTCATCGTGGAGTTCAACGACCGACTACCAGAATACGCAGCAGGCGTATGCGGGGAGCCGTTCAGTGAAAGCGCAGCTCACCGCCTGGGGCGCTCTGAGCGTGAGGAACGGGGTATTCGGATCGGGGCTCGCCGTCGACCCGACAAAGTATAAGAGTCTTGATTTTGCGATCTATAACACGACACCGGGTCTCCTTCTCGATATATTCTGCTATAACGACAACGGGGATTTTTTCCCGGATAATTTCAAAGACAGCCTCCCCGTGAATCAGTGGACGGTGATCTCGGTGCCGATGAGCCAGCTCGATCCGAATAATTACCCGATCGACCGCATCAATATCATGAACTATACGCGGCTGAGCCCGACCTACGATGTGGATAATATCCAGTTCGTCGGCGTCGCAACGGGGGATCTGCAGCCTCCCACGGTCTCGATAACGAATCCCACGAGCAACCAGGGGGTGAAGGGGTCGATCACCCTGAGCGCGACGGCATCCGATAACGTGAGGCTGATGGGCGTTCAATTCCAGATAGACGGGGCAAACCTGGGCACTGAGATTGCCACAGCGCCGTTCAACAAGTCGCTCAATACTCTGAGCTACTCGAACGGTCCGCACGTCTGCAGCGCGGTCGCGAGGGATTCCGCCGGGCTGACTAGCACAGCCTCCGTGCCGTTCACCATCCTCAATGCAGCCGGGGACACGATTCCGCCGTCGGTGTCGATTACAAATCCGGCCGCGAATGCGACCGTCTCCGGCACTATAACAGTAAGCGCCACGGCCTCGGACAACGTCAAACTGTCCAACGTCCGGTTTGCCTGCGACGGAGTTTCTCTCGGAAGCCCCGTCTCCTCTTCTCCTTTCACGTGTGCGCTGAATACAAATTATTACGCCAATGGAAGCCACACGCTGACTGCCACGGCGACCGATTCGATAGGCCTCTCGAAGACCGCCAGCCTCGTCTTCAACGTCTCGAATATCGCAGCCTGGGGGCTTCGGCTGAGAGATGACTTCGATGGCGCACCGAACGGAACTGCGCTGCCGGGGCGGCTCAAATGGGCGAATCTCCTGAACCAGCCGGGGCAAGGGGCGCTGCAGATGGTCAACAACGTCATACAGCCCTACAACCAGCTCGGTCCGGGAAATTTCGGCGGCGCCGCGTGGGATTCCCTCGTGACCCCCGGAATGCAGGCGGCCCTCGTCGTCACTCAGAAAGGGGGCAACGGCTGGAACTCTTCATTCTTCATCTACGTCCGGATGGCGAATAAGGATCTCGCCAAAGGAAACGGCTACAGGCTCCAGTATCGCGATAATCCGTGGGGGACGGACCTGATCACGATCCAGCGCGTCCAGAGCGGGACCAACGGTACCCCCATTGCCTCGCTCAGCCGCGAAGTGCTGGTTGGGGATACGCTGCGGATCCAGGTGAGGAACGATGCGGCCCGCACCCTCGTCGCCTACGTTAACGGCGACTCGGTTCTCTCCGCAAGGGATACGGTCTATAATCCCGCCTCCTGGTACGTGTGGATCCGAGGCTGCGCCTTCAGCACCCCGGTGCAGATGGACAATTTCTTCCTCGGGCCCCTGCCGGGATCCGGAGCCGCGGCGTCGGAGAATGAAGCAGTGACGCCTCCGCAGGCGCCGATCGTCCCGACGGAATTCGCTCTCAAACAGAATTATCCGAATCCTTTCAACCCGTCAACGACGATCTCATACCAGGTTACCGAGCCCTCCTTCGTCACGCTGGTCGTCTACAACGTGCTCGGGAGCGAGGTGGAACGTCTGGTTGAAGGGGAACAGGATGCGGGCTTCTACACCGCCGTCTGGAACGCGCGCAATTCAGCCAGCGGGATATACTTTGCCCGTCTCACGGCAGTCAATCCCGACGGGAAGAAGCTGTACCAGCGCATTATGAGGATGCTTCTAGCGAAGTGACCTCTCTCAGCGGATGAAGGGCCGGGATACCTTGATCACCGGCCCTTTGTCTGTGTATTCCTGGGCCCATATCGCAAAGGATTGCCATGCAAAAGCTCGAGGTGGATGTCCCCTGTCCGGACTGTAAACGCCCCATTCGCAAGAGGGTGGAGGAGATGCGGCCCGGGATGTCAATGCGATGCCCGTACTGCCGGGCCTATATACGGTTCATGGGGGACGATGGCGGCAAGGTGCAGCGGTGGATGGATGATCTCGCCCGCAATGTCACAGGCATTCGCGGTTCGATCAAATTGTGGTAGTCTGATGAGTCACCCGGGGGCTCTTCTCCCGTGCCATCCCGTTCTTGTCGGTCCTGTCAACTCGATCATAAGCCGTCTCCCAGTCGGTTCATCCCCGCAGTGTCAAAAGATGTTGCGTACCCGCGCGGTTTTTTTCAGCAAAAGACTTCTACGTTAACTCCCATCTTTCGCTAACCGTTAACTCGCGATCGCCCTCTCTGCGATCGCTCCATCTCCCTTGGATGCGCTTAGGTGTTTCTTGCTGGAAGGAGGAGGGACTTTCTGTTTGTGACTCACCGCCTTTTTTCCTATATTTTAACCGTTTTAAACGGGATTTTTCCACGTGGACCACAAACGAACTCATACCTGCGGCGAGCTTCGCCTTGCCGATGTCAATAAGCATGTCATTCTCAACGGCTGGGTCGACACGCGCCGGGATCTGGGAGGGGTCGTGTTCATCGACCTTCGCGACAGATACGGAAAAACGCAGGTCGTGTTCAACCCCCAGTCGGGAGCGAAGGTTCACGAGCTTGCCGGCGACCTAAGGGGCGAGTACGTGATTTCCGTAAGCGGGTCCGTCGAGGCGCGCCCCTCAGGCACCGTCAACCCGAATTTGCCGACCGGCGAGATTGACGTCATTGCCCGCGAGCTCACGATTCTCAACCGGGCCGATACGACCCCATTTCCGATCGAGGACAGCCTCGATGTCCACGAAGAGGCCCGCCTGCAGTACCGCTACCTGGACCTCCGGCGGTCGACAATGCAGAAAAACCTCATGACCCGGCACAGGATGTACCTTATCACGCGACAATACTTCGATGCGCACGGGTTCGTCGAGGTGGAAACCCCCATTTTGATGAAAAGCACCCCGGAAGGCGCGCGGGATTATCTCGTTCCGAGCCGCGTCCACCCGGGGAAGTTTTATGCGCTTCCTCAATCCCCCCAGACCTATAAGCAGATCCTGATGGTGGCGGGTCTGGACCGCTATTTTCAGATCGTGAAATGCTTCCGGGATGAGGATCTGCGCGCTGACCGGCAGCCGGAGTTCACCCAGATCGACGTCGAGATGTCTTTTGTCGATGAAGAAGACGTGCGCCGCATGGCAGAAGGGCTCATCGCCCGGTTTTTCAAGGAGATACGTGGGATTGACGTCACACTTCCGTTCCCGCGGATGACCTATCGCGAAGCGATGGAGACGTATGGCTCTGATAAGCCGGATACCCGCTTCGGCCTTGCACTCACGGACGTCAGCCGGATCGTCGGCGGCTCCGGCTTTAAGGTTTTCAGTGATACGGTCAAGCAGGGAGGCGTCGTGGCGGGACTGGTCGCTCCGGGATGCGCGTCGTACACGCGAAACCAGCTCGATATCCTCACCGATTTTTCGAAGAACCTGGGAGCCGGGGGACTCGTCTGGATACGTCATGCAGAGTCGGGCCTTGAAACTCCCGTCGAAAAGTTCGTGGGCAAGGAAACGCTGCGCTCGATCGCCGACGCGATGAAGGCGTCAGCGGGGGATCTCATGCTGCTGATTTCAGGCCCGTGGGAAAAGGCGTTCGGGATTCTCGGAGCGCTCCGGCTCGAGATGGCCCGCAGATTGAATCTCATCGACGAGAAAAAAAACACACTCCTCTGGGTGAACGAATTCCCCATGTTCGAGTACGATAAGGCGGAAGGGAGGCATGTGGCTATCCACCATCCGTTCACCTCTCCGAACCCCGAAGACGCGCATCTCCTCGATGAGGCTCCCCTCCGGGCCAGGGCCCGCGCTTATGATCTCGTCCTCAACGGCAGCGAGATCGCCGGGGGAAGCATCCGTATCCATGACCGCGAGCTCCAGAGCAAGGTGTTCGGCCTCCTGGGCATCGACGGGGATCAGGCGAAGAAGAAATTCGGGTTCATGCTCGACGCCTTCCGTTACGGGGCCCCGCCCCACGGAGGCATAGCGTTCGGGTTCGACAGGATCTGCATGCTCCTCACGGGCGAAAAATCGATCCGCGATGTGATCGCGTTCCCCAAGACGACGAGCGCGACCTCGCTGATGGACGACTCTCCCTCCGACGTTGACCCCCGCCAGCTCCGCGAACTGCACATCAGGATCGTGTGAAAGACAAGATCACCGTGGCCAGCGGCCAGGGATTCTGGGGTGACCTGCTCACCGCCCCCGTCGACCAGATCACCAAAGGCCCTGTCGACTACCTCATGATGGACTACCTCGCCGAGGTGACGATGTCCATCATGCAAAAACAGAAGATGAAGGATCCATCGCTTGGATACGCGAAAGATCTCGTTCCGCTGATGGAGACCATCCTCCCCGCCCTGGTCGATGGCAAAACGACCGTGATCACTAACGGGGGGGGAGTGAATCCGGAGGGATGCCGCGACGCGATCTTCCGGGTGGCAAAGAAACTGGGAATCAAGGGGCTCCGCATCGGCGTCGTAACCGGAGACAATCTTCTCACCTGTCTCGATGAGCTTCTCAAGGGTGGGATCGACCTGAAAAACATGGAGTCCGGCGACGGGCTGGGAAAAATCCGGGATAGGATCGTGAGCGCCAATGTCTACTTCGGCGCCAAGCCGATCGTTGACGCGCTCCGCCAGGGTGCGCGGATCGTCCTCACCGGGAGGACGACCGATACGGCGCTCACCTACGCCCCCATGATTCATGAGTTCAGCTGGCCCTGGGATGACTGGGACCTGCTCGCCGGAGGAGTCGTCGCCGGCCATATCCTTGAATGCGGAGGCCAGGCGACAGGGGGTAATTTTTCGGCAGACTGGAAAGCGGTCCCCGACCTGGCCCATATCGGATTCCCGATAGCGGAAGCATATCCGGACGGCACCATCTTTATCACGAAGCATCCCGGGACCGGCGGCATGGTCTCCGTTCAAACGGTGAGCGAACAGCTGCTTTACGAAATCGGGGATCCCTCCCGCTACGTGACCCCGGAATGCGTCGCCGACTTCACGTCGATACGGCTGGAACAATCGGGCAAGGACCGGGTGAAACTTTTCGGGGTGAAGGGAAGGGAGAATACGGATTCCTACAAAGTCTCGATGTCCTATGCAGACGGCTTCTCGGCCGTCGGGACCCTGACCTATGCGTGGCCCGATGCCCTGGAAAAGGCGCAGAAAGCCGACGAGATCCTCCGGACCCGACTGGGCGACCTCGGGCTTGAGTTCGAGGAGATCAGGACTGAGTTCCTCGGCCTGAATTCGTGTCACGGGCCCATAGCTCCCAGGCCCGATGTCATCAACGAGGTGGTGCTGCGCGTCGGGGTCCGGGCCCGTGATAAATCCGCGGTGGAGAGGTTTTCCAAGGAGTTGGCCCCACTTATACTCACAGGACCTCCCGGCGTCACTGGATTCGCCGGCGGACGGCCCAAACCGAGCGAGGTCATCGCCTACTGGCCAGCCCTGATTCCCAAGTCTGCCGTCACGCCCTCGGTGGCCGTGGAGGAATTGTGAAAGTACAGCTTGTGAAACTCTGCCACGCCCGCTCCGGCGACAAGGGGGATACGGGGAATGTCGGCCTCATCGCCCGGAAGCCGGATTATTACCCGATCATCCTTAAGTATGTCACGCCCGAGGCGGTGAAAAGACATTTTCAGGGGCTGTGCAAGGGAAAGGTCGAACGGTTCGAAATGCCCAATCTCCTCGCCCTTAATTTCCTGCTTCACGAGACTCTGGGAGGGGGCGGAACCGTGTCGCTCAAGAACGATGCGCAGGGGAAGACGCTCAGTAGCGCTCTTCTCCGCATGGAGATCGATATTACGGAAAAACTTACAGGATAAACACATGTTCGAGGACGTCCGCGAAAAACTGGAGGAACTTGATAAAAAACTCGCCGCGCTCCGGGGGTATCTTTGACCTCGACTTGAAGGAAAAGCAGATCGCGGAGCTCGAATCGCGCACGCACCAGGCGGGCTTCTGGAACGATAACGCGTCGGCCCAAAAGGTGATGCAGGAGATCAGCCGCCGGAAGTCGTGGACGGAGGACTGGGGGTCGATCCGCCGAAAGCTCGATGATGCAAAAACTCTCCGGGAGCTCGCGTCGGAATCGTCCGATGAGTCGTTTCTTCCCGAGCTCCAGTCCGAAGTCTCCTCGATCACGAAAAAAATCGACGACCTCGAGTTCAGGAACATGCTGAGCGGAGAGGATGACGCCAAGAACTGCGTCCTTAATATCCACGCCGGCGCCGGAGGAACCGAGGCTCAGGACTGGGCGGAAATGCTCTTCCGCATGTATGTCCGATGGTGCGAGAAGCGCGGGTTCAAGACGTTTCTGCTGGACGAGCAGGCGGGGGAAGGGGCAGGCATCAAGAGCACGGCCGTAGAGGTCCAGGGAATGTACGCCTATGGCTACCTCAAGGCCGAGAACGGCGTGCACCGCCTGGTCAGAATCTCCCCCTTCGATTCCAACGCCCGGCGACATACCTCATTCGCGTCCGTGTTCGTCTATCCTGAAATCGAAGATGACGTAGAGATCGAGATCAATCCCTCCGATCTGGAAATCGCCACCTACCGCTCCGGCGGCAAGGGAGGCCAGAATGTCAACAAGGTGGAAACCGCGGTCCGGATCAAGCACATCCCCACGGGCGTCGTTGTCGCGTGCCAGCAGGAGCGCTCACAGTTCCAGAACAAGGAGCGCGCCCTGAAGATGCTGAAATCCCGGCTCTACCAGATGCGGAAAGAAGAGGAAGAATCGAAACGCGACGCGATCAACAGTACGAAGAAGAAAATCGAGTGGGGAAGCCAGATCCGGTCCTATGTCTTCCATCCATACAATATGGTGAAAGACCACCGGACCGACGTCGAGACGAGCAATACGCAGGCCGTCATGGACGGCGAGATCGACGAGTTCATCAAGGCGTATCTCCTTGAGTTCGGCCAGAATAGGTAGCGCCTGGTTCATCGCCCGCCGTTATCTCGAGGCGACCCGGCGCAAGGGGTTCCTCTCCTTCATCACGATCATTGCGATTCTCGGCGTCACGCTCGGCACCGCCGCGCTGATCATCACCCTCTCCGTTCTCGACGGCTTCGAGCATGAGATCAAGGAGAAAGTCGTCAGCTTCACCTCGCATATCGAGGTGCAGGGCTACCAGAACCTCCCCCTTCCCCCTCCACGGGAAGACCTCGGGCGCATCGTGAGGGAAATCCCCTCGATCCGTCACATCTCGGCTTTCGCCGCGCGCGAGGGTATGATCCGCGGACCCGGCGGAACTGTCGACGGCGTGTTTTTGAAAGGCATAGATCCCGGCGCCGATGTCCTCTCGTCACGGCGACACATTGTCGAGGGCGATCCCATGTCGAGCCAGGGGACCCCACTCCTGATCGGCCGGAAGCTCGCCACCCGCCTCAACGCCCGGATCAACGACAAGATGGTTGTCTTCGCGCTCCCCCGGAGCGCCTCCCGCGGACTCCAGCCGAAGGCGATGGAATTCCGGCTTTCCGGGATCTATGAATCGGGCATGGCGGAGTTTGACGACGTCTATGCCTACACGACGCTCGCCGCCGCCCAGGATCTCTTCCAGCTGGGGGGTGATATCACGGGCTACGACGTCCTCGTCGACAATCTGGATAAGGCCGAGGAGACCGCCGTCCGCCTTCAGGAAGCTCTGGGCTACCCCCATTACGCGCAGACCGTCTTCCAGATGTACCGCAATCTCTTCTCATGGGTCGAGCTTCAGAAAAAACTCTCTCCCATGCTTCTCAGCCTGATCATCATCGTCGCCACGGTGAATATCATCGGCACCCTGCTCATGTTCGTCCTGGAGAAGACGCGCGCGATCGCCGTGCTGACATCGCTCGGGGCGGGGCCGAATCTCATACGCCGGATATTTACACTCCAGGGTCTCGCCATCGGGGCCGTGGGGATTTTTCTCGGGAACGCGCTGGCCCTACTCTTCTGCTGGGCGCAGATGAGCCTGAAAATCCTGTCGCTCCCGGCCGATATTTACTATATGAACGCCGTCCCGGTGATGCTCCGGCCCGAGAATTTTGTCATCGTAACTCTGATCGCCCTCCTTCTCTGCTTCCTGACGTCGTCGCTTCCCTCCAAGGCCGCGGCAAGGGTCCGCCCCGTCTCCATCTTCCGGTTCGGGTGATCCGTGAGCATGGTCGAGAGGTTTATCGCCCGACGCTATCTAGTTTCCCACCGGAGCCTCCGATTCATCAACGTGATCGCATTCATCTCGATCGCCGGCATCACCATAGGGGTCGCCGCTCTCCTTGTGGCGCTCTCTGTATTCAACGGGTTCAACAGCGTCGTGACCTCCGTCCTGGTGGGCTTCGATCCCCACATCCGGCTTGAGAAGCCCGGCGGAATGATGTCCGGCGAATACAGAGAGGTGGCCGATATTCTCCTGAAAACTCCCGGCGTCAAAGCGTTCTCACCGTTCATCGCCGGGAAGGCGATGCTCACGACCAGGGCGTTCACGAAAGTTGTTTTTATCCGCGGGGTCGACGAGCAGTTGATAGGCCAGGTCTCTGGCCTCGGCGACAGGATCGTCCTCGGATCGATCTCCCTCAACGCGGACAGCGGCCTCCCGGGCATCGTCATCGGCATGACCCTTGCCGACCGTCTCGGCGCAATCCCGGGAAACGACCTTGCCGTCTACGGACCCTCGGGAATTCAATCGGCGATCATGGGGTTCGGGATCCCCGCAGGCCAGACCTTTCGCATCCGGGGGATCTATGAGTCGAATAACAAGGACTACGATGCCAATTACGCCTACATTTCCCTCCGCGCCGCACAGGACCTGTTCGACATGGGGCAGAAGTTTCACGGCGTCGAATTGAGGCTTGCCGACTTTCACGACGCCGAGAACGTCAAGGAGCGGCTTGAAGCGAAGATCAGCCCGGACATCAGCATATCGACCTGGTACGACCTCCACCGAAGCCTCTATACGGTGATGAAAGTCGAGCGATGGTCGGCCTATCTGCTCTTGTGCCTGATCATCCTTGTCGCCACATTCAATATGCTCGGATCCCTGACGATGGGAGTCATGGAGAAGCGGCGCGATATCGCTGTTCTGAAATCGATGGGCATGACCTCGCAGAGCCTGCGCCGCGTGTTTATGGCCGAGGGCCTCTTGATCGGCCTCGTAGGGACCTTTTTCGGCATCCTGCTCGGGCTCGGGATTCTTTACCTTCAGGTAAAATATCAGATCTTCCCCCTCGATACGTCTGTCTACATCATCCCGGCGATCCCCGTCGAGGTGCGCTGGACCGACTTCGTCGCCATCCCCGCAGCTTCGCTCGGCCTCTCGTTCGTTGCTGCATACTACCCGGCGCGCCGGGCTTCCTCCACACTTCCGGCCGAGGCGCTCCGATGGGAATGACCCTCGCAATCGTCGAGGCCTCGCGCCTGCGGAAGACGTTTACGCTCAACGAGGGGGGGAGCTCCCGGCTCGAGGTGTTGCGGGGAATCGACCTCGAGGTGGCAGAGGGGGAGATGATCGCAATCGTCGGGGCGTCGGGATCGGGGAAGAGCACCCTGCTTCACCTCCTGGGAGGCCTCGACCGTCCCTCCGAAGGATCGGTGCTCTGGAACGGCCGGGACATCTCGAAGCTGGATGATGAGGCGCTTGCTTCGCTGCGCGGGAGCCACGCGGGGTTCGTTTTCCAGTTTCATCACCTTCTGCCGGAGTTCACCGCCCTTGAGAATGTGATGATGCCGCTCCTCATCCAGAGGGTCCGGTCCCGCGATGCGGCGGCGAGGGCCAAAGAGGTGCTCGCCTCGGTCGGGCTCACCGACCGCTTCGGCCATAAACCTGGCGAGCTTTCAGGGGGAGAACAGCAACGCGTTGCGGTCGCCCGCGCGCTCGCCAACCGGCCCAGGATCGTCTTCGCCGACGAGCCGACCGGGAACCTCGACTCCGTCAGCAGCGCTCAAATCCATGATCTCCTCTCGGAACTGAATCGTGCTGATCGCCAGTCGTTTCTCATCGTCACGCACGACGAAACGTTCGCCGCTCGGTCCAACCGGGTATTCCGCATGGTCGACGGGCTATTGCGGGCATGAGTTTTTTGTTTTATTCCCTCTTTTCCCTACATTTGAAGGAATTCGGAAAGGCACCTATGGCCGTTGAAAAAACCAAAATCTCTAAAAAGCCGAAGCGGGACGACATTTTCCCTCTCGAACGTGAGAATTTTCTCATCCTCGGAGCCGGCCTGCTCACAATCGCGCTCGGCTATCTCGCCCTCTCCGGCAACCAGGTCGAGGGTTTTTCTCAGCTGACCCTGGCGCCGATCCTCCTCGTGATCGGGTACTGCATCATCATTCCGATCGGGTTGATGTACAGAAAGAAGAAGCCCCAGCCCACCCCTCCCACGGAAGTCAAATAGCAGCCATCAGCGCTGCCCAAGAACCTTGGCGACGACGGTCAGGAGTTCTTCGGGATCGTAGGGCTTCTGGATGTAATCCTTCGCCCCCAGCTTCACGCACTCCAGCGCCGTCGGCACATCGCCCACTGCGGTCAGCATGATGACGTTCGAGGTTTTGTTTATTTTTTGCATCTCTTTAAGAACTCCCATGCCGTCCAGCTTCGGCATGCCGAGATCCAGTAAGATCAGGTCGTAGTCCGTTGCCTCGATCCTCTTGAGCGCAGCCGCACCGTCCTCCGCCGTGTCGACCTCATAACCCTCATCGAGAAACTGTTCCTTCAAACTCCGCCGCAGATCCGGATTATCATCGACGCAAAGGACTTTCAGGGCCGCCATATTTTTTTCCTGGTCTCCAACAGACCGGCCGTTCAACGCTCCCAATAGAGTTTCGGGCGCTTCGACGGGTGGTTGCCGATCTCATCCATGGTCTGAGCGTCGTACAGACGCCCGTTCTTCATAACGAACCGTATTGACTCCGTGTTCTGGATATTGTCGAGGGGGTTTCTGTCCAGGACGATGAGGTCTGCAAGCTTGCCCCGCTCGAGGGATCCGAGGTCGCCGTCCAGACCGATGTACTCCGCCCCCGAGAGCGTTGCACACCGGAGCGCCTGCATCGGGGTCATGCCCCCCTGTACCATCATCCAGATCTCCCAGTGAGCCCCAAGCCCCTGCAGCTGCCCGTGCGCCCCGAGCTGGACCTTCCCACCCGCATCAAGGACACCCTTCACTGCCTTTGCGTTTTCAATATAATTGAAGTCGTCCTCCTCCGCCATCAACCGGCGCCGGGACCGGGCATCGACGATTTCGCGCGGGGTGAACCGGAGGAGCCTCTCGTTTTCCCACACCTTGCTCTTCATGTACCAGTAATTCTCCCCCCAGAGCCCGCCGTAACTCACGATCAGCGTCGGGGTGTATCCCGTTTTGCTCCGGGCAAACAGGGTCGTCGCGTCCTTGTACAGTGGCGAGACGGGGATCGAATGCTCCACCCCCGTGTGCCCGTCAAGGATCATCGAGATGTTCCAGAAATATGTCGAGCCCCCCTCGGGGACGACCATCATCTTCAGCGCCCGCGCGGCTTCGATTATCTGCTGGCGTGAATCCCTCCGGGGCTGATTGTAACTCTTTACCGTGAATGCACCGACCGCCTTCATCCGGCGAAGATGGGACATGGCATCATCGAGGCTGCCGATGACAGCCTTGAAGGAAGCCTCCGCCCCGTAGAGTATGGTCCCGGTCGAATAAAGGCGCGGCCCGACGATGATCCCCGCCTTGATCATCTCGGAGTTGGAAAAAACCATTTCCGTGTTCGACGACGGATCGTGGGCTGTCGTGACGCCGAAGGCGAGGTTGACATAATATGCCCAATGGGTTTTCGGCGTGATGCCGTCGCTCCCCGTGCCGATGTGGGCGTGGACGTCGATGATCCCGGGCATGATGGTTTTCCCCTTCAGGTCGAGCTTGAAGGCTCCGGCCGGTATCGCAACCGCTGACGAGGGTCCTATCGCCGTAATCCGGTTCCGCTCGACAAGTATAGTGGCGTCAGGGATGACCTCGTTTCCCTTCATCGTGATGACCGTGGCGCCGGTGAGGGCCACTAGACCCGAGGGAAGGTCTGTCTCCGCCTCGAAGCCTATCGGGAGCCCCGAAGTGTCGGGCTTTTCCTGCACGCTGTCCTTTGCCCCTTGTGCGAACTTGAATGTGTTGGCGAGATCACGAGAAAACAGCTCCGGCCCCAGTGACCAGTAAAGCTTCCGGCTGTCGGCAGACCAGCCCAGATATTCCCCTGCGTCCCGGGTTATTTTTTTGATCGGATAGTCGGATGTTCCCGGCCCGATCGCAACCGCCTGCCCGGTTCTGGGGAATACGGCGATGTACGCGTTGAACCGCTCGACGATCGCGACCCATTGCTCGTCCGGAGAGGGGGTCATTTCGACCGCATTATCGGAGGTAAGATGCACCCGGCGCTCCTGCCCGTAAAGGCCGACGCTGATGAGGGCGGCTTTTTCCCCTTCGACCGAGGAGAGGAAAACTCTTTCCCCCGATTTGTCAAACCGCGGCCGCGAGCCTTCCGTGGTGATGAGGGCGGCGGTTCCCCCCGACGAGGGAATCCAGTAAATGCCCTGATCCTTGGAGTACGCATTGCCGCGCAATCCGTCCCCTCCGGTTCGCCGGAAGACGATCCTCGAGCCGTCGGGCGAAAACGAGGGCTCGATATAGTGCCCGGGCCTCGATGTCAGCTTCGTCCGTGAGGAACCGTCGGGATGAGTTTTATAGATCGCACCCCCGGCCTCGTCGTTCCACGCGGCATAGACGATCCATTTGCCATCCCGGGAGAAGGAGGGGAACAGCTCGAAGTCCGTCTCCGCTTTCGTCACCCGCCTCGGCGGCCCGCCGGCGAGCCGCTTGATGTAAAGTTTTCCTAGAGCCGTATAGACGACGTCCTTCTGGTCCGGGGAGACTGTGGTGAAGCGGAGCATTTTTACCGGGAACTTAAAAGGCGAAACATCCTGCGGGAACCGGACCGCATCGGCGACCGACTGTTTTATGTGGGCAGTGAAGGGAATCTGCACCGCTTCTTTCCGCGCCACGTCGATCTTCCAGATATGTCCCTTCGCGCTGATCACGATCGACTTCGAGTCGCCCGACCAGCAGAATCCGGGATGGACGCCGAATATCGCCCACGTTTCCTGTGCGTCCCGGTTCAGATTGTCCCAGATGGGAGTTTCCCTGCCGCTCTCGACGTCGTAGGTGAAGAGCACGGTCTTCAGCCGCACCCGGCGGACGAACGCAATTGTCTTCCCGTCTGGCGATACCTGCGGACGGACAGATCCTCCCTGGCCGTTGATGAATTGCTCCGTTTTCCCGGTCTGAATATCGAGCCTCTGGATGACGTAGATGACGCCGTAAGGATCTTTGTTGTACTGAAAACCGCCGCCGGGGCTGATGTCCTCGCTGTAGTAGAGATAACGTCCATCGGGTGAGAGGCTCGGCTCCCCGGCGTCCTGCTCCCAGTTCCGGCGTTTGGTGAGCTGGAGCCCGTCCCCGCCCCCGGTGTAGTACATCCACATCTCTCCCGCCCCAAGAGAGCGGGTGTTTCTGTAATGCTTTCGCGCGACAATCGCACGCCCGTCCGGCGTCCAGACGGCATTGTTCACCTGCCGCTCCTTTTCCTTGGTGATCTGCCTGGCATTCTTCCCGTTGATATCCATCATCCAGATGTTGTCGCAGCCGTCGCGGTCGCTGGTGAACGAGATTTTTGTGCCGTCAGGACTGAAACGGGGTTGTGTCTCGAACGCCGGCCCGCCGGAGAGCAGAGTTGCGCGCCCCCCGGTGATCGGCATCGAGTAGATGTCCCCCAAAAGATCGAAGACAACGGTCGTCCCGTCGGGACTTACGTCGACCGATATCCACGTCCCCTCATCGGTGTCGAATTCCACGTCGCCTGCAGGGCCGTGTCGCGCGGTCACGTCCCATGTTTTCGCGGAGTCCGCCGGAGTCTTGGCGCTCAGTTGAGCGACGAGCAGCAGGAAGAGGGTGAGATATCTCATAAGTGTGTGTCCTGATAAAAGTTCAAAGATAAAAAGTTCGGCCGACGGATGCAACACTTCTCATGCAACTCCGAGGGTCCTGCCCGGGTGCACCCAGCGCCGGCGAGATCGGTTTTGGCTTTTTTTGCGCAATGACGTACATTGACACTCATGACAAAAGATACACGTATGAGGCTCTTCATCCTTCTTGCCCTCGTGATCGGATATATCGTCGTCGCCATCCTCCGCTCCGGAACTGCCTGGTGACGGGAAAAACTGTTTTCACCATCCTCATCCTCTGGGGTGCGCTCGCCGGCTTTGATGTTTACCACTCAAGCGGCATCGTCGGAACCACGAGGAAGAACGGCCACGGATGTCTCTGTCACGGCAGCCTTCCGGCCGATACCGTCTCTGTATGGATCGAAGGGCCCCGGTCAGTCCGTGCAGGATCGAAGACTTTCTATTCGCTCATGATGACGGGGGGGCCTGGTGTGACCGGGGGTTTCAATCTTGCGTCGAATTCGGGGATACTGATTCCCCTCGATACCACCGAACAGGCGGTTTCCGGCGAACTGACACACACCGCCCCGAAGCCTTTTGAGGGGGATACCGTCAGGTGGGGATTCTTCTATGTCGCTCCATCTGCAACAGGCTACGACACCCTCTTCTCTGCCGCCAACAGCACTAATAATAACGGCATTCCCACGGGCGACAAGTGGAATTTCGGGGAGAATACAGCGATCGGTGTCGTGCCTGATACGATGACCGCCGTCCGGGATATGGTCCCGTCCCCCGACTTCATGATTTTTCAAAATTTCCCGAATCCCTTCAACCCTTCAACGACGATTTCCTTCACCCTCTCGAGGCAGGCTTCCGTTCGTCTCAGCGTGTACGATGCCCTGGGGAGTCGTGTTGCACTTCTTCTGAATCGCACAGTCCAGCCGGGACTCCACGAGATGCTCTGGAATGCCACCTCCATGCCGTCAGGGATCTATCTCTGCCGGCTCGAGTCGGAGTATTTTGCGCTCTCGCGGAAGATGCTCCTCGTCCGATGATGTTCTACCAAAATCTCTCCAAATCACGGGGAATTATACACTTGATTCTGGGATTTGCTTTACCTATATTGCCCAAACTTCTTTGCTAGCCTATGATCAAAGAGAAAAGCGTGCGCAAAGTGCTCCTGGTTGACGACGAGGTGGGGTTCGCGGAATTGCTCCGTGACCTGCTGGCCATGGATAATTACGTGGTCGAAGTCGCCCATGACGGCCAGGAAGGGCTCGATAAGATCGGCACGTTTAAACCGGAAGTGATCATATCCGATATCGTCATGCCGCGGGTAAGCGGTTTTGAGATGTTCAAAAAAGTGAAAGCTACTCCCGAAACAGCCTCCATCCCGTTTCTTTTCATAACCGGGTTTCAGGATGAAAGGGTTCTTGCCGAGGCACGCAAGATCGGCGTCTTCGGCATCCTCCGAAAACCTGTCGATATCGAACAAATCGAAAACAGGCTCAAAGACCTCCTCAACACCAAATCCTGATCAGGCCCGGTAGATAATCAGATGTATGTCCTCCGGCAGCAGTTCGCTGACCGTGCGGATCACATCCCCCCTCAATGCCTGCTCGACCAGGCTTCTCTGCGTCGCCCCCAATAACAGTCTGTCAACGCCCAGAGTGGCGGCATGCTCGGCAATCGTGTAACCCACCTCCGGGGAGAGGACCGACATCACCCGGTAGGGGATGCCATATTCTGCGCAAATCGCCTCCATCCAGCGATTGTCCACAAAAGTCTCGGCGGGCACCTTGTCGGGCAGCAACCCCGAAACCGCCACCTGCTTCACGTTGAGGACGAAAAGGAATGACCGCCGGATCTTTGCGTCTTCACATGCCTGACGGAGAAGTTTCTCACCTCCGCCACGCACCGCGACCATCATCCGGCTCGTAAACGCCGCTGCAGCGGGCTGCGGGGGACTGACCGGGAGCGAAACGGCCGGCGCCGGAGCCGGGACCGCAACCAGCCGCTGCCGGCGTGCGACCTCGCGCCCTACGAGCCCGACCACCAGTACGCTGGACGCAAAGACGAGCGCCTTCGTTTTTTCAACCACGATCGTCGTCTCGATCATGAAGAGCACGACGGCCGAGACGATCATGAAGGACCGGGTAAGAAATGAAAGTTTTAGCGACCTGTCCGTCCCCGTCGAACCGACGTTGATCATGATGGCGCCGACGACGCCGATGGCGTAGAGCGAGGAGAGGGTGATGACGTCATGGACGAGGAGGAGCACGACGACAGGGACGATGCTTGCAGCGATGAGCGGGACTGTCGGCACGCCGTACTTGTTTAACCTCCGCAGGCTGCTCGGGAGCTCGCCGTCGACCGACATCAGGAACTGGATGGAGATAAGGTCGTTGATCGCCGTATTGCCCGCCGAAATGAGGAGGAAGGCAAGCATGATGCCGATGATGGGACCGAACCAGCCCCCCACATAGACTTCGCCCAGGAATCGGATCATCTCCTCCTTGTGCTCGATCCTGCTTAGCTGGGGGATGGCGAGCATCGCAAAGCCGAGCACGATCGTCGCAACCGAGATCTTTGCCAGCACGGCGAATATGGCCTTCCGGGAGCTTACCGCGGGGTCCTTCATAACGCCCGTCATATTCGAGATCGCCTCGATGCCGGATATCGAAAGGATGATCGCCACGAAAAAGCTCCAATTCGTTGCGAGGCCTCTGGGGTCCGCTTCAAGGTGAATGCTCCGGGTGGCCGCCGGGAAAGCGTACGCGATCAGGACGAGGAGCGCGGTCAGCGTGGCAACTGAGATGAGGATTGCGACAGTCCCGGCATGCCGGGGTCCGAACCAGTTAAGGGCCCCGATGCAGAGTATGATGCCGATTGCCCAGATTTCCGGGTAATCGAGCGCCATATAATGGCAGGCATCGAGGACCGAAAGGGATGCGGTGACGACGTAATCTGCGCTCAGAAGGAGCGCTCCGACCACCGCCAGGGTCCGGGAACGATGACTCACCGAGCTGTATACGCCGCCGCCCCCGGGGTAGAGACGGCAGATGGTCACATAATTGAGGGCGATGAGGCCTGTGAAGGCCAGCATCATCATCAGGTGAATTCCGCTGTAATATCCGGCATGAAAGAACGCTATCCCCAGGACGTACGCTATGCTCGTGCCCCAATCTCCGTCGAGGATCGCAGCGCTCCGAAGCCAGCCCAGAACTCTCGGCCGGCTTGTGGAAAGTTCCATAAAAGCTTAAAAATTCGAGGTGGTATGCCTGAAAAGCGAGGGTTATGATAGAAAGAAAACCCCCGAAAGTCAAACTATTGAGTTTTCCTCGCATTCTGGATATATTGAAGCATGCACGTTCCCTTCCTTAACAGCCTCCGGTTCAAGATCGGGTGGCGGTTCATCCTTCTTGTCGCCCTGATCATCGCCGTCACCGCATGGGCTATCTACAATTTTGGACGGCTCACCTCCCCCCTCAATACGATTCTGACGGATAATTTCCCGAATGTCATCGCCGTCGAGACCATGGCCCACGCCGTCGAACGGCATGACCGGGCCCTGATCACCATGCTGAACGGGGACCTGGAAACCGGAAAAAACGACTTCGAAAGCGCCAAGGAGGAGTTTTTTCAGGTTTTTGACAAGGCGAACGAGAACCGGACCCTCCCCGACGTCGGGATGATTCTGGACAATATCCGCTCCACCTACGAGGGGTATCTGATCGTTTCCGATTCTCTCTATCACCTCCTTACGATGAAGAAGGTCAAACCGGCCAAGGAATTTTACAGCAATATCGTCCGTCCCTTCTCTCAGCGACTTTCGGAGAACAGTTTCTGGCTGGTCGAAGAGAATCAGAAGGCGATGCTCGCCGTCTCCCAGCAGACCAAGACCACCTCGGATGAGGCCATCCTCGCCGTTCTGTTCGCATCGCTGGTGGCCGCCGGCCTCGGCATTCTTATCATGACCCAGTTCACGAAACGCATCATCCAGCCGGCCGAGCAGCTCACCGACACCGTTCACCGCATCGGGCGGGGGCGTCTCGATCTGAAGATCGATCTCGACACGAACGATGAGGTGGGAGAGCTCGCCCGCGAGTTCAACAAAATGACGGAGCGGCTGAGAAAGTTCGAAGAGCTGAATATCGAAAAGATTCTCTCCGAGAAACAGAAGTCCGAAACTATTGTGGAGAGCATGTCGGACGCGATCATCGTCTGCGATCAGGACTCGGCGATACAGCTCATCAACCGCTCTGCGGAGGATCTGCTCGATCTCCGCGAGAAGGACGTCATTGGAAAAAAGATCTCCGAGGCGATCGCCGACGAACGGATCCGGGAAATTTTCGCTTCCCCCTCGGCCGCCGAGGCGCTGAAACAGCCCTACCTGCAGTTCCGCACCGCTGTGCGCTCGGTCTACCTGCGACCGAGGGTCTCGGAGATCCCCGCCGTCCACGGGACCGGGGGCGGCACAGTTCTCATCCTGCAGGATGTCACGCAGTACAAGGAGCTCGACAAGATGAAGTCCGATTTCATGGCGGCGGTCTCCCATGAATTCCGGACACCCCTCACGTCGATCAACATGAGCGTCGATATCATGAGGGGCCAGCTCCTGGGGCCCCTCACGAAAGCGCAGGAGGAATTGCTCCAAACCTCTAAAGGTGACTGCGAGCGCCTCACGAAGCTGGTGCGCGAGCTTCTGCAACTCTCGAAGCTGGAGTCGGGGAAAATAGTTACGCGCGAAGACCGGCTCGATATCGCCAAGGTGATCGAGTCCGCGATCGGTCCGCTGATCCTTCCGTTCAAGGAGAAGGGAGTGGATCTCGTCCTGCGCATCGGCGACAACCTCCCGCCTCTCACCGGAGACGAGCAGCAGCTTTCCTGGGTCGTGTCGAACCTGGTGAACAACGCCCTCCGCTACACCGACGCGGGGGGGCGCGTCGAGATCGCCGCGACGAGGAAGGATGATTCCATCCGGTTCTCGGTGAAAGATACCGGGCGGGGGATCGCTCCGGAACACCTCGACAAGATTTTTGATAAATTCGTGCAGGTGAAGCAATCGCTCGACTCCACCCCGGGCAGCGTGGGGCTCGGGCTCGCCATCGCCAAAGAGATCGTCGAGCTCTCCGGCGGCAGCATCCGGGTCGAGAGCCAGCTCGGCAAAGGATCGACGTTTTCCGTGGAACTCCCCGTCGCAGCGGACCAGCCGGCATGACCAACCGGGGCAAAATCCTCGTCGTCGACGACGAGCAAAATATTCTCAAGACCCTTACGATCGGGCTCGAATCCGCCGGGTTCGACGTGAAGGGCTTCCTCAACCCCTGCGACGCGCTCGACCATCTGGACGACGACTACGACGTCGCGTTCATCGACCTGATGATGCAGCCCGTCGACGGGATGCAGGTCTTGAGGGAGATAAGGAAAAAATCCCCCGCGACGACCGCCGTCATGATCACCGCCCACGGCTCGATCGACAGCGCAGTCGAAGCGATCAAGAACGGCGCGTTCGATTTCCTGCAAAAACCCTTCGACCTGAAGGAGCTTCAGCTTTTCACGCAGAAAGTGTTTGATCATCACCGCCTCCAGACGGAACTTCTCGCCCTGCGGAAACAGCTCGCCGAACGCCCCGACGGCGATATCATCACCCGAAATCCTGCCATGCGCCAGCAGCTGGATCTCGCCCGGCAGGTCGCCGACAGCCCTCTGAGCGTGCTCATCGAAGGAGAGAGCGGAACCGGCAAGGAACTCGTGGCTCAGTTCATCCACGCTAAGAGCAGCCGCAGCAGCAACCCGTTCGTGAAGGTGAACTGCGCGGCCCTTGCAGAGACTCTGCTCGAGAGCGAGCTCTTTGGCCATGTCAAGGGGGCCTTCACCGGGGCGGTGAAGGACAGGCAGGGCCGATTTGAGGTGGCCGACGGGGGGACGATTTTCCTGGACGAGGTGGGCGATATCCCCGCCGCATCGCAGGTGAAACTCCTCCGGTTCCTCCAGCACAGGGAGTTTGAAAGGGTGGGAGACAGCGCCACACGAAAAGTCGATGTCCGCGTCATCGCTGCGACGAACAGGCTTCTCTCCGACTCGCTGAAGCAGGGGACTTTTCGGGAAGATCTCTACTACCGGCTGAACGCGGTGAGGATCTCGCGCCCCCCGCTCAGAGAACGGCCCGAGGATCTGCTCGTTCTGATTCATCATTTCCTCCGGAAAAACTCGCCGGAGCTGGAGGTCTCGCCTGAAGCGCTCGCCCTCTTGACATCTTACCGTTGGCCCGGCAACGTGAGGGAGCTTGAGAATACGATCGAGCGCGCCGCCCTCCTTGCCTCAAAAAGTCATCGAGTGGAACCCTCTCACCTTCCGCCTGAACTTCTCTCCCCCGATACGGCGGGACTGCTGTCGCTCGAGGCTATCGAGAGACAACACATCGCCCGGGTGCTGAAGGTGGTGAAAGATTTCGACGAGGCCGCGCGCGTACTCGATATCGATCCTGCCACTCTTTGGCGAAAACGCAAAAAATATGGGTTGCAGGAGTGATTCTGCCGTGCAAGGTGCAATCTTCACAAGCTCCTGGATTACCAACTCTTTAACTCCCCCGATATCCGATCCCCTAAGATTCGTTGCAATTTGCAAGGTTTATGGTTATCCACAGAAGTTTTTTGCCCCTGATGCTGTAGTTTCGGCAGGTTAATCTGGCACTCGTTTTGCTTTTTTTCTTGGCAACACGCCGCCTCTAGCGGTGTAATCCCACCATCTCAAGCATGTCGCTCAAGACTCGAACCATACAGAACGGCAAGGTTGCCATTTTCGACATCAAAGGCTCCCTCATCGGGGGAGACGAGATCGATTTGCTCAGGGCTTCCGTCGTCGACTTCATCGAGCAGGGGAATAAGTGCCTGGTAATTAATCTTCAGAAAGTAAATTATATCAATAGCTCCGGGATCGGCGCAATCATCTCCGCCCACACCAGTTACCGCAGAAACGGGGGGGAGATCCGCCTGGTCGGGGTCTCATCCAATGTCCATAATCTGCTCGTTGTCACCCGCCTCATAGACGTTTTCGAGGTGTTTGACAGCGTCAACGAGGCTATCGAGAGTTTTAACAGTAAAGCGTCTTAATTCACCATTCACCAAGGAGTAAGCAATGAAACAGTCCACATTCGTCATCGTGCTGGTTTTCGGCGCCATGGCCGTGTCTATCGGCCTCTATATTGGGGTGCTCGGCAACCCGGCCAATTTCTCAGACGGATCAGGGCATGAGAAGCCCATCAATATGCTCGGGCAGGTTTATACCGGCGGAATCATCGTCCCCGTGCTCATCACGCTTTCGATCATGGTCGTCACGTTTGTGTTCGAGAGATTCCTCTCCCTCCGCAAAGCGCAGGGCCGGGGATCGCTCGCCACCTTTTTGAAAAACGTTCAGCGAAGCCTGTCGACCGGCGACGTGGATGCCGCCGTTCAGGCCTGCGACCAGCAGCGCGGTTCAATGGCGAATATCATCCGCGCCGGTCTCGAGAGATACCAGACTCTCACCCGCGAGAGTAAGAGCCTTGAGGCCGAGAAGCAAATGGCCGAAGTCCAGCGTGCGATCGAAGAGGCGACCGCCCTTGAGATGCCGATCCTCGAGAAGAATCTCATCGCGATGTCCACAATAGCCTCGATCGCCACCATGTTCGGCCTTCTCGGCACCGTGATCGGCATGATCCGCGCCTTCCGGGCTCTCGCACAGGCCGGCGGCGCCCCCGATGCCATCCAGCTTTCTATCGGTATCTCGGAAGCGCTTATCAATACGGCCCTCGGACTCTTCGCCGCCATCGTCGGCATCGTCGCTTACAACTTCTTCGTCAACAAGGTGGACAATTTCACCTACATGATCGACGAGGCGAGCTATGATGTTATTCAGACCCTGACGAACCGGGGGAAGTAGCAATGCCCAAAATTAAGAAAGCACGGGTCGCCGTCCGCATGGATATGACACCCATGGTCGACGTCGCATTCCTGCTCCTGACCTTCTTCATGCTCACAACACAGTTCCGGCCGCCGGAGGAAGTGCAGATCTCGCTCCCCTCCTCCCATTCCGTGTTTAAGCTGCCGGAATCGGATGTTATGCTCCTCTCCCTGAGCAAGGATAACCGTATCCTCCTCGGCTTCGATTCTCCGAGGCTCATGGGAAAAGTTTTCGGGGAGCAGAACCGGCTCCGCTCCGCTGTCGAGGTGACCACGAAGGAACTTCCCGATCTCCTGATCCGGGCACGCATCGCCAACCCGAAGCTCCGGATGGTGGTGAAAGGGGACAAGGACGCCGAGTACGGACTGACCGAAGATGTCATGGATATTCTGCAGAAAACGAATATCACGCGTTTCAACCTCGTCACCGATTTGAAAAAAGATTAAGGGAATCAACCCATGGCAGGAATGGATGCTGCTGCCCCGCGAGGGCACGATAAGAAAAAGAAGAAGCATAAGAAGATGCGCCGTCTGAACGTGAGGATCGATATGACGCCCATGGTAGACGTCGCTTTCTTGCTCCTTACTTTTTTTATGCTGACCACGTCGATGAACCGCCCCCAGACGATGGAGATCAACCTTCCTCCGAGCAAGGATATCAAGGTCGAGGTCCCCCAGAGCAACGTTATGACGCTTCGGGTGAAAGAGGACGGATCCATCTTCTGGAATGTGGGAGTCGACCCGCCGAAGAAGGTCGAGTACAAGGATTTAAGAAAACTGATGATACAGCTCAACCAGGCGAATCAAAAGCTCGTCACCCTCGTCAAGATCGACCGCAAGGGGAAATACCATATGATGGTCGATCTCATGGATGAGATGAATCTGGCGAATGTAACCCGATTCAGCATCGCTCCGATGGAGGATGCCGACAAGCAGATTCTCCTGAAAGCATCTGCCTAGAAAGGAGATCGTATGGCAGCCAAAGCTATCGCAACAGCGGGGATCAACTACGGGATGCGGGAACTGCGCGCGCTCTATCAGAAATATGCCTCGATCGCTCTCACATTCGCCGTGGGGCTCCACCTGCTGATTATTGGCGGATACTACCTCAGCCAGGTTTTCGGCGAGGAGGAGGAGCCGGTCCTGAATGTCAGGATCATGAAGTACACGGATCTGGGGCCCCCTCCGTCAACCCAGAATACCGAAGCGGCCCCGCAGGTCGCCGTCCAGGTGCCCGTCGCTAAACCGACGATCGGAATCCCGGTACCCGTCCCCGATGCCGAGGTAAATCCGGAACAGACGATCGCCTCCCAGAAGGAAATGTCCGAAGTCCAGCCCAATGTCCCCACCGGTGACGGCGCCGGCGGTAACGTGCAGGTTCAGCAGGATATCAAGATCGAGGATGAAGATCCTGCAGATTTCGTGCCCGTGGAGAAGAACCCGGTCCCTGTCAAAACGGTGAATCCCGAATACCCCGAACTTGCCAAGAAAGCCGGGATGGAAGGAACGGTTTGGGTGAAAATTCTGGTGGACAAGGAAGGGAAAGCCAAGAAAGCGCAGATCATCAAGAGCGATTCGGAGATTTTCAATGAGCCGGCCCTCGAAGCGGCAAAGCAGTGGGTTTTCACCCCGGCAATGATGAATAACGGGCCCGTGGCCGTCTGGGCATCCGTGCCCTTCCGCTTCAAGCTGAATAAATAGAGGGTTTTCAAGCTTTCGAGGTCTTTCGGGGGTAACGATATCGCCGGGCTTGCCGCCTTCCGGGACTTGCGAAAAACCCTGCGTCCCAGAATTAGTACATTCTCCCCGAAATTCGCTATTTGCCAGCCGGAGGCAGCACCCCCGGGGACTTGCACACTTTTTGCTCCCTCTTCCCGAAGAGAAGATTGTATGGGCGCTGAGCTGATACTCCGGATTGTTGGCCTTTTCACGGCGGGACTGATTCTCGCCGTCGGGGTCATCGTCCTTAGCGGTTCCCTGCTCCCTGCCTCGGTTCCGGACAATTACCGGATGATTTTCGGCCTCGTCATGGTCATTTACGGTTCGTACCGGATCGCGATTCTCTGGATGAAACTGAAGAATGCGCGGAAAGATTAAATACGTGCTCATCCTTGCCCTCCTGGGATGCGAGACCGAACGGCGCGAATCGCCGACGAAGGGCTTTGTGACCGTCGTCGTTTCGGAATCGGTCGCCCCCATGATCGAACAGGAGCAGAAGCAATTCCAGGAGCTTTATCCCGCCGCGCATGTCAGCCTCGTCACGGCGAGCGCACGCGAGGCGATCACACGCCTCTTCAATGACACCATTAAGATTATCGTGGCCTCTCGCCCGTTCAACGACGAGGAGAAGAAGTTTATCGAAAAGGCCCATCTTGCCGTCGCCTCCTATCGCATCGCAGTCGACGGCATCGCCATCCTCGTCAATGACGCCAATCCGGTGACTCAGCTCCGCACGACGGAGCTCGACAGCATCTACCGGGGTCTCGTCACCGACTGGAAGAGCGTCGGGGGGAAGGGCGCCCCAATCGAAGTCTGCCTCCCGGATCTGAACTCGGCCAACGTCGAGGTGGTCCGCACAAAAGTGCTTCGGGGGGGAAAATTCTCCCCGCCGGCCAGGATCGTGAAAACATCCCCCGAGATGCTCGATTTTGTCGCCGAACGCCCTCGCGCAATCGGCATGGTTGGGATCAACTGGGTTTCGGATAAAAAAGAGAATGTCCGGATCGTTTCTCTCATGGATCCGCAGGCCCCCGATTCGCTCGGCATCAAGGGGGAGTATATTCTCCCCTACCAGGCATACCTCTACAAGGGATTTTATCCTTTGACGAGGGATGTGTATATTTACAGCCGCTCCGATAATTTCAGCCCTGCAGCCGGTTTTCTCTCTTTTGTCACCAGCGCCCCGGGCCAGAAGATTGTGCTCAATAACGGGCTTGTGCCAGCGACAATGCCCGTAAGACTCGTCGAATTAACAAACAAAGGTACGTCACAGTGAAAACTCTCGTCGCATTCTTGTGTTCCCTGACATTTATCACCACCACGGCCTTCGCCGACGACCCCATCGTGGCCGGGAAGGCCGCCCTCGAAAAGGGCGATTTCCTTACCGCCATCTCGAAATTCCGCGATGCGGTCGACAAGAATAAGAAAAACCCCGAGGCCTATATTCTTCTCGGCACCGCGCTCGTGAAAGCGGATTCGCTCGACCAGGCGGTGCAGACTCTCGTGCAGGCGCGTGAACTGGATACGGCCAACGCCTCCGTCTACGCTCTCCTCGGCGACGTGTACTCCAAACAGAAGATTTACCGGGCGGCCATGGATCAGTATAAAAAGGCCTCCGACATCGACACCAAGAACAAGGATATTTTCCTGAAACTGCTCGACGTGAGCAAGAGGTCCCGGCAGTACAATGAGGCGGTCGATGCAGGATTGCACGCCCTGTCGCTCGATTCGACGAATGTCACCGCCCTGAGCGAGGTCGGCAACATCTACATGCGGGCGAAGAAGTATCAGAACGCCGCCCCCATATATGCAAGCCTCGTCCGGCTCCAGCCCGATAACATGAACTACCAGATAAACTACGTGAAAGCCCTCGACGAGACGAGGAATTGCGAGAAGCTGATTCCCTTCGCCGAGGCGATCGTGAAAAAGGACGCCGCCCAGACCGAAATCCAGACGATTCTGGCCAAGTGCTATAACGCCACGGGCCAGAATGACAAGGTGGTGCTTGCCTACGAGTCTCTCCCTATCGACGGGCTCGCCGTGAATGATATGATCCGGTACGCCAAGGCGCTGAAATCGCAGGAGAAATATGATAAGGCCCTTGAGGTCTTTCAAAAAGCCCTGGCGAAAGATTCGGCCAGGTGCGATATACCCTACGATCTCGGGACGACGTTCATGAAGGTGAAGAAATTCCCCGACGCGGTACGCATGTTCGAGAAGAAAATCGCCTGCGATACCTCATCGGGCTACCAGTTTGCCTCGCACCTCAACTCCGCCATGTCACTGATGCAGCTGAAGAATTTCAGGGAGGCAAAAGGTCATATCGAGAAGAGCATCGAGTACCGCCCCGATAACGTGACGGCCTGGAAGACTCTCGCCCAGGATCTCGCACAGATGGATATCCCCGAGGAGGAGATTAATGCCTACAAGAAAGTGATCGAGCTGGCCACGGCGGGGAATGAGAACGGCGATCCGACAAAGTATAACCCGGACCTCGAAGAGGCTTACCGCATGATCGGGGTGCGCTATCTGCTCGATGCCACCAAGGCAAAGGAGGGAGAAACCAACAGGAAATACGCCGCCTCGCTCGAATACCTTGAAAAAGCCCTCCAGATCAACCCGCGTGATTGCCAGATGCTGCTCTGGGCCGGTCAGGCAAGCCAGAACAGCAATAATAAGGAGAAGGCAAAACGCTACTACTGCCGTCTTATCAAGGCCTGCCCCGATTCGAAACAGGCCGACGATGCAAAGAAATTCCTCGAAATTCTCGGCATGAAGTGCGAGGAATGATCACAATTCGACTTTTGTATTGTTTTTCACTACATTAGTCTCGCTTTCCGAGTAGGTTGAGCCCTTCGCCGGCTGATCACCTAATCTGTTACTAAGTTTTTACCGTTTTTCGCGCTAAAAAGTGCGATTTGCTGAAATTCTACAAGCCTTCAACGAAAGGATTCTATGGAATTGACTCTCATTTTTGGCATCAGCATCCTCGGACTTCTCTTTGCACTCTATCTCATCCGCGATGTCCTGCGGCGCGACACCGGGACAGACGCCATGCAGGAGATCTCTAATGCCATAAAGCAGGGTGCCGAGGCCTTCCTCCGCCGGCAGAACCGGACCATAGCCTTTCTCGCAGTTGCCCTCGCCTGCGTGATCTATATCCTTTATGCGTTCGTCCGGGCCCACAACCAGAATGACCCGGCCTCAACTTCTGACCTCGCCCTCTGGACCACACTGTCCTTCGTGTTCGGGGCATCCTGCTCCGTCGCGGCGGGCTATATGGGGATGTGGGTCGCAATACGCTCCAACATCCGCACGGCTTCAGCCGCACGCACGGATATGAACGGAGCCTTGCAAGCTTCCCTTCGCGGGGGTGCAGTGTCAGGCTTCTTCGTCGTTGCCATGAGTCTCCTGGGGGTCGCAGGGCTCTTTGCCCTTGTCCGGTCGATCGGTGTAACGAGCGATATCACGAAAATCCCCCTCCTGATCGTGGGCTACGGTTTCGGCGCTAGCTTCGTCGCCCTCTTTGCCCAGCTGGGCGGTGGAATCTATACGAAAGCCGCCGACGTCGGAGCTGATCTCGTCGGAAAGGTTGAAGCAGGCATCCCCGAGGATGATCCCCGGAACGCCGCAGTGATCGCGGATCTGGTGGGAGATAACGTGGGCGACTGCGCAGGCCGCGGCGCCGACCTCTTCGAATCGACCGCCGCCGAGAATATCGGCGCCATGATCCTCGCTGCAGGGCTCTATCGGGCCAACACATCGTATTTTGAGCACAACAGCCTCCCGCTCCTCGGGGTGATCCTTTTCCCCCTTGTCGCCCGCGCCTTCGGCATCATCGCCTCCATCATCGGCATCCTCTCCGTCAAGACGAATGAGAAAGAAGACCCGATGAAAGCCCTTAATCGAGGTTACTTCATCACGGCCGTCATCGCCATGGTCGGGTTCTTCATCGCCTCACGCTGGCTCCTCGGCCCCGAGTATTACATTAACTTTTTCATCTGCGGCGTCATCGGCGTCCTCACCTCAGTCGCCTTTGTCTATATCACGCAGTACTATACGGAATACATGTATCGACCGGTTAGATCGATTGCTGAGGCCTCGCAGACAGGTCCCGCTACCAATATTATAACGGGGATCGCGGTCGGAATGGAATCGACGGGCTATCCAATCCTCGTGATAAGCGCCGCCATTGTGTCCGCCTATTTTCTCGGTTCTCATTCAGGTCTCCAGGACGCGGGGCTCTTCGGCACGGCAGTCGCCACGATGGGCATGCTGGGCACGGCGGCCTATATCCTCGCCATGGATACTTTTGGTCCGATTACAGATAATGCGGGCGGAATCGTGGAAATGAGCAAGCAGCCCGAGGCTATCCGGGAACGCACGGACCGTCTCGATTCTGTCGGGAATACCACAAAAGCCCTGACAAAGGGATATGCCGTCGGGTCGGCCGCCCTTGCGGCGTTTCTCCTGTTTGGAGCCTATATCGACGAGGTCCGTAATTATATGCCCTCTTTCCAGCCGGTCATTAATCTCAATAAGCCGGAGGTGTTCGTCGGCGCCATGCTGGGCGCAGTGCTCGTCTATCTCTTCTCTTCACTCGCAATAAAAGCGGTCGGGAGAGCCGCCTACTCGATCATAAACAACGTTCGGGACCAGTTCCGAAACGACCCGGGAATCATGAAGGGAACCTCCAAACCCGACTATGGACAGTGCGTCGATATCGCCACAAAAGCGGCGCTCCGTAAGATGGTGCTCCCGGGGCTTCTCGTGGTCGGCATGACGGTCGGAGTCGGGGTCGTTTTTAAATGGATCTATTACGCCGGCGGCGCCCAGGCAACCGGGGCCAGCGGTGCAGAGGTTGTCGGAGGATTCCTGATGGCCGGTACTATCACCGGAATACTCATGGCGCTTTTCCTTAACAATGGCGGGGGCGCTTGGGATAACGCGAAAAAATACATCGAAACAGGAGCTCTTGGAGGTAAACGCTCCGACCCGCACAAGGCGGCCGTAGTCGGCGATACCGTCGGCGATCCCTTCAAGGACACCGCGGGCCCTTCGCTCCACGTTCTGATAAAACTTCTTTCCACCATAACCCTGGTGCTGGCCCCGCTTTTCATCTGATCCGGGGAAAACTCCGGCATCGATCTGCAGGAACTCGGCCAAGGCTCCGCACCATCTCCCGTGCGCATTGACCAACCTTTTATTCGCCGGATTGATTACCGGCGAAAATCTTGATATCTTGTCAAAAAGAGTTCTCCCATGAAGTTTTTTAAGGGAAGTATCTACGATCTCATCGTCGAAACTTCCTCCAATCTTCCCCCCGACGTCCGCCGGGCCCTCCAAAGGGCGATGAGCGACGAATC
>JACXTT010002379.1_pt1 | contig 29975 bp, 26 predicted proteins | sample 9270951 | NCBI WGS metagenome assembly JACXTT01 (sample SAMN15532306, study PRJNA645909) | rock metagenome | isolation source: weathered quartz diorite | place: Puerto Rico | collected 2017-06-21 | reverse complement strand
GGGCGGCGACGGTCGGTGGCGCTAGAAGCGGTGCATTCGGGGTTTCATGGGCGGGTTTGGGCGGGGCGTCGGGGGCGGTCTATTCGAAATCCTGCTCACGCCGGGCCAAGTGACGATCACGACCGAAAACGGAGCGGTCCTCCGCATCTACACGGACGGGCGGCGACATCCACCCGCCATCGAGCTCGACGAGAGCATCCATGGGCACAACATCGGCCACTGGGAAAACGGCACGCTGGTGGTCGACACGATCGGTCTCGATCCGGGAAACGAGATCACCTACGGAATAGCGGGCGGCGCCAGGATGCATATCGTGACTCGGACGCGGCTGCTCGATCGGAACACACTGGAACACATCGCGGTGCTCGAGGCGCCCGAGGCGCTCACCGAACCGCGTGTGACTCGCGCGATCTTCGTTCGCGAAACGCGCTGGGAGATGCATGAGCAGTTGTGCGTGGAGAACAACCAGCATTTCGTCGGCGGGGACGGCAAGCAGATTTTCGATCTGACGCCGCCCGACAAGCGCTAGGGAGAGGGACGCCAGCATGACCTCGAAAATGGTGGCCGCCTGTTGCATCATCGCCGCCTTCGGCGCGGTGGGTGCACGGCCCGCGCGCGCACACCATTCGTACGCGATGTTCGATACAACCAAGACGGCCAGCGTCATGGGAACGGTACGGCAGTTCGAATGGAGGATGCCGCACGCGATCCTCTGGCTGAATACCACCGACGAGAAAGGCGCGGAGGTGGTCTGGGCGTTCGAGTTCCAGGGCGATGGCATCAACGGCCTGCGTCGCGCGGGATGGGCCAAGGACCTGATCGCAGCTGGGGAAAAGATCACCGTGACGTATGCGCCGCTGCGGGACGGGCGCACGGGAGGGCTCTTTCGCAGCCTGACCCGCGGCAACGGCGAGACCTGGGATCCTCGGGGACTGGTACCACCGGATGGGAGGAGAACCAATCCATGACACGAATCAGTCGTATGACAGCGTTGACGCTGCTGGCCACGACGCTCGTGGCCGCCGGCGTGAGCGCCCAGCGTGGTGATGGCCCACGTCCCGATCAGCCGCAGGTGCGCGTGACGGGCGACGTTCCGCACGACCCGGCGCCAGGCGCGACGATGAGCAAACCCACCATCAGCGCGAAGGGGGCGCAAACGATCGTCGATGCCATCGCGACGTACGCGGCGAAGGAACATCAGGCGGTCTCCATCGCCGTTGTCGACGAGGGCGGCAATCTCGTCGCGTTCAAGCGGATGGACGGCGCCACACTCGGAACGATCCAGGCGGTCATGACCAAGTCGGTCTCCGCGCTGCGCCTGCAGTCGTCGACATCGAACTTCGGACAGCTCGCGCAGCAGAACGTCGGTCTGGCCATGGGGTTCCTGTCGGCGGGATTCACCATTCTCGGAGGCGGGCAGCCGATTCGCGCCAACGGCGAAGTCGTCGGCGCGGTCGCTGTCAGTGGCGGCGTGGGCGGTCAGGATGACGCGCTCATCAAGGTAGGCCTCGACGCATTCAAACCGTAAGGAACGGAGGAGAACCATGGGTCGCGGTGTAAAGGTTTTCTCGGCCCTCCTTCTCGCACTGGCGACGTTGCCATCGGCGGCCTACGCGCAAGCCGCTGTCGTCGGTGTGGTACGCGACACGTCCGGAGCCGTGCTGCCGGGCGTGACCGTGGAAGCCTCGAGCCCGGTGCTGATCGAAAAGGTGCGGAGCGGTGTGACCGACAGCACCGGTCAATTCAGAATCCTCGATCTCAGACCGGGCGTGTACACCGTGACGTTCACGCTGCCCGGTTTCAGCATCATCAAGCGGGACGCGATCGAGCTGACTGGCTCGTTCACGGCCACCGTGAACGCCGAGATGAAGGTCGGCGCCGTGGAAGAGACCATTACGGTCACGGGCGAGACGCCGATCGTCGATCTACAGAGCGCGACGCGCGAGCGCGTCTTCTCCAAGGACGTCATCGACGCGATTCCCACCGGGCGGTACTTTCAGAATCTCGCCGTCCTCGTGCCGGGAGTCACCGTAGGCAGTGACGTCGGAGGCTCGGCGGGCGATGCGTTCGCATCGGCCGTCGCACACGGCACGCGCCCGAACGATCAGCGCGTCACGGTTGCGGGCGGTACCGTCACGAGCGGCAACGGCATCGCCACCGGGATGACGCCGAACGTGTCGAACGCGGCTGAAATCACGATCGACACGGGCGCCGTCGACGCGACCAAGGCCGAGGGCGGCGTTCGGGTGAACATCATTCCAAGGGATGGCGGCAATACGTTCGCAGGCAGCGTCTTCGCCACCGGCGACAACGAGCACCTTCAGAGTGACAACCTGACGTCGGCGTTGAAAAATCGCGGCGCGCAATCAGGTACGCGCATCAAGAAGGTGTACGACCTCTCGGCGTCACTTGGCGGACCAATCAAGAGGGATAGAGTCTGGTTCTTTGGATCGTGGCGCCGCAATGTCGTCGAACGCTGGGTGGCAAACACGTGGTTCAACGCGAACCTGGGCAAGCCGTTTCCGCAGTGGACTACCTATGCGCCGGACTTCAGCCATCCGTTCAACAATCGATCGGTGCTCACCTACGCCAGCCTACGACTCACGACGCAGCTGACTCCCCGAAACAAGTTGTCGGTATCGTACGATTTGCAGGAGCGGTGCAACTGCTATGCGGCCGGCCCCGGCCTGAACGGCGTCGCCTCACCGGAATCCGGCGATACGAACATTTTCAATCCGTTTCATCCGATGACGGTATCGTGGACGTCGCCAGTGACGAGGCGTCTGCTGCTCGATGCGTCGGCGACCTATGTCGTCGCAATTCGCCGCCTGCGGGCAAGCCAGTTCCTGCCCGACCTGAAGGCGCCGCTCATCATCGAACAAGCGCCGCGCCAGTTTTACCCGCAGTTCTACAACGGCCCGTCGAACTTTCTTGCGACCCAGCCGTTCCCGAGCTCGAACAGCCGCTTCAACGTTTCCTACGTGACCGGGTCGCACGCTGTGCAGGCCGGAACGACCATCAATTGGGGCAAGGACGACCCCACGTCGCTCGAGCATCCGCTGGTGTACACGCTGACGAGCGGTGTTCCGACCGCCATCACCGTGGACGGCCGGCCCTTCACCGTGCGCAACCGCGTCTGGCCCGAGGTCGGCATCTACGCGCAGGACAAATGGACGCGCAACAGGCTGACGCTCGCCGGCGGCCTCCGCTTCGACTACTTCAACGGCTACGCGCCGGAACAGGTGATCGGCCCCTCGAAGTACACGCCGAACCGCAACATCACCTTCCCGCGCACGTCGCTCCTGAAGTGGAAAGATTTCTCGCCGAAGATGGCGGGCGTGTTCGACCTGTTCGGGAACGGCCGTACGGCTCTCAAGGCCTCGCTGAACCGGTACCTCTCGTTGCAGGGGGCAGGCGGTCCGGGCAATCCGAGCGGCCAGCTCGTGAACACCGCGGCCCGCTCCTGGACCGACGCAAACAACAACTTCGTGCCCGACTGTGATCTGTTGAACCCGAACCTTCAGGACCTTCGCGCATCGGGCGGCGATCTGTGCGGGGCATTCACCGGCCCCGCTGTCAACTTCGGCAGGACCGTCCCGGGTGCGACCGTCGATCCGGACACGACCTTCGGCTGGCACAAGCGGCCGTACAACTGGGAGTTCTCCGCAGGCGTCCAGCAGGCGCTCACGCCGCGCGCCTCGGTGGACGTCTCCTACTTCCGGCGCTGGTACGGCAACTTCACCATCACTGACAATCGCGCGGTGACCGCGGCCGATTATGATCCGTTCAGCATCGCCGCGCCAACAGATGCCCAATTGCAGGACGGCAGCGGCCGAACCATCTCCGGCCTGATCAACATCAACCCGGCGAAGGCAAGCATTCCGACAGACAACTACGTGACGTTCGCCAGCAACTACGGCCGACAGATCGAGCACTGGAACGGCGTGGATGTCAATCTGGTCGCGCGTCCGGGCGCCGGCATCCTGTTCCAGGGCGGCACCAGCACCGGTCGCACGAGCACTGACAACTGCGACGTGTTGGCCAAGGTACCCGAAGCGAGCATCGGCGCGGCAAACGCGCTGTCGACGCTCGGCGCGGCGGGGACGATTCCGTTCTGCCACATCGACACGAATTGGCTGACGCAAGCCAAGGCGCTCGGCTCGTACCTGATTCCGCGCATCGACGTGCAGATCGCCGGCACGTTCCAGAGCATGCCGGGCCCGCTGCTGTGGGCCACGCTCGTGGTTCCCAATGCGGTTGCGGCGCAGTCGCTCGGACGGAACCTGTCGGGGAACGCACAGAACATCGCAGTGAATGTCGTGCCGCCGGGTAAGGTCTACGGAGATCGCTTGAATCAGGTCGACTTGCGCTTCGCGAAGATCCTCAAACTCTCGACGAAGCGTACGACCGTCAGCGTGGACCTCTATAACGCGTTCAACGGAAACGCGGTGATCACCGAGAGCACCAGTTACTCGTCGTATCGGGTGCCGACGGCCGTGCTCTTTCCACGGATCGTGAAGTTCACCGCGCAGTTCGACTTCTAGTATGCCTGTGTCGTGATCGAATGGAGGCGCGCATGATCTCTCGACGCTCGCTTGCAATTGCACCTCTGTTGGTAATCATCATCGCGCCCGGTGGGCCGACCGCGGCGGCTCAAGGCGTTCCCGCTGCGGTCACGGCCGCAGTCAAGGATCCCGGACGTCCGCCGGCCGATATCGCCAAGGATACGGAGCGCCAGCCGGCGGACGTCGTTGCTTTCTCGGGTATCAAGGCCGGCGACATCGTTGTCGATCTCGTCCCCGGAAACGGTTACTACACGCGCATCCTGTCGAAAGTCGTCGGATTGAAGGGGAAGGTGTATCCATACGTGCCGATCGTCGGCGCCGCTCAGGCGATCCGCGCGCGCGAACGCGCCGCGCTCGCCAAAGGAGAGACTCCTCCACCCAATCCTGCCGATCAGGTGCTCGCCATTCAGGACATCCGGCCTCAGTACGCCAACGTCGTCGTGTTCTGGGAGGACATCGGCGGGATCGGTCTGCCCGAGCAGGTCGATGCCGTGGTCACTGTCGACGCTTACGGCGGTATCCGCAGCAAGGCATTCGGTCCTGCCGAGATCGCGACCGTCAATGCGGCGGTGTTCCGCGCGCTGAAGCCTGGCGGCGTCTTCTACGTCGTCGATGAGGCTGCAGCAGCCAACGCGGCTAAAGACGACGCGTCTGCGGCCGGGTTCGCGGTGGACGGACCGTCGAGGACGATCGGGACTCGCGTCGCGTACAGGTTCCGCAAGCCGGCCTCCGCACCTGGGGACCGGCGGCCGAAAGGCGATCCGATCAAGAACTGGTACGGCAACACGTTCACGCTCGGTCCGACTACCGAGCGATTTCGTACCATCTTTCACCACCCGGACGGCACATATCAGGAGTTCGGCATGAACGACATGCAGTCGGGCTCGTGGTTCTGGGCCGCGGATGGCCGCAACTGCATGCTGCATCAATTTCCGTCGGAGCAGCGAGGCTTCGTGACCTGTCATCAATATCCGATGACCGGAGAGCCGAAACCCGGCGACATGTGGATTGAAGGCGGACCCAATCACTTGGCGCCATACAAGGCCGGCGATCCGAGACCGGCGCAAGGTCAGGGCGCGATCGTGGGACTCACACCGGGCTACGTGTACCCGAACGTCGCGGCGCGAGGTGGTGGCCCTGGGCCCGCTCCAGCCGCAAGCCCACAGCCCTGAACGCCCAGAAAGGAACGATAGCGATGAAGGTCCGGTTCGCAATAGTCCTGTTATCCAGTTCAGTCTTGCTCGCTACAACGGCGGTGACATCGTTCGCGCATCATTCCTACGCGATGTTCGATCAGACGAAGGTCGCCACGGTTGAGGGAACGATGGCGAAGGTCGAATGGAAAGACCCGCACGTCTGGTTCTGGGCCTACGTGTCCGACAGCAAGGGCGGATATGATCTGTTCGGCTTCGAGAGCGCCAGCATCAACAACCTCGCGCGCCAGGGTTGGACGCTCAGCACGCTGAAGCCGGGGGACAAGGTGACGATCCAGTACAACCCCCTCGTTGACGGGCGGCACGGCGGGTTCTTCAGGTCCGCCACATTCGCCGACGGCACCAAGACACCGGGCGGCAATTAGCCTGGGGCTCTGAGACACAGCCATGCAGATTCGACGCCACACGATGATGGTCCTGGCCATAATGGCGCTGGCCCCACCTTACCTGACCACGGCAATCGGGCAGACGTCAGCCAGCGCTCGAGGAGCGACGTACGAGTCGCTGAAGGGTCTTCCCGATTTCAGCGGCGTCTGGATCGGTGGCCCCGGGGGAGGGCGCGGTGGCCGTGGCGGCGGTCCCGCGGGACGCGGCGGCGCGCCGCAACCTGGCCGGCGTGGCGGACCGCCCAACGCCGACCAGATGCTGGCCGACATCCCCCCGCTGCGCGATCAAAAGGTGCTCGCGAGGTACAAGGAAGCGATCACGTTGCTAGTGTCGGGCGCGGACAATGTCGAGCTCGCCGGAAAATACGGGGATGTACTGGGCGGCCGCGGCGGTGGTGGCGGGGCGTGGCGGGATCTCGGCGGCGGCTTCTGCGATCCGTACGGTGGCGCAACCAGCTTCAGTGGGCGAACGGCCGGCGGGCCTGAATCGACGATGGAATTCCTGCTCACGCCAGGCCGCGTCACGATCACGACCGACCACGGCATGATCAGGCGCATCTACACGGATGGCCGGCCGGTGCCCAAGGATCCCTTCCCCACGCTGACAGGACTCTCCACCGGGCGCTGGGAGGGCGATACGCTGCTCGTTGAAACGATCGGACTGAGCCCGAAGACTATGATCGCCGGTGCTCCGCTCGGCAACGGATTCAAGGTCAACGAGCGCATCTACCTCGATGGTGGCGGCGCGCTCCACATCGACGGCACGATCACCGCTCCCGAGGCGCTCACAGGTCCCTATCAGTTCACACAGACATATGCGCGCTTGCAGGACAGGAACTACGTGATGGGCCAGTTCGTCACGGACTGCGACGCGGGCGATCGCTCGATCGATCGTGCGAGCAACCGGCAGAGATTCGACCTGACGCCTCCGGCCGACCTCCCGCCGCCGCCCAAATGATGGGAGGAAAAACCGCCAATGCCACGGCTCACGCACAGTCCGATCAGCGCCGCCATCCTGTTGGGTTTCATCATCGCGTTTGGTTTCACCGCTCGCGGACAGCAGTCTCGTGGGGGCAATGCATCTCAGAGCGCGATTGACCGAGGGCGTTATCTAGTCACCGTTCAGGACTGTAATGGGTGTCACACGCCATTCGACGCGAAGGGCGAACCTGACCTCACCAAAATGCTTTCCGGACACCCGCAGGACGTCCGCGTGGCTGCTGCGCCGAGGCTGCCGCTGCAGGGGGGGTGGATCGTCGCGATCAACGAGACGAACACTGCGTGGGCAGGTCCGTGGGGTGTCTCCTTCACGTCAAATATCACCCCCGATCGCCTCACCGGGATCGGATTGTGGACCGAGCAGCAATTCATCTCGGCGATCCGAAACGGCAAGAAGGGAGGCGGCGGCCGCGAACTGTTGCCACCGATGCCGTGGCGCATGTACGCGAAGCTTTCCGACGACGACCTCAAAGCCATCTACGCGTACCTGAGAACGATTCCGGCCGTGTCCAACAAGGTGCCGAACCCCATCGCGCCAGCGGCGAAGGCGGGCAACTGAATGGCGAATCTGGGTTATATAGGCCTCGGGGCGATGGGCAGCCGAATGGCAAACCGACTGCTCGACAAGGGACATACGGTCACCGGTTACAACCGGACGCGATCGAAGGCGCAGTGGCTCGTCGATCGAGGGATGAAGTGGGGCGACTCGCCTCGGAATGTCGCGCAGGCCGCGGACATGATCTTCGTGATGGTGACTGACTCGAAGGCGCTCGAAGCGGTGGCCGATGGCTCCGACGGATTTCTCATCGGGCTCCGCAGCGGCGCGATCATCATCGACATGAGTACGGTGAGCCCCGCGGTCAGTCGAGCCGTCGCCGAAAAGGTCCGCGCGAAGGGCGGTGACATGGTCGATGCCCCCGTGTCGGGTAGCGTCGCCACTCTGGAGGCTGGCAAGCTGAGCGTGATCGTGGGCGGTCGAACGGCGACCTTCGATCGCATCAAACCGATCCTCGACGACGTCGGGCCGAAGGTGACGCACGTGGGCGACAACGGTCTGGCGCTGTCGCTCAAGATCGCCCACAACCTCCAGCTGGCCGTTCAGATGCTGGCCTTCAGCGAAGGCATCATGCTGGCCGAGAAGAGCGGCATCTCGCGCGATGTCGCCGTCGACGTCTTCACCCACAGCGTCGTCGGGTCGCCGATGGTGCAGTACCGCGGCCCGTTCGTGTTGAGATTGCCCGACGAATCCTGGTTCGACGTGAACATGATGCAAAAGGACGTGCTGCTCGCGCTCGAAATGGGCCGGCGCCTCGACGTGCCGCTCCCCACGACGGCCGTCACCAACGAATTTCTGACGGCCGCGCGCGGCATGGGGTTCGAGAAACAGGACTTCGCGGCCGTCTTCAAGGTCCTCGAGCAGATGTCGGGCGCCCCCCCGCGCTGACGTAGCTGCATCCCTATTCTCCTTGACGTAGCAGAGTGACGGGCCGACAATTGGCCCGCGAAAATTCATTGGAGGTGACCATGAAAAGCCGGGCCGCCGTTCTCGTTCTCGCGCTCGGGTTCCTACTGCCCGCGCGGTCCCTCGTTGCCCATCACTCGTTCGCCGCGGAATTCGACGCGAGTAAGCCCGTCAAGTTAACCGGCGCTGTCACGAAGTTCGAATGGACGAACCCGCACGCGTGGATCTATATCGACGCGAAGGATGAAACGACGGGTGAAGTCGCCAATTGGGGGTTTGAGCTGGCGGCCGCGAGCGGTCTCATGCGATCAGGCTGGACGCGACTGACGCTGAAAGCCGGCGACGTCGTCACCATCGAAGGCACTCGAGCCAAGAACGGAACGAACAACGCCAATGCTCAAACAGTAACCGTCGCGAGCTCGGGTAAGAAGCTGTTCGCCGGCGCGAACACTCCGACTCCGTAAAGACGCCACAGCACGCACGCGCTTTTCCGGGAAGGGCTGGAGGCTGACATGAAACGGCCGTTCACGGTTTTGGTGTCGGCGGTTATCGTTACTGCCCTCTCGACGTCGCTCTCGGCGCAGTGGCCGTTGTATCCGAAGCCAGCAGTTCCGAAAGGATCGGATGGCAAGCTGGATCTCTCCGGCATCTGAATGCGAACGGATCCGCCGGCCGGCAGCCAGGCGGCCGGAGAGCCTCCTGTGGCGACGTTTGGCGATATCGGAGCGAACGTCAAAGGAGGACTTCCCTATCGGGCGTTGGCGTTGGACCTGGTGAAGAAGCGAGCGGGCGCGAAGTTCCTGAAGCTTACCGGCCGCGAGCGGTAACGCTGCAGGAGCGGGAGCGCACTTAACACGGAGGCCGTCATGAGGCTGAAGGTGACCCTCGGCGTCGTTCTCCTGGTCGCAAATGCATCCTTCGCGGTCGCCCAAATCACGTCGGCGACCGTCTCCGGCACCATCAAGGACGAAACCGGCGGCGTGCTGCCCGGCGTCGATCTTGTGATCGCGAATCTCGATACGGGCCTGACGCGGAGCGTCGTGACAGACTCCAACGGGTACTTCACGGTGCCCGGGCTGGCGCCCGGGCGCTACGAGGCGCGCGCCAGCCTGCAGGGATTCAGGACGGGCGTGCAGACCGGCATCACGTTGCAGGTCGGCCAGGACGCGGGCCTGAACTTCGTTCTCTCGGTTGGCGCAACCGCCGAATCGATCACCGTGAGCGGTGAGAGTGCGCTCGTCGAGACGCGCTCGTCCGCGCTCTCCGCCATCGTCCTCGAGAAGACGATCGAGGAGCTGCCGCTGAACGGCCGCAACTACATCATGCTGGCCACGCTGCAGCCCGGCATCGTCCAGTTCACCGAACGCACCAGCACTTCACCGGCGCAGCGCGGCGTTCAGCTGAACATCAATGGCATGGGCGGCCGGTCGAACAGCTACCTGATGGACGGCGCCAACATGCGAGGGTACGCAGGCCAGGCGACGGTCACGGCGGCCGACAGCACCCTCGGCGTCGAGACGATCCAGGAGTTCCGCGTCGTGACCAATGCGTTCTCAGCGGACTATGGGCGTGCGATGGGCGGCGTGATCAGCGTTGCGACGAAGGCGGGAACGAACCTCGTGCGCGGCTCGGCCTTCGAATTCTTCCGCAACAGCAAGATGGACGCGCCCAACTACTTCGACATCAGCGATCCGCCGCCGTTCACGCGACACCAGTTTGGCGGCACCGTAGGTGGGCCCATCGTGAAGAACCGGATCTTCTTCTTCGGCGGTTACGAGCGGCTGCAGGAGGATCTCGGCACGACGGTGATCACGGCTGTGCCGACGGCCGCCGCGCGCGCCGGGGCCGTCAATCCAGTCGTCAGGCCTTACCTCGATCTCGTTCCGCTGCCGAACGGCCGCGACCTCGGGCCCGGGATCGGGCAGTACACGTATGAGTTCAACCGCGCAACGCGGGAAAACTTCGCGCAAGGCCGCGTCGACGTCCAGCTCTCCAACAAGGACTCGCTCTTCGTGCGCCACACCTACGACAGCTCGCGCCAGGTCGCACCGGTCTCGAGCGGCGCAATTCAGACGACGGGGCTCGAGCAGTTCTTCACGAACTCGGATTCCGGCAACAGTTTTTTCACGGTCGAAGCGAAGCGGACGCTGACGCAGAACCTGCTCAACACGGCGCGCTTTTCCGCGAGCCACCTGACCTACCTCCAGACTCCGGCCAATACCCTGAAACAGCCGCTGTCGTTCCTGCCGGAAGCGCAGTTCATGGGCCTCATCCTGATTGGAGGCCTGTCGCAAATCGGCAACTATGCCGCCGAGCCGTCGTCGCAGAACATCGACTACAAAACGTGGAGCGACGACCTCGCATACACGCAGGGGAAGCATCTGCTGAAGACAGGTATGCTCATCGAGCATGCGTTTGCGGACAAGCTGACGACGAACCACATGCGGGGGACCTATACCTTCGCGAACATGGCGCAGTTCTTCGCCGGCGTTCCGAGCCGCTTCCAGGGGAACACACCGGACTCGAACTTCCACCGCCATCGGCCCAACACGCTCTTCGGCTTCTACGTTCAGGACGACTACCGCGTGACGTCGAACGTGACGTTGAACCTCGGCGCGCGGTACGAGTTCTTCACGGTGCCGAAGGACAGGGACGGCCTGGATGCGTATCTGCCCGACGTGCGGACGTCGCCGGACAGCGTCCTGGGCGGCCCGTTCGTCAATCCATCGCTCAAGAACATCGCGCCGCGCGCCGGATTTGCGTGGGACATTGGCGGCGACGGCCGCACGGCTGTTCGCGGCGGCGGCGGGCTCTACCACGACACCGACGGTCCGTACAACAGCACGCTGGGCGTCGCGCTCCAGTCGCCACCCTTCGTGAACGTGGTGAACATCACCGGCGCGGGCATTCCGTTTCCGACGCCGGTGTTTTCCACCGCGACCGCCGTGGGCGCGCGAAGCATGCGCACGATGGACTACCACATCAAGCAGCCGAAGGGCGTCACGTACAACGTCAACGTTCAGCGCGAGCTCGCAGCGAGCTGGGCGATGATGGTCGGCTACGCCGGCTCCCGCGGATACGACCTGGTGAGCGCGATCGAGGGCAATCCCGTCGTGCCGGTCGTACAGGCCGACGGCTCGCTGTTCTTCCCGGCGAACGCGCCGCGGCAGAATCCCGCGTGGGGCACCATCGACTACCGGAGGTCCGACGGCCGCTCGACGTACCACGCGCTCCAGACGAGCCTCATGAAGCGGTACAGCGACGGCTATCAGGTCCAGGTCTCCTACACATTCAGCAAGGCAATGGACAACGGCGACGCGCAGCTCAGTACCGACACGATTGCGTCAGCCATCTATCCGCCGAATCCGTACGATCTGGACGCCGAGTGGGCGGCGGCGGCGTTCGACGCGCCGCACGTCTTCTCGGCCAACGCGACATGGGAGCTTCCGTTCCGCAACAACTCCGTGCTGGGCGGCTGGCAACTAAACGGAATCGTGTCGATGCATAGCGGCTATGCGTTCTCGCCGTCGATCCAGACGCCGAACTGGTCGCGCACCGGCAACATTTCGAACAACGCGGAGGATCGGCCCAACGTGAAGCCCAGCACCGATCCCAAGAAGGTCGTCACAGGCAACCCGAATGGCTGGTTCGACACGAGCGCGTTCACGCTGCCGCTGCAGGGGACCGTCGGCAACACGCCACGGAACTTCCTTCGCGGCCCCGGCTTCGCGAACGTCGATGTGTCGCTCGTGAAGAATCAAGCGCTGCGCGGCGACGTGAGGCTGCAGTTCCGGCTGGAGGTGTTCAACGTGCTCAATCGCGCCAACTTCGCCACGCCCACGCGGCCGGTGTTCGCCGGCGCGACGCAGAACGAGGCACCGCTTGCCACTGCCGGGCAGGTGACACGGACGGTCAACCCGTCGCGTCAGGTGCAGCTGGGGATCAAACTACTGTTCTGAGCCGGGCCGGCTGAAGCCGGCCCCTACGGACCCGAACTGCTGTTCTGAGCGGGCTTAACCGGTGCGGGACGCCGGTGACCGATGGCCGGCGTCCCGGCCGTAAGGGGATGTTTTCATCCCGCGTAAATCGCTTACCTGCCGACATCAATCATTGATTTCGCCCACCAACACCGCTATCGTGTGCGCCGAAGTTCTCATCAAACAACGGAGGCTGGCATGAGGCTTAGCGTCGTCGTCGCCGTCGTCCTCCTTCTCGTCACCGCATCGTTCACGGCGGCACAAATCACATCAGCAACCATCTCCGGCACCATCAAAGACGAAACGGGCGGCGTGCTGCCCGGCGTTGACGTTGAAATCAAAAACGTCGGTACCGGCTTGACCCGAAACGTCGTCACAGACGCGAACGGGTACTTCACTGTGCCGGGGCTGCCTCCAGGCAACTACGAGACGCGCGCCACCCTCCAAGGGTTCAGGACCGGCGTGCAGTCCGGCATCGGCCTGCAGGTTGCGCAACAGGCGGGCCTGAACCTCGTCTTGAAGGTTGGCGCGGCCGAGGAATCAATTACCGTCAGCGGTGAGAGTGCGCTCGTCGAGACGCGCTCGTCCGCGCTCTCAGCGATTGTTCTCGAAAAGACGATCGAGGAACTACCGCTCAACGGGCGTAACTACATCACGCTCGCCACCCTGCAGCCCGGCATCACCCAGTTCACCGAGAAATCGGGCACGGCGCCGGCCACGCGCGGAATACAGCTGAACATCAACGGCATGGGAGGACGGTCGAACAGCTTCTTGATGGACGGCGCGAACATACGTGGGTACGCAGGCCTCGCGACGGTCACCGCGGCCGATACCACGCTCGGCGTCGAGACGATCCAGGAGTTCCGCGTCGTCACGAATGCCTTCTCGGCCGACTACGGGCGGGCGATGGGCGGCGTCGTCAGCATTGCCACTAAGTCGGGGAGCAACCAGGTGCACGGCTCTGGCTTCGAGTTCTTCCGCGACAGCAAGATGGACGCGCGGAACTTCTTCGACGTCGGCGCGCCGCCACCGTTCACGCGCCATCAATTTGGTGGAACGGTGGGCGGGCCAATTCGACGCAACAGGATCTTCTTCTTCGGCGGATACGAGCGCTTGCAGGAAGACCTCGGCATGACGGTGATCACCGCCGTGCCCACGGCCAGCGCGCGTACCGGCGCTGTCAACCCGGTTGTCAGGCCCTACCTCGATCTCTACCCTCTGCCGAACGGACGCGATCTCGGGCCCGGCATTGGCCAGTACAACTACCAGTTCACGCGCCCGACGCGTGAGAACTTCGTGCAGGCTCGCATCGACATTCAGCTCTCGGATACGGATTCCTTGTTCGTCCGCCACACCTACGACGGATCGCACCAGGTCTATCCGATCGCAACTGGAACGATTCAGACGACGAGCTTGCCGCAGTTCTCCACAAAGGGAACGTCGGAGAATCAGTTCTTCACGGTGGAGGAGAAACGGACCTTCAGCCCATCGCTGCTCAATTCGGCGCGTTTCTCGACCAGCCTGCTCGCCTACGTTCAGTACCCGCAGAACACGTTGACGACGCCGCTCTCGTTCTTCCCGGAAGCGCCAGTCATGGGCACGATCCAGATTGGGGGGCTGGGGCAGCTCGGCAACGACAACATCTCGCCCTCGAATCAGAACATCGATTACTGGACGTGGAGCGACGACGTCACGTATACGAGGGGGAAACACCTGCTGAAGACCGGCGGGCTCGCCGAGCATTCGTACGCCGACAAGCTGACGACGGTCAACAGCCGGGGCACCTATACCTTCGGGAACCTGGCGCAGTTTCTGGCAGGTACGCCGACCCGCTTCCAGGGCGTGCTGCCGGGCGGGGTGCTGACGCGCAAACGGGCCAGCTCGCTGTTCGGTTTCTACGTCCAGGACGACTACCGCGTCACGTCGAGCTTGACACTGAATGTCGGCGCGCGGTACGAGTTCTTCACCCTTCCGAAGGACAAGGACGGCCGGGACGCGTACCTCCCCGACTTGCTGGCGCCCGCAACGGTTCCAGGCGGCCCGTTCGTCAACCCATCGCTCCACAATATCTCGCCGCGCGTCGGCTTTGCCTGGGACGCGCGCGGCGACGGCCGCACGTCCATTCGCGGCGGCAGCGGGATCTACTACGACACGGATAATCCGTACAGCAGCTCGCTCGGCTACATAATTTCGTCGTGGCCGTTCGCGCCGTCCGTTAACTTCACGGGCACCGCGATTCCGTTCCCCACGCCTGTGTGGCCCTCGACGACGAACACCGCTGCGCTCAACTTGCGCGCGCTCAACGATCACATCAAGCAGCCGAGGGGATGGACGTACAACATCAACATGCAGCACGAGCTGGCGGCGAACTGGGCGTTGACAGTGGGGTACGCCGGCTCGCACGGCTATCATCTCGTGAACTCCATCGAAGGCAACCCCGTTGTACCGGTCACACAGGCTGATGGGACGCTGTTCTTTCCGGCGGGCGCACCGCGGCGCAATCCCAACTGGGGGTCGATCGACTACCGCACGACGGATGGACATTCAACGTACAACTCTCTGCAGACAGGACTGATGAAACGTTTCAGTGCCGGCCATCAGGTGCAGCTCTCCTACACGCTCAGCAAGACGATGGACAACGGCGACGCGCAGCTCGGCATGGACACGGTGAATGGGGGCACCTATCCGCAGAATCCGTACGACCCGGACGCGGAGTGGGCGGCAGCCGCGTTCGACTCGCGCCATGTCTTCGCGGCCAACGGCACCTGGGAACTCCCCGCATTTCGCGACAACGAGGCGCTCCGAGGCTGGCAGTTGAACGGGGTGCTGACGATGCGGACCGGCTATCCGTTCTCGCCGTCGATACAGACGATTAACTGGTCGCGCGCAGGCAGCCTCGGGGGCGGCTCCGAAGACCGGCCCAACGTGAAGCCCGGCACCGACCCCAGCAAAATCATCACGGGCGATCCAAATCACTGGTTCGACACCAGCGTCTTCGAGCTGCAGCCGCAAGGGACCTTCGGCAACACGCCTCGAAACTTTCTGCGCGGCCCTGGCTTTGCGAACGTCGACCTCTCGCTCGTGAAAAACCAGTCATTGAAGGGTGACACTCGGCTGCAGTTCCGGCTCGAAGTGTTCAACGTACTCAATCGCGCCAACTTCGCCACGCCGACCCGGCCGGTGTTCGCTGGGGCGACGCAGAACGAGGCGTCGCTCGCCACTGCCGGCCAAATCCTGCGAACGGCCAACTCGTCACGGCAGATACAGTTGGGCGTCAAGGTCCTGTTCTAACTGGGGGTTGAGCATGAAGGTCAAGCTCATTGCTGGCGTGATCGCGGCAGGCGTGCTCCTGGCTGCGAAGACGACCGTCGCGCATCACGCCTTTTCAGCCGAATTCGACGCGAATAAGCCCGTCAACTTGACGGGTAAAGTGACGAAGGTCGAATGGACGAATCCGCATGCCTGGTTTTACATGGACGTCGCGGACGCGTCAGGCAAGGTCACGAACTGGGCTTTCGAAATGGGCGCCCCGAACGGGCTGCTCAGGGAGGGCTGGACGCGCAACTCGATGAAAATCGGCGAGACCGTTACTGTCGCAGGCAGCCGGGCCAAGGACGGGTCTGCCATCGCGAACGCTCAGACCGTCACCTTGAAGAGCACCGGTCAACGGTTGTTTGCGGCGTCGAGCCGGGGACAGAAGGAGTAAGGTGGAGGAGTTATGAGACTCTTCGGCCTCGTCATCATCGTGTTCGCGCTGGCGATGCCGGTTGCTGCGCAGTGGGTGCACTATCGGACGCCCGGCATTCCGCACACCGCTGACGGGAAACCAAACCTGGCGGCGCCGGTATCACGAACGCCCGATGGAAAGCCGGATCTCTCCGGCGTATGGCAGCGGGTCTCGCAGGGCTACAACCGCAATATTGCGTTGAAACTCAAGCCCGAGGAGGTCCAGCCATGGGCGCGTGAGCTCGTGCAGCAGCGGAAGGAGGACTTTGGCAAAGGTCACATGTCTGTCCAGTGTCTGCCATGGGGTCCCGCCTACGCCAGCAGCGATCGCCTCTTCAAGATCGTTCAAACGCCTGGTTTGATCCTGATGCTCGATGAAGGTCTCGTCTATCACCAGATCTTCATGGATGGACGCCCGCTGGAGAAGGATCCGAATCCGAGCTGGATGGGGTATTCCGTCGGGCACTGGGAGGCTGACACGCTCGTCGTCGAAAGCGCCGGTTTCAATGACAAGACGTGGTTGGACAGTGATGGCCACCCCCATACCGAGGCGTTGCGCATGACCGAACGGTACCATCGGCGCGACGTCGGCCACATGGACATCGAGGTGACGTTGACGGATCCGATGGTGTACGCGAGACCGATCAAGATGCCGTTCGGTGCGGAGCTGCGTCCGGATACGGAACTACTCGAGGCCGTGTGCAACGAGAATAACGAGAAGAGCCTTGAACACTGGACAGGAAAAGCATCGGATGCGAAGAAGTCCAGCGTCAAGGTGCCTCCGGCAGTCTTGGCCAGCTATGCAGGCACCTACATCGAAAAGGATCTCTGGGGACCACCTCCGCACCCGCGACTGATCACCGTCACAGTCTCGAATGGATCGCTGTTCGCGGAATTGACCAATAGAGGAAAGGTGGAGATCTTCCCGCAAACCCAGACGCGATTCGGCGGATTCTTCATCTGGCAGATTACGTTTCTTCCAAACGCCCAGGGCGTGACGACGGATCTGCTGGAGATGCACATCTCGGGTAATTACCGTTACACAAAGACGAAGTAAGCGTGCTCAAGGCGCGGCCCGATCGGCTTCAAATTGGAGCCGCGCTCGATTTTTGCGCAGGAATCGCGCTCCGGCGATGATCGCCACGATCACGAGCGTTCCCAGGACCACACCTGCCCGGGCGGATACGGCTTCAATCTCTCGACCCAGCGCATACGCCCCGAACCCGAAGGTGGCCGACCATGCCAGCGCTCCGAGCCCACTCGCGATCAGAAATGGCTTCAACGACATCGCATTGGCGCCGGCAAGCAGACCGGCCAGCGAGCGAAGAAACGCGATAAAGCGGGCCACGAAGACGACTCTGACTCCGAATCGTTGAAAGAGATAGCGGCCCAATCGTAGATCGCGCTCGTCGAGATGCAGGTAGCGGCCGAACCGATGCAGGAGATGTCGTTCGCCGTAGCGACCAATCATGAATCCCGCGACAGCGCCGCCAAACGCCGCGAGCGTTGCCGTGATGACGATGACGACCGCGTTCAGTTCATGTGTGGTTGCCGCAAAGATCGCGGACGTAATCAGGATGGTCTCACCGGGCACCGGCAGACCGACGTTCTCGAGCGCGATGATCGCAACGATCGCCGCGTAGCCATACTCATGCAGAAGGTGTTCGAGCGCGAGCGTCATTGAGTACCATCGACAGCATGACGCACCCGGCGGTCCTGGACAATCCGGTCAGGCGGCCGGGCGTGAGGATCGCATCGTGAAAATCACTATCTATCAGAAGCCCACCTGCACGACCTGCCGTCAGGTCTATGCGGCCTTGCGTGATGCCGGCGTCGATTTCGATGCCGTGGACTACTACACGGATCCGATTCCGAAAACGAAGCTGCGCGAGTTGCTTCGGAAGATGAAGATGCCGGCCAGAGAGCTCCTGCGCACGAAGGAAGCGATTCACAGGACACTGCGGCTCGCCGAACGCGACCTGACCGACGATGAGATCGTCGACTTGATGGTCAAGCATCCTGACTTAATCCAGCGGCCGATCGTGGAGAAAGGTTCGCGTGCCATTCTGGCCCGCCCTGCCGAGCGGCTGAAAGAAATACTATGAGCGCCACGCTTCGTATTGTTCCGGCCATCGCTCTTCTTGCCGCGTGGTGTCTGATGGGGCCGCTCATCGGTGAAGCGACTGCGCAAACCGACTCGAGGACGGCTCGAACGGAGCGCAGGTTACCCGCCGTTCGCGCCACAGGCGCGATCAAAATCGACGGCTCACTCGATGAGCCAGACTGGGATCGTGCGTCGCTGGCGCGCGGCTTCATCCAGAACGATCCTCACGAAGGCGAACCCGCCTCGGAGGACACCGACGTACGGGTGCTGTACGACGCCAACAACATCTACGTCGGGGTGTTCGCACACGATCGCGATCCGCGCGCCATTCTGACCAGCGAGCTGTCGAAGGACTTCAACCGCGAGTTCGGCGACGACTTCGAAATGGTGCTCGACACGTTCCACGACGAGCGAAACGGCTACGTGTTCGCGACCAACGCGCGCGGCGCGAAGTGGGACGCACAGATGATCAACGAAGGGCTGGAGGTCAACGAGAACTGGGACGCCTTGTGGGACGTGGCGACGCGCATCACCGAAACGGGCTGGTACGCGGAGATCGTGATTCCGTTCCGGACGCTGCGGTTCAGAAGCGGCGATGAACAGACATGGGGCATCAACTTCCAGCGCCGGATTCGGCGCCGCAACGAAGACAGCTTCTGGGCCCCGGTGCCGCGCATTTACGACTTGCAACGAGTTTCACTGGCGGGGACGCTCGAGGGACTGCAAGGTGTGCGGCCGGGCAACGACCTGCGCGTCAAGCCGTACGCCCTTGGCAGCGCGGGCAAATCGACGCGCGTCGACGTCGGCACTGACGCCCAGGCGGGTCTCGACGTCAAGTACGGCGTCACCAACGGCCTCACGTGGGACTTCACGGTCAACACCGATTTCTCGCAGGTGGAAGCCGACGAGCAGCAGGTCAATCTCACCCGCTTCAGCCTGTTCTTTCCCGAGAAGCGCGATTTCTTTCTCGAAAACTCCGGGATCTTCCAGTTCGGGCAGGGTCGCGGTGTCGTCTTCAGTGGCGGAGGTCTGACGAGCGGCCGGCAGACCGACGCGATTCTGTTCTTCAGCCGGCGTATCGGACTCTCGGACGATGGCCAATCGATCCCGATCGCTGGTGGCACCCGCCTGACCGGACGATTTGGTTCGTACAGCATCGGCGTGCTCAACATTCAACAGCGGGAAGGCAATACGTCCGCCCCGACGAACTTCTCGGCGTTGAGACTCCGCCGCAACCTCCTGTCAAACTCGGACGTCGGCGTCATCATGCTGAACAAGGATGAAAGCGGACCGCGCTTCAACCGTGTGGTCGGTGCCGATGCCAATTTCCGGTTTTTCAACAGCCTCGACCTCAATGCCTCGGTCGCGCAAACGATGTCGCCGGCAACCGCGGTTGCCGCTACCGGCAGCGAGTCAATGGGCAACGCGAGCTTCCACTATCGCGATCGGCGGTGGGAGCTGCAAAGCACGTACGTCAGGATCGGCGAGCGATTCAACGACGAGATGGGGTTCGTGCCGCGAACGGGCGTCTGGAAATTCGACAGCACGTACGGCGCACGCTTCCGGCCCACGCGGCTGTCGAAATGGCTGCGAGAGCTGTTTCCGCATCTCGGGATCACCAATGTGTCGTGGCTGAAGAGCGGCGAGCTGCAGTCGCGTCTGATCGGGGCGCACATGAGCATCAACCTCCAGGACGGCAGCAGCGGTGAGCTGGGTGTCGATCCGACGAGCGAAAACCTGATTGTGCCGTTCCTGATTAACCGGCGGCGCGGAATCATCGTCCCGGTCGGCCGCTACGACTTCAATGACTGGCACGCCACCTGGCGTACGAATGCCTCCGAGCCATTCTCGGTGAACGGCCGCGTGGACGTTGGCGACTTCTATGACGGCCACAAACAGTCGTACGGTGGCGGTGCGGCACTGCGGCTCGGAGGCCGCCTGAACGCTTCAATCACCGAGTCGCGAAATCAGATTCAGCTGCTGGCCGGCAGTTACACGACGGATCTCGTCACGGCCCGCGTCGAATACGGCTTCTCGACCATCGCTTTTGCCAACGCGCTGATCCAGTACAACACCGACGCGCGGGAGTGGACCTCGAACCTGCGATTCAACGTCATCCACCATCGCCTCAGCGACTTCTTTCTCGTCTTCAACGAACGCCGCGATTCAAGCACCGGCGGCCTGCTCGACCGCGCGCTGGTGGCAAAGGTGACGCAGATGGTGGCGTTTTAGCGAGGCGTGCCGGGTCGCGTTGCGATCGCGATGTGAATCTGCACCTTCTTCGAGATCGACACGTGGAACCCGTATTGACTGGCGGTGCCATTCAAACCGAAGTCCGTGCGATCGATTTGAAACGTCGATTCGAAAGCCGCACCCGGCGTCGTTCCGGCCAGCGTCGTCGGTCGCAGCGTCACGGGAATCGTCATCCTCCTGGTGATACCGCGAATGGTCATATCCCCGGTCACCGAGAGCGTGCCATCCTGCTGCACCGTGGTCATCGCGCTCGCGAAGTGCAGCGTCGGGAAATGGACGACGTCGAAAAATTGGGCGGACTTCAGGAGCTGACTGTGCCCTGAGTTGCGCATGTCTATGCTGTCGGCGACGACCGTGAGATCGACGCGCGTATCCGCAGGCCGCGCAGGGTCGTATGACACGAGCCCGCTGAAGTTCTTGAAGTACCCGTCCTTCTTGACCTTGAAAATTGCCGAACCCTGCAGCGTGAAGCTGACAGTGCTTGCCGCCTGGTCAACCAGATAGACGTCGTTCGACGATGCCTGGGCTCGCGTCGTGACTGGCGCCGCGAGAATCAACAGTGTCGCCGCGGCCAGCGACACCGGCAGCCGCACGGGGGTCATGCAAAATCTCCTGGGGTCGGCGGGATTGGTGCACAACCAGTGTACAAGGTGCGCAAAGCCGCTAAAGTAGATGGCCTCTCCGAACATGACGCGGAATGACGGGCGCGCCTTCACGCTTGCACTGGTGCTGTTCTCCCTGTTCTTCAGCCTCGTGTTCCTCCAGGGTCTCCGGAGCGCTGACTATTTGATCGCTCCCAGCGATGCCCTCGATCTGGGTGTGGCCGATTACCTGGCCGCGCCTTCGTTGTGGACGGAAGGTCTCTATTCCGGCTATGCGATCGCGGCCGATCCACAATCAATGACTTGGTACCCGATCCTCCACCTGTTCCGACTGCTTGGCGTTGGCTGGAATGTATTCATGGTCCTGCCGTACGTCGTGGCGAGTGCAGCGTGCTTCCTGCTCGTTCGGCGGCTGACGGGCTCGACGATCGCAGGCATCTTCGGCGGATTCGTGTTCGGATTCAGCGGTCCGATGCTCGGGAACATGGGCCACTTCAACCAGCTGCACTCGATGGCGTGGGCGCCGCTCGTCCCCTACGGATTGCAGCGGATTCGTGAGGGCCTGCTCCGCTCCGGGGCGGCGGTCACCGCGGTTGCCGTCGCGATGATGTGGCTCGCGGGCCATCCTCAGTTGCCTCTCTACACCCTTTATCTGGCGGCCGCGCTGCTGGTTGGAAGCCTGCTGCTGGATCGGTGCGATGCGGCGAGGCGTGCTGCTCGCCTCAAGTGGTCCGCTATCGGCATCGCGCTTGGACTTGGGATCGCTGCGGTCGCGCTCGTGCCGCTCGCCGAACTGAGCGGATTGAGCCAGCGAGCGGGTTCCAAATGGGAGCTGTACATCGGCAAGGCGATGCCTCCCTGGCAGCTCCTGACACTTGCGCTCCCATTCTCATTCGGCTTCTGGGCCGATGATGGCCGCACGGTGTCGTACTTCGGTGACGGAGCTCCGGGAGAAACCCTCGCGTATGTCGGCCTCGTGCCGCTGGCGCTTGCGTTGGCGGCACCGCTGGTGCTGTCCGAACGGTTCCGCCGCGAGGCGCGGTTGTGGGTCATCCTCGCTGTCGTCGCGGCGCTGCTCTGCCTCGGCCCATCGACTCCGGTCGGCTACCTGTTCTATTACGCGCCGGGATACGCCCGCTTTCGTGTTCCCTCGCGCCACTTGTTCCTTGTTGCGCTCTGCGTTGCTGTCGTTTCCGGCTTTGCTCTCGCCGAGCTGAGTCGGCGACCGACCGCTGCCATCACGATCCGAAGGGCGATCACCGGCACGCTCGCGTTGGCCATGGCGGCGTTCGCCGTATTTGCGTTGCTGACACCGCACGTGCGCGACGTCGTGACCTCCGGGTGGATGTACGCCGCATGGGCGCTCGGCTGGCCTCTCGCTGTTGCGGTCGCGGTGATCGTGATGCTCCTGCCGATGCGCTGGCTCTCGGGACACCTGAAGCCACTGGCTGTCGGCGCGCTGCTCATCGTGGCGCAGGTCGTCGATCTTGCGCAGGTGCATTACCGAGATCCCGGCTACAGATTCGAGTATGCGGATGTTTCGCTGTCGGACATCGCGCCGCGTCCGCGCGTTGCAGCGCTTCGAGACGAACTGCTTCGAACCGGCGAACGGGTGCTTGGTGTGGACGGCACCCACGATCCGTTACTGCTGCCGAACCTCACGCGTCCGTGGAATGTTCGCGCCGCAGGTGGCAGCGGTCCACTCGCAACGGCGCGGTACCTCGATCTCTTCAGCATGGGGGATCTCGGCGTCGGACCTGAGCCGCTGAAGCCGGAACACCAGGCGCTGGATCTGTTCGCGATCCGATACGCGTTCGTGCCGGCGGGTTCGCCGGTTGAAGCGGACCTGCTGTCGCAGGCGGATCGCTGGTCGCGTGTCGACGCGATGCAGTACGACGAGGACGATCCCGAGTCACGGTACTCGCTGTTGCGCAACGCACGCGCGCGTCCGCCAGCCTGGTGTGTCGAATCTGTATTCAGGACCAGTGCAGGAAATGTGTTCGCCGCCATCAAGGAGGGACGGCTTCCCGATGGACGCCTGTTCGACCCTGCAACGATGGTATTGACCGAACCCGGTTCGCTGACCGGCTGGACCGATGGCACACGTTCGGGCGACCCGCCTGCGGTCAACACGAACTCACGTGACTACATCTATCGAGTCAGCACCCGCACGCCGTGCGTGCTCGTCGTCAGCGAACAGTACTACCCCTGGTGGCGAGCCTCGGTTGACAACACCTCCGTCCGCGTCTCACGCGTGAACTACGCCATGATCGGCGTGCCCATTCCGCCAGGCATTCACCGGGTCCGGCTGTCGATCTGGCCGACGACTGTCTGGGTTGGGATGGCGATCAGCGTTGCATCGCTGCTCATCTGGACGGGACTGGTCGTTTCCGTGTGGAGGAGATCAACCACCTCGTGATCGGGTGATGCGTGTCGTGGCAACTGCACGGTGAAGGTTGAGCCTTTACCTTCGCCTTCACTTTCGAGCGTCACGGTGCCATCGTGCAGTTCCACGATCTGTCGCACGATTGCGAGCCCCAGGCCAAGGCCGCCGATTTGCGGTGTCGATTTCAACCTGACTTGCTCGAATGGTTCGAACACCTTCGACTGAAAGGCGGCCGGAATACCAATGCCTGAGTCCTGCACGACGACCGTCGCTGCCTTCTGACCGCTTTTGAGCGTCACACGGATCCGTCCGTCCTCGGGGGTGAACTTCACGGCGTTGGTCAGAAGATTCCAGAACACCTGCTGCAAGCGCGCCCGATCACCTTGTATCAGCAGCGGATCCTTGTCGGAGTCCACGTGCAGCGACACGCGTTTGTCCGCAGCTTTCGGTGTCACCGACTCGACGCTTTCGAGCACGAGTGCACGAAGATCCATAGGCTGCATGGTCAAGGTGAGCTTCCCTGACGCTATGCGGGAGACGTCGAGCAGGTCGTACAGCATCTGCGACACGATCTTGGCATTTCGCTCCACGGTCTCGAGCGCGTGTTCCCGCCGGTTGTCCGCCAACGCATTGGCGCGAAGCATCCACGTATAACCGAGGATGGCGTTCAACGGCGTTCGCAGTTCGTGTGAAAGCGTCGCGAGGAAATTGTCTTTGATTCGGTTCGCGCGCTGCGCCTCCTCATACGCCTGTGCGCTCTCGATCGCAGCGGCGGTGCGGTGAGCCACTTCCTGGGCCAGCACGAAATCGTCGTCCATGAAGTGACGTCCTGACTCTCCTAACACGAATGCGATTGCACCAATCACGCCGCGTTGACCGATGAGTGGCACACACATGTAGGAGCCGATGCCCAGCGCGCGCACCAGCCGCAGTCGTTCTTCGCTGTCAGGAAACGCCCCGACGAGCATGTCATCGGTGACCCTTCGAACGAAGACCGATTGGCCCGACGTCATCACCGAGCCCGACGCACCTGGAGTGAACTCGATGTCCGGAAAACGTCGCCGCAGCTCGTGAATCATCGCGCCCTTCGATTCGTCCACGTGCGCCGCTGCAAGCCGTTCTACCTTGCGGTCGGCGGTGATCAGATCGACCGCGCACCAATCAGCGATACGAGGCACGAACACCGCGACGATTTTGCTCAGCATCTCTGGGTAGTTCAGGGGCGTGGAGAGGCACCGCAACACGTCCGCAAGGACGCCGGCGCGCATCACGCGGTGGTGCTCGTCAAACGTCGCGGCGTTGGTCATGGCCGCGGCCGTCACATTGGCCAACGCCGCCGCAGCATTCACATCCACATTCGAATAACGATGTGGCATCCGGTGGTAGAAGACGAACGCCCCGTGACGAAGTCCGTTCAGGGCTAACGGGACAACGAGCATCGATGCGATGCCTTCGTCCATGTAGGCCTGGCGTCGCGGAGCGTCGGTCGGCCACGTCAGCACATCGTCGACCGTGATCGGCTCCTTGAATTCAAGCTCGGTCTTGCCGTGCGCGCTGGTTATGCGTGCGAATTCCGGTGATACGCCGTCGAAGGCCAGCGGCTCCCACCCCGTTTCCTGTTTGAGGCGCCAGATTGCGTACGCATCCGCGGGCACAAGGTCACGGGCGATTTCCAATGCCGAGGCCACCACGGCAGAAACGTGAGGCGTCTTGAACAGCTTCGTTGATGCAGCGACGAGGATCAGGAGCCGACCGTGCAGATCGTCGCGAGCGGCTTCCATCGCCGCAAGGCGAGCCTCGCGCTCCTGACGCTCGCTGATGTCCCGCGCGATTGTCGAAGCGCCGACCACGTGGCTTTCCGCGTCGAGGATCGGCGAGATGCTGAGCGAAATCGGAATCAGCGAGCCGCTCTTGCGAATGCGTACCGTCTCGAAGTGCTTGATCGACGTGCCGGCGCGGATCCGGCGCAGGACTTCGTCCTCTTCGTCTTGCCGATCCGCTGGAATAATCACACGGATGGATTGCCCGATGGCCTCCGCTGCCGTGTAGCCGAACATGCGCTCCGCGGCGCTGTTCCACGACAGGACAATACCGTTCAGATCCTTGCTGATGATGGCGTCGTCCGAGGAGGACACAATCGCGGCAAGGTGGTGCGAATTGCGATCAGCGGCGGTGCAAATCATGGCGACCTGGGGTGGTGGTCTGCCGTTCTCGACGGCGCAGATCACGACCCAGTACGTAGCGCGGGGCATCGTTGATGCCAGCAACGACGGGTATCGAGCTCAATGGAGAACGCGTGAATGGCGCCTCACCGACTGCTCGCCGGCTGATACCGCGATCGTTGGATCGTGAGCGCTACGCGCCGATGCTGGCGGCCTTCTCGATGCGGAACTCGGCGATGCGAAGCGTCAGGGTCACTTCGGAGGTGACGCTTCGGTGTCGGTACGTGACATGGAAGAGCGGCTCGGCGAGGTCCGCGCCCGCCTTCGCCGCGCTGAGCGCCACATGTGTCAGCAGCTCCACGAGACCGTGATCGTCGTCCTCGTCGAGCGATATCCGGATCCCGTGACCTGAAGACGTCGGCGCCGCATCAACCCGACAACCCAGACCATGGGCAAAATCACGAACGAGTTGAAGTAACGGATCACTTTTGGTAATGAGCGTGACAGCGATGGTCATGATCAGTTAGTTGAAGCTCGCTTTGCCTGGAAACCTCGAGGCGTCGGCGAGTTGAGCGAGGCTCAACACCTCGCCGACGAACGTCCGGCCATTGATAACCCAGGTTGGATAGCTCTGCACACCGGCGATGTTACAGGACGGCGCCTGGGGAGTATTCGGCCCAGCCGGACTGCATTCGACGTACGGGAGCCGACGTGCTGATGCACCGAAGAGTCGCTTCTGCTCCTGACAATGCGGACACCACGAGGCGCCGTAAAACAGCGCGCCCTCGTCCGTCAGATGCTCGGCAAGCGCCCGAATCGTCGGGTCCTCAGGGCCTTCAGCCTCCGCTTGCGGCGCCACGTAATTGCCATGCACAAGCAGGATCACCACGGCCGCGACCGCGCCGCGAACCGCAATCAGTCCCAGCCAGGAGCGATGTGCCAGCGCGGGAGGGCGTTGCACTACGACGAGCGCAAGGGTGGCGGCCATGAGTCCGAGCGACGTCAGGCAGTACGGGCACGCGGAGCCCAGAATCGTCAGCGACACCACGGTCAGGTAAATGCTGTAGCAGACGCCGAAGAATGCGATCGTCCACGCATACGACCAGTGCTTGTCCACTCGCTTGACGAACGAGATGGCGGCGAGCGCGGCGTAGGCGAACAGTCCCCACACCGACGTTGGCAGACCGAGAAGGGTCGCCCAGCGGCTGGTGAGGACAAGGTCGCACCCTCCGCCGGCCGGACATCCGCGCACGGAGCCACCGTTGAATGCAACCCACGACAGGTACCCGGTCAACGCAATGCCCAGGCAGCTCACGGCCAGGAGCGGCCAGTTAGGAGTGGGCCGCCGCACGTGTACTTCGGGCCCGACTTTCGACGGGCGTCGTTTCTTCGATTTGCCGCTCATGCTGGTCGCGCCAGATAGTACCTGAACTCGTGCCGTCAGCGTCACGGAGGCGATTCAATCCAGTAGCGGCGCAAGGGCCGTCCATCCAGGCCGCGAACAGTGTTCTCGAGGATCCCTCCGTTCTTTTCGATGGCGCGAATTGACCCAACATTGTCGTCGGCGCACGTTACCAGAACGCGACCGATGCCGAGTTGCCGGCGAGCGATCCCGAGCGCCAGGCCGAGCAGCCTCGTCGCATGACCGCGCCGCCGGAATTCAGGCACGATGACGTAGCCGATGTGTCCTCCTACCCGGATCAGGAAGTTATTGAGCGATTGCCGGATCGACACCCTGCCGACGATCCTCGACTCCAGGAATGCGAACAAATAGGTTGTCGGCACATACCTCGGCGGAAGGTTGATGCCCAGGCGTTGATCCTCGAGCACCTGGAGATAGCGTCGAAAGGGCATTCCCTCCCGATAGTGATGAAGGAACGTCGGTACTTCCGGCGATGTCGCCCGGTGAGCGTGCAGAAATTCTTCTTCCTCGTCCTCTCGCGGAAGCCGCAGTATCAATTCGGATTCCATGTGACGTGTCTCGCCCCGCTGGCACAATAGTGTGCCGTGCAATCCCTCATTCCCTGCGCGTTGGGCGCGTTGCTGCTCGTCGCGGCCGTGGTCACGTCTTCACGCTGGCGCGGCGTGGCGGTGACGACGGCCTTGATCGCATTCCTGGCACTGGCGCTTGTCGCGCCAATTCCAGGTGATCGGTTCGTGATGGGCGACGGCTCCAGCATCGTTCAGGACCGAACCAACTTCGACGACCTGGTTGCCCATGGAAGGACCGTTCGCTTTTCAGCGCACCTCGCGTATCGGCTGCTGGATCGATTCGATGCGGCTCTCGGTTCGAGCGCAACATCTCCCGTCGAAGCGTACCGCATGCTCTCATGGCTGGCCGGCCTTGTCTTCGCCGTGTCGCTGTGGTGTCTGGCGGCCACGGATCACTGGAGTTCCCGTTCGGTTCGATACACCGCTCTCGCCCTGATGGCTCCAGCGACGCTCATGTACTTCGGTTATCTCGAGGTGGGCTACTTGTCGCTTTCAGCTGCGGCGTTCCCGTTTGTCTCTCGAGATCTGATGAAAGGTGGTGATCTCACCGTTGGCATGCTGGTCGGAGCGATCCTCTACGGACTTGGAGCGGCGATGCATGGCGTCGGGTATCTCAGCATCGCTGCGCTGTTCGTCGCGGTGATCGCGGCCGATATCCCAATCCGTCGTCGCATCGTTTTCGCCACTGCCCTGAGCGGTCTTGCCATCGCCGCCGCACTGATTTGGGTGTGGTACTACCTCGCTGTACTGGGACTCGATGTCATCCCGGGTCACGCCGCTGGTGGGTTCATCCTGAGGCCATTGTGGCAGACCCGGGAAGCTGAGACCCGGATTCTCTATCCGCTGTTCTCGCTGGTCACGGCTCGCGACGTTTTCTTCAGCGGTGTGATCGCCGGCTTGCCGCTGATCCTCGCCACGCTGATTGTCAGAAGACGGTCAGCGCGCGAGGCGCGACTGGCGCTGGCGTTTTCCATCCCATGCGCTATCGCGTTCCTGCTGTTCTGGCCCCCGCAGGGCATCGCGATCGAGATGGACATGATCGTGGCGCTGTTTCCCGCCGTGTTCGCACTCCTCTGGGTCTTGTCGGCGTCGGTCCGCGCGAGCGTGGCGAGCGCTGCACTCCTTGTGCTGGGCCACGCGGCGTTCTGGTGGGTTGTTCTCCACGACCAATTCGTCAATCACATGCTCAGGTAAGAGGTGGTTCGCGGAAAGGCTCCACCGGGATGCGCTCATAACGCACTTCCAGGATCCGCAGTTGTTCGCTGCCGCCCGGCGCGTGAAGCGTGACGCAATCGCCTGGCCTCGACTTCATCAACGCACGCGCCAGCGGCGACACCCAGCTGATGTAATTGCGATCCAGATCGATTTCGTCGACGCCGACGATGCTGACCTGGCGCTCGGTTGCAGTGGTGTCAGCATAGCGCACGGTCGCTCCGAAGAAGACTTGCGTCGCCGCCCGCCCATTTCGCGGTGCTTCCGGGTCCACCACTTCCGCGGCATCGATCCGTTTGGTGAGAAAGCGAATCCGGCGGTCGATCTCGCGCAGCCGCCGTTTGCCGTACTGGTAGTCGGCGTTTTCGCTGCGATCGCCGTTGCTCGCGGCCCACGCCACCACTTGCGTCACCGCCCGGCGTTCCCTGGTGAGCAGAAACCGCAGCTCGTCTCTGAGTCGCTGCAAGCCGCTCGGCGTGATGTAGTTCTTGACCAATCGACCTTCTGAACCTGTCATTACGAGTCGACTGATCCCTTACGAACCTATTGAGCAGGACCTTCTGAACCAAATGAACCGATTGAACCCATTGACCCTTGTTACTGCGCGCCGCCGCGACCACGCGCTCCGTTCTCCAGGTTGCCGAACTTCGTGCCGTCAGCGAGCACCACCTGCGCAAGCAGACCGAATGGTCCTCCACTGACCGCTGCACGCATGGTGACGGTCACTTCGTCACCGGGCTTGAATGAATTCGCGCGGTACCCTTCGGTATACGCGGTATTCGGAGCTTGAGTCTCGGCGCGCCACAGCACGACCTTGCCATCGTCGCCTGTGACGTCAAACATCAGCAAGCAGTGGGGATTGGACCAGAGCCATGACTTGACAACCCCCTTCACTGTCACGATTTTTTCAGTGTAGAGCGTCGAGGCGGTGTGAT
>JACXTT010002378.1_pt1 | contig 29979 bp, 30 predicted proteins | sample 9270951 | NCBI WGS metagenome assembly JACXTT01 (sample SAMN15532306, study PRJNA645909) | rock metagenome | isolation source: weathered quartz diorite | place: Puerto Rico | collected 2017-06-21 | reverse complement strand
AGCCGATACAGCTCCGCCTCGTAGAAGCGCTCTTCAGTGTTGTCAACCAACACCAGCGCTTCGGTCAGCACCTCAAGTCCTGCCTCTGCCTGCCCCGTTTTCCCATACGCTTCGGCGAGGGTTCTGGTGCAGGAACCGAGCTGAAGTGATAAACATGGTTAATGATACAACTCGATGACACTTCCGCAGCTCTATTCACGCGCCGTCACTTTGATCAAGAGATCATTATTCTTTGCGTGCGGTGGTACCTCACCTATAAACTGAGCTATCGAGACTTGCAGGAGATGATGGCGGAGCGAGGAATCCTCCTTGTGCATACCACCATCATGCGCTGGGTGCAGCGGTATGTCCCAGCATTCGAGAAGCGGTGGCACAGTTATGCCCGCCCGGTCGGCCCATCCTGACGAGTCGATGAGACGTACATCAAGATCAAAGGCAGATGGAGCTACCTCTATCGGGCGGTAGACGCAGCGGGGAAGACCGTGGACTTTTTCTTGAGTGAACACCGCGATATTGCCGCAGCCAAGCGATTCTTACAGCAAGCAGTTGAAAAGCGAGGCATCCCGCAGAAGATCACGCTGGATGGCTCTGCAGCTTCGCATGAAGCCGCAGGGGAACTCCAGAAGGAGGGAATTCTTCCAGCAGATCTCATAGTGAGGACGAACAAATATTTAAACAACTTGATTGAACAAGACCATCGTCGAGCCAAACAACGAGTGAGGCCTATGCTGGGGTTCAAGGACTTCAAACACGCGTCCACCACGATCACCGGTATAGAACTTATCCACCAGATAAAGAAGGATCAGTTTGACATCTCGACTCTGTGTCCCGCTCGCCCACGAACTCCACAAGTATGGGAGGCTGTGCTGGTTGCATGAGCAACACGTCGAGGAGGCGCTCCCTTATTTTCATTCTGCGAATTGTACCGGAACCTATTTTTTAATTTAGTCTTCATTTGCCAAGACAATTTCTCCTATAGTTGTTCGTGAGATCTCATCGATCCGTTTGATTTTCACATCGTCTCTCGATACAAAGAGATCCTCTCTGCCCCAATCTTGGTTGGTCTCCTGGTAAAAACAGGGCTGGAATGAACAAGAAGAGGGAGGGGAACCATGCAGCCATCGCAACTGGTTATTAACATCATCGACCTCGCCAATGACGATTCCGTGCGCCAGGTCTCGCGCCTACTGACCGATGTCTCATCGGATCTGGCGGTCTCGCGCGGTGGACACGTACCTGACGACGTTGTGTCGAACATCATTCATACACAGTACACAACAGTCGAGGCTGTTCAGCAAACGTTCGCCGAGACCGGAGTCCGGTTCGCCGCGTTTGACAAAGATGGCAGGATGGTAGGCACGCTGTTGGTCTCGAAGCAGCCGAATTTCATTCTCGCTAGGGATTCGAACCGCCTGAATTTCACTTGCGACGGCGAAGAGTTTCCCGCAAACCTGCATTCGACGTTTAACTTGGCGGTCCGGCCCGAACATCGTCGCCGCGGCATCGCCCGCCTGTTGTTCGAGACCGTCACAAAAGACTACCGGCACCTGTTTGGCGGCCACGGCTTGCTGTCTCGCGCCGAGCCGACCGAACATGAATGTTACGCCCGGCTTGGCTTTCAACATGTCCCCCAATACGACGTGTTCTTTGAGCCAGGAGTCGAGTTGCCTCCAGGCTTTGCCACAGTGCAGGACTTTAACGAATACTACTCGTGTGCGTGTACGAAGGAGCCGCGGCGATCTGAGAAGATCAAGACACACAAGCTCAAATATATGATCTTCACCAAGCCTTTTGCTTTGGCCTAGATGCAAACACGTCAGGAAAATTTTATGGATGAGCCTTGGTGTGACCCGTTTTCTGATCTGGTTGCGAACGACCCGATCGAGCTGGCCCGCCACTGGTTTTGTGTAGCCGGTGGAGGACAATTCATGCCGCAGCCGATGACGCTGTCCACGGCTGATGCGGAGGGACGTCCGTCGACACGGACGGTTATGGTCAAGGACGTCAGTGCCGATGGCTTTACGTTTTTCACCAGTTATCAGAGCCGCAAGATACGCGAGCTGGAGCGTTACCCGTATGCGTCGCTCTTGGCGTTTTGGGCGTCTTGGGCCCAGCTGCGGCGGCAGATCAGCGTGACCGGGAAAACCCGCAAAACTTCAGCCGCGATTTCTGACGCCTTCTTTGCCGGACGAACACGCCACAATCAAATCGTCGCCTGGGTGTCGGAACAAAGTAGTCCGTATGTCGATCATGCAGCGCTAGCGGCTAAATGCGCTGAATTCGAGCGGCGGTACGAGGGACGCCAAATCTCACGGCCGCCGCACTGGGGAGGGATCGTGTTGATCCCGGAGACAATTGAATTTTGGCTGGAAGACAAGCAGGGCTTGCACAATCGGCTGTTGTTCAGCCGGCAAGGCAATGGTGGCTGGACATGGACGCGATTATCTCCGTAATTCTTGCGCCATTGGGATCAATAACGACTTGCCCTGTCAGCTTTGCCCCGTTCACATGTTGTATGTGAAATCCAGTTGGATATTGTTCGCCCACAGCTGCATCAAGTGGCCGCCCATATTCCACATCGATGCACTCTTTACCGACGTGATTGACTGAGAGCTGAGAAAGACTTACTGGCAGGACTTGCTCCAAGTCGTGCTCTCCATCAAAGCGGGCAAAATCTCTTCCGCCCTGCTCCTGCGCAAGTTGGGCAACTACTCCCGCAAGAATCGGCTCTACGGTTTTGTCAAGGTATTGGAAGAACAAAAAAGATATTGTAGTCGGGTGTTTCTTCTCATGATGGTTACGCGGCTAGCGGGAGCTCTGTCACGACACGCCACATCGTAAACGCCCGAGAGCGAAGGGTATGATAATAGCGAGCGGGCAAGAGATGGCGGCCGAGGCGAAAGAGATTGTTGATCGGGCCATGAGTCGTAAGAAAGCGTTGGGCTTGCCCTGGAGATTTGAAGCGGCACATGTAACGTTCTCGTTGGCGTGTTGGCTGATGCGATACTTTGGCTAGATTGTTCGCGCGTTTGTCGTGGCAGTGAGCAACGCTGGGCAAAAGTTCTCTCCGAGCCGCTCCACAACTGCCCAGTTTATTGGTCACCAGCTGGCGAGGGACATACCGTAAACCCTTCAGCAACTTGCGAAAGAAACGTTTCGCCGCCCGAGTATCCCGCCGTTTCTGTACAAGAATATCCAGCAGTTGACCATCTTGATCGACCGCCCGCCATAAATAATGTCGTCCTCCTGCAAGGGTGACCACTGCTTCATCCATCTGCCAGGTGTCGCCGGGCCTTCCCTGGCGGTGGCGTAGCTGTTTGGCGAATTCCTGGCCAAACTTCAGACACCACTGTCGCACCGCCTCATAGCTGATGCCTACCCCACGCGCGGCCAACCGTTCTTCGACATCCCGGAAGCTGAGACAGAAGCGATGATAGAGCCACACGGCATGGCTAATGATCTCGGGGGGAAAACGATGATTCTTATAGCAGGGAGAGACTGGCTGTATTTCCATGCCGCGATTACGTCACTGAGGCTGACGCTTGACAAGTCCCTTCATAACTTGACAATACCAGCCGCAGGCCTGGGATAGTGTCATCGCGTTATTGAGGTAGACGTTGTGGGCGGCAAAATGGTGAAGAGCGTTGCGTTTGGACCGTACTTGGCGATCTGGGCTAGTAGATCAGCGGCGAGTTTGCGCATGCCCTCCGTCGGTCCTTCCGGATAATTTCGTTTCTCCGATACGAATTCAACCGCCGAGTCGTAGGTGAAGCGCTCGGGATATTTCTGGCAAAGATAGAACGACGTAACCGATACCGAACGGCTCTGGCCCTTGTTGCAGGCGACCAGAACATTTTTCGCCATGTAGTTGTCCCACTGGTACGCCGGGGGGCGCTTGGACAGCATCTGGTTTAGGGTGTACACCGCCGCCGCCAATTCTGTCGTTTGATTTCCGAAACCGTCGTAAAAGCCGACCGTCATATATTCGATGCCAAGAATCGGCCTGTCAATATGAATCTCCAAGGTGCAATTCACAACGGCTGTAATACCGTTCCCCAACAGTGTGCCGGCTTCATTGTTCATCGCTAGATGATTACCGACGTAGAGCGACACACCAAGTTCGCCGACGTCTTCCATGATCAAACTGATGGAGTCTAGCGTGTCAGGATTCGTCATAGGGCGATTTCCTTTACTCTTTTCTCGATTGCCTATTGATCGTACCAACCCGAGGCGTCTCATTTAGCGGCACGTTTGGTATCTATCGAAGGTAACAGAAGATAACGTCCTGGCGCATCGATAGTAGACAGACAAAGCGGAAGAAACAAGTAAGCCAGTTGAGCCAGGTTTGTGCTATGTCTACGCAGCACTCATAAAGCTTCAGGAAGTTTTTCCTCATCATTGATATACGTAATTCTACTTATTTATATACGTTAGGACTTACGCTTGGGCTTCATATTTAGTAGAAAAAATGCGACATGAGAGGGCGAAAATCAGATATTTACGATCATTGAGCGTAAGTCCTGCCTATGATAGGTTCCCGCCCGACACAGTTTCTTATGCTGCTGAGGCCTGAGGCCTCAGAGGAAGACACGTGAAGACTCCCTCACATCACGATCCGCACAATTCTTTCCAACTCCGTCTCCGTTCCGCCATTCCAGGCCGGGAGCGCTGGCAGGCTGATGTCTTGAAGAGGAAAGAGGTGCTCGCCGAGCGGGTTACGCAAGCGGCCAAGCAGCTGCAGGGCATACAAGATGTCTCGACCAATCCCATAACGGGCAGCATCCTCCTGAAATTTGATCCAGCCTTGCTTGAGGACGATACCGAAACACTGCTTCGTAGCGTTTTGGTCGAGGTGTTCCAAAGCGACAATGGCGCGGTACACAAACACTCCCCTTCGGCTGGCCACCCGCTGTGGCGCTTGCTCCGCACATCCCAACTCGATCCCGGCTTGGTAGGCTTAGCCCTGTCGACAGCTGTGGCGCGGATCTTCATCAGCTTTTTGCCGGCCCTGGCCGTAGCCGACATCTTGGCCACGGTCCTCAACAGAGGAGCACCCAGCCCCTCCCGATTTTTACCTTCACAGACCAGGCCACGCATCCTAGCTCTCGGTCTTTTCTCTTTAGGAGCAATCGTCTTTGATGTACTGTTCGAATACTATGAAAAGAAGCTGTGGCGCACGTTGGCCCGTTCAGTAGAGCAGGATCTCCGCGATCGGACATTTCGCCATATCCAGACGATGGATATGGCATTTATCGATGAACAGAGCAGCAGTAAACTCCTAAATCTGGTCGCCGACGATACCGCAACCATTCACCTGTTCGTCGAACAGGGAGCAGAAACACTCATCCAGAAAAGCTTGACGCTCGCTGCGAGTGGGGCTTTCCTGTTCGCCCTGTCGCCACCCATGGGTGTTATTGCGCTGGGACCACTGGTGCTCGTCGTGTTCAGTTCGCAGTATTTCCAGCCCCTGATCGCTTCCCGGTATGAAGACATCCGGAAACATTATGGCGAGCTCAGTCAACGGCTGTCCAATAACCTGTCCGGTATTCCAACGGTCAAGAGTTTTGTCAGCGAGGAAAATGAGGTCAAACGCATCCAAGAACTCAGCGAGCAGTTAAAAATCGATCACATCAATGCTTTTGCGGCAAGCTCATCTTCACTCGCCGTGATTCGTCTCCTGGTCGGGATCTCCTTTACCTCAGCCTTTGTCATCGGCGCCCTGCTCACGCTCCGTGGCCAGATGGACGCGCGGCTGTTCACCGCAATGAACTTTGTCCTCACCCGTCTCGTAAGAACGCCAGTCGGACTAGACAGTGACATCGATCTGTACCAAAAAGCCCTGGCTTCAGTCGAACGTATCCTCGCCCTGCTGGACACCCACCCCCTGATTGTCAGCGGCAGTCAACGTCTTCAGCCGACAACTGTTCGCGGTGAGATTGCTTTTGAACAGGTTCAGTTCAGCTATACGGCGGATGGCAAGGTGCTGGACGATATTACCTTGCACATCGCCCCTGGCTCTCAAGTCGCAATCGCCGGGGCGACTGGGGCGGGCAAGAGTACCATTGTTAAGCTTCTGCTACGCTTCTACGATGCCGAGGCGGGACGTATACTCATCGACGGCATCGATATTCGCGATCTGAACATTGCGGACTTACGTCGCATCATCGGCTATGTCAGCCAAGACGTTTATCTCTTCCATGGCACCGTCTATGAGAACATCATCTTTGGCCGACCAGACGCTTCATACGAGGACGTTGTTAAAGCCACACGTATAGCGGAAGCCCACGATTTTGTGGCACGCTTACCCAATGGTTTTCAGACGGTGGTGGGTGACCGTGGACAGAAACTCTCAGCTGGCCAGCGTCAGCGCCTATCCATTGCACGGGTTGTGCTCAAAGATCCGCCCATCGTGGTTCTTGATGAAGCCACCTCGTCGGTCGATAACGAAACTGAGGCGGCCATCCAGCGCTCGCTCGCCCAGTTTTTCTCCGACCGAACTGTGATCATGATTGCCCATCGTATGTCGACCATGCGCAATGCCCACTGCATTTACGTCCTTGAAAAAGGGACTATTCGGGAGCAGGGCGATCATGCCTCGCTCATCCAAACAAATGGTTTGTATGCCTCATACTGGAATTTGCAGGCAGCCGACGGCCGCCCTCCCCCACCCTTCCATTCCCAGACGAATCGAGTAAAGGAATAGAGGGGATTTTACTTCTTTGTCGCCTGCTCCTCGGCAGCGGCAAGGTCCTCCCGGACCCCAGCAGCAAGGTCTTCCAATTCCTCGTCAATCTCTTTGTTCGCCACGGGATAGTCTGTATAGCCTCGGGCTCCTGGAGTATATAAAGTATCGGTGTCTATTGGATTCATCCCCAGATTATGCTGGAGTCTCCATACAAAGTCTGGATTTGCGATAAAAGGACGGCCAAAAGCGATCATATCCCCTTTCCCCCGCTGGAGATCTTCTTCCGCGTTCTCTCTGTTATAACCTCCGCATAAGATTAAAGCACCACTAAACAACTTTCGCATTCTGTTCCGTAACGAGATGAAATTTTCCGCCAAACCTAATGCCGTTTCTTCGACCAAGTGGATGTGCGCCAGCCCCATGAATTGGAGCTGTTTGACAAGATAGCTATAATCTTCGTCAAGGCTCTCATAGATGACCATGTCGTTCAGCTCGTTATACGGGGAGAGACGAATGGCAGTCTTCTCTCTGCCAATCGCAGCTATCGTTTTTGCCACGACTTCAAGAGCAAAGCGGCAACGGTTTTCCACTGAGCCTCCATATTCGTCGCTACGTTGATTTGAGGCTGGATTCATAAACTGGGCCACCAAATATCCATATGCAGCATGAATTTCTACACCATCAAATCCTGCCTGCATTGCATTTTTTGCCGCCCGGGCGAACTCATCTTGGGTGCGAACGATGTCATCTACCGTCATGGCGATGGGGATGGGGAAGGGCTGAAATCCGTGCGTATCGGTATAAATGTTGCCTCTGATTTGAATTGCTGAGGGCGCAAAAATTGTTGCGCCGGAGGGCATATTATCAGGATGGGATATTCTTCCGGTGTGCATGAGCTGGATGAAAACGTGTCCCCCTTGGCGTTGGATAGCCTGTGTCACCTTCCGCCACGCTTCACACTGTGCATCCTTATAGATGCCGGGAATACGAGGATGGCCTAACGCGCTAGGGCAAGGCCCCACACCTTCGGTAATGATCAAGCCTGCGCTTGCTCGCTGCGCATAGTATTCTTCCATCAATGGAGTGGCGGTGTGGTGAATGGCTCTGGCACGTCCGAGTGGAGCCATGACGATCCGATTTGGCAGCACAAGAGAGGAGGTCTCAAGAGGACTGAACAATTTCATACGGGAAAGGGGAGTGTCTGCGGCGTGGCCATAGACAGAAATCGATGTCGGGCTGGGTCATCTCTCACCGGCATTCTCTGGGGCGAGCGACAACCCAACCGCAGCACCCTAGTCCCTTCTCATCAAGAAACTCAGGGGGAGTCTCCTCCCAAAGCTTCCGGGTACACCCCTTTGAACTGCTCCAAGGCGTCAAGATACGTGTCAACAGAAGCCTCTCCATACCTGAACACCAGCGTCAAGTGAGTAGCGCCCACGTCTTTCCATGCTTGAGCCTCTGTGATCCACAACTCGGGATCGTTGGCCTGAAGGACGAGACTTCCTCCCATCTTCAGGCAAGCGGGATCTCTGCCTGCTTCCCGGGCGTAAGCGTTGATGCGCGAGGCGAGTTCAGCCGCCCCCGTGCTCGGCGTCAGCCGGTTAAACCAGCCGTCCGCCAGACGCCCAACGCGGCGTAGCACGTAGTCGGGGGCCACGAGCTGGCCGAACCGGCCTGTCCCGATCCAGATCGGGATTGGGCGCTGCACTGGCCGAGGGTTAATACCGGCGTGGGAAATCGCATCCCAGCGCCCCTTGTAGTGCACGACCTCTTGCGTCCATAGCGCCCTCAGCACCTCGATTTGCTCCTCTGACCTACGTCCACGGGTGTGGAAATCCTGGCCCAGGGCTTCGTACTCGACCGGGTTCCAGCCGATCGCAATCCCCAGTATCAGCCGGCCGCCGGAGAGGACGTCTACTTCCGCCGCCTGCTTGGCTACGAGGGCGGTTTGACGCTGGGGCAGGATGATAATGCCCGTCATCAACCCCAATCTCTGGGTGAAGCCAGAGATATAGGCCATCAGAGTTAAGGGCTCGTGGGTCACACTCTTGTAGGTATAGACGAAATAGTTGACTTCGGGATGGTGTTGCGGATCAGCGCCGAGTACATGGTCGAGGGTGCGGATGTGATCGTAGCCCAAATCCTCGGCCGCCTGGATAAAGTCACGGACGGCGCCCATGTCGTGGCCGATTCTGACCGTAGGAAAGTCGACTCCAATACGCATGAGATCCTTTTGCAGTGGTGCAGTAATAAAAAACGTTATGAGTTGGCCACTCGGTCAGTCGAGCCCATCATATCTCGGAGCGCCTCAGAGCGCGCAATAATGTCTGTTCCCCATGCCCGGCCATCAGGATTTAACAGCGTAAAGTTGTTGTCGATCGCGAAAGGCGGATCCCAATCGTCTTCGTCGCTGGCAAAGCCGTATCGCTGTAGGTAGAAAACATTGGCCACCGCCATCAGGTCCGCCTCCTCGATGCTCTTCATAATACGGGCGTCGTCATTTTCGATGCCCTTGCGTAGTCGCACATTCAAGACCAGCATTCGGTCTCCGCCCAGCTGTTCGATCCGGTCACGCAGCAGTACAGCCAATCCGATGAGGCCCCGGTCTCTGTCGACTAAATGATGGTTGATGGAAAGTTTGATCGTGAACCGCTCGCCTAGGCGGGCAAGCCAGGCCTCGAGTTTGGCGGCGCTCCGTGGGATCACCGTCCCGTTTGTGACAATGACGAGCTTCTGGCAGCGTGGATGATCGACGGCAAGTTGCACGTAGGCCCAGAAGTCGGGATGGATCGTTGGTTCGCCTCCCTCCAGCTGGATTTCAAAAGGACCCTCAGCGGGAAAGGTTTTCACAAACTCGTCGATGCTCAACCAGGTATCACCCGCCGGTGACGAACACGCACTGCACCAGGGACAGGACCGGTTGCAGTGGTTCGTCAGCGCGGCATAAATCCGGAACGGTCGGTCTGGGGTTGACTGGTCGAGCGGCCTGGTATTGGTCAGCGTCAGCCGGTTTGCGTCCGCCATATTAGCATCCTTGTCCCAACTCACCCGATTTTGGCGTCCCCCTCTCACCAAGCAGAGTGGCGCCAGACGATGTGGAATCCGTCGGTGCGGCATTGCCGCTGCCTAACACCGGCTTAGTGATCGCCGGGGACGGGGTCGGGGAGCCAGCACACGAGCACGACTCAGCGCCATCAGTCGTCGCTTCCCCGCGTGTGAACTGTTTGAGGTCCTCGACCGTAATGGGCTCGCGCGCCTCGATGCGATCATAGGCGAACACGATCAGGTCTAGCAGACGCGAGCGCGAAACGTAGGGATTTATCTCGAGTGAGGGCACAGTCGAGTAACGCGACAGTTTGGGATGTGAAGGCCCCGAGTAAATCTCCGAACTCCGCATTACGTGGCCCGTCATATCGTCCTGAATGATCGCTTTATGATTTTCGGCCAGTTCAGTACCGGCGAATAAATTGACGGCGAAGATATTGCAGTCGACCATACCAAGCTGCTTCAGCGTGACGGCAAAATTGATAGTCTGGGCCATCTCTTCCAGTGTCTCATCAGGAAAACCCAACATAAAAAAGCATTTGTTGTAGATGGTGTACTGACCGAGCAGGGCGACGGTTTGCTTGACACGATCCAGGTTGAGCAGTTTCTTCATGGTCGCCTGGCGATCCTGAACGCCGGATTCCACGCCCATCGCAATGTAGCCACAACCGGTCTTCTTCAGGGCGATCACCTCTTTTTCGGTTAAATGATCGGCGCGCCCGATGCAGCCGTAAGTAATGTTCAGCGGTTCAATCGCCTCAAAGAATTCCCACAGCCATTTCTTATTGGCGAAGAAGCTATCGTCGAGAAAAGAGATATTGCCAACACCGAAGTGGTCGCGCTGATGACGGATTTCATCCACCACCCGCTTGGCTGAATAACGCCGGACGTTTCCCGGCCACAACGCCGGCGTAGCGCAGAATACGCACTTGTAGGCGCAGCCACGTGAGGTCGTCATGAAGATCGACTTCGGCATATCGGCCTGTTCCTGGAACACCCAGTACCGGTCCAGATCGACAAAGCTGTAGTCAAGATACGGAAGCTCGTCGAGATTCTCAATCGCTGGACGCGGCGCCGTACGGACGATCCGCCCATCTTCGTTCTTGTACGCTACGCCCGCTACTTGCGGGATCGGGGGACCATCTTCTTGGACCAGTTCGTACAGCGTGTGTTCGCCTTCGCCAAGCACCGCCACGTCAAGCTCGTCGCCAGCCAGCAAAGTTGTATAGCTGGTGGTGACCAGCGGACCACCGCCGATGGTCCGAATGTGCGGCCACCGCTTTTTTACTTCGCGGCAGAGCTTCAGCCCTTCCTCCTGGGTACTCTCATAAAAAGAGACGCCCAGCGCCCGTGGCGGATTGGACGAAATGTCTTCGAGCATCCGATCAAGCGAGTACTCAGCATTATTGGCATCAATCAAGGTGCAATTCATGCCCTTGGAGGATACATACGAGGCCAGGTAGATCAGATTCAGGGGCGGACGAATGTCCATTCGCGGCTGGTTCCAATCCAGCGGTGTGGCTGCGAGTAAAAGATCGCAAGGCTTGTTAGTCGTCGTGTTTACATTGTTCATGTGCGGCCCCATTTTCCCTCTTAGAGCTCTAGGAGACAGCATATTGACATATGTTGATAGCAGACAAAGAAATCGGAAGCAACAATTAAAATACACACGGGAGGAGCCGCTTGACAGCAGTTTGGCAAACTTGAGAAATGGTAATATTCGACTTGCTTGCGCATAATGACGCACACGCAAAATACGGTGCGTAACCCCTAAGCCAAGAAAGCCCGTTTTAAGTACCTCACCATAATTTCTCGTATGAAATGGGAGTGACAGTGAGTTGTGGTAGACTCGGTTGCCGAGCGGGCCGCCCTGGGGGCGTACAAGCGGCATGTGGCTCCCGAGCAGCATGAAGTAGGGAAACGGTATACCCAGCAATGGGAACGCAAACATTTGACGTTGCGCACGCGGATCAAGCGCTGGGTTCGTAAGACGATCTGTTTCTCAAAGTCCACACGGATGCACGATCTCCTGATCGGTCTGTTCCTCAACCGCTTTGAATTTGGGGCACCCGTCTAAAATTGGTATAAATACTAAATGGTAACACTACCCCAGCCTGCTTCACTGTTAGTGCGGAAGGGTTTCGCGTGAAACCCTCCAAGTCGTGTATTGAGCCAGATTTCTTGCAGGTTGAAACAACGCGATGATTTTTGGCAAGGACAACAAAGGCTATGACTGAACACATGGCAATGAATGATTTCTATGGATATCTTTCCTTCGCTCCTGAGGCTCCAGAAGCGGTTGAGCAGATTCGGAAAACACCCGAAGGTCGCTTCTTATGGGCTGTCCTGGAGAACGGGATCGAACAATACAAGAAGAACGCCACCGCTACGGGGCGGCGTGGCAGGCGACTGTTTCGCGAGGCGGAAGAGTGGATTCTGTATAACGATCCGACGTGGCTCTGTAGCTTTATGAACATCTGTCATGTCTTAGGGTTCGAACCGGATTACCTCCGTACCGGGCTGCAACGGTGGCGCGAGGCGCAGTTATCCCCGGCGTTCAAACAAGCCGCATAACAAATGGTGTTGTGTTTTAAATACCGAGTCGAGCCAGCATGTCGCTGATCTGCCCCATGGCAAAGGTAAGGCGTGGATATGAGGTTTCCCACCGCGCTATCCCTTCCTGCAATCGTTCGCCCAGCTGTGTGTAGGACGGGGGGCCGTGGCTTTCCTGGTATGCGAGGATAGCTTGAATATCGCTTTGGAGCTGTTGTAAGAGCTGACGCTCAGTAGCGTCAGGAGACTCTACCTGTTGCAGCTCACGATGCAATTGCTGGAGCTGTTCATCCAAATCGTGCTTCTGCATCATAGCTTGTCCTCTCGTGCTGAGTCTTCTCACTGACGCCAAAAGGTCTTCCCCCGCCAGGATGAGATACCCCTGCTACACGTCCGCAGAGACCCAGCAATGCGTATCCTTGCACGTCGCCGCGCCGTCGCCAAGCCATCCGGCAGAGGGGAGTAGGTCCTGGCATGTGGCGGCTGGGAGACGAAGAGGTCAACAAGAGTGGTCCATTCTAGGTATCCCGCGCTATAGCGGACGGGTCTTCCTTCCCTATGTCAACGCGGGAAACCCGAGAGGTGTTCGCTTCCGCTTGGGGAGGAGCGTTCCGGTTGGTGCAACTGGCCCCGAGTTTGCCCACAACACCGTAACTTCTCATTCTCTTCCACGTCCGTGTGAGGTGCAGGCGAAAAGAGTTCATTAGCACGAACAAAACTCAGTAAATACGACCCCATGACGAGCATCTGACTCTTATATTGAGTGAGGACTCTGCGTTTCCCATCGATTTCTGAAGCTGTGAGGGGCAAAGACAACCATGAAATCTGTCCTTCAGGAAAGGGTAGAGGGGGCATGAGGTGCGGTTCGTAGCTCACGCTCGTTTTCGTATCTTGTGGCCACTGTCCAAAGTGAATCAAGAAGCGGAGGAATACTGGATGGAGGGCAGGGTGCTGGTCCCCGTAGGCGTGCAACGCTGCCCGCACGAAGAAATATGTCGCACAGTGATCTGGATGCTGATCTTGTGGATGCGGCGTCACAATGAGGGTGGGACGAAAATCAGTTGATGATGCGGACCAGTTCTCTCTGCAAATCTTCTCCATCATACTGGATATTGGAAAGCAAGGCGGCGTAGGGGAGCGGCCGATCTTATTGGGTGTAGGGTGAACGAGAATAGGGGGGAGCATCATTCGGGGTACCCATCACCACTGGTCAACAAGACGATTTTCACTCCCGCAATTGATACAGAGTGTTGAAGCGCTCTTTCGCCAGCGGACCGTGGAAAAGGGATTGCATTTTTCGCTTGTGCATGAAGCCATACCCGAGGCGGTGTACGCCGATGAACGCAAGCTGCGGCAGGTGTTGATCAACCTCCTGGGTAATGCGGTCAAGTTTACCGAATCGGGCGAAGTCGTCCTGCGCCTGACTTCGACTAATCAGACAGCGCGCTTTGAGGTGCAAGATACCGGGCCAGGCCTTCCGCCCGAACGCATCAACGAGCTTTTCCAGCCGTTCACGCAACTGCACGATGGGACCAAGCCCAAGGAAGGCACCGGTCTCGGGCTCGCCATCAGCGAGCGATTAGTAAGACTCATGGGCGGGGAGCTAAAGGTTTCGAGCACCCCTGGGGTAGGCTCTCGTTTCTGGTTTGAGTTGACTCTGCCGGCGGCGCGAGAAGCGGTGGCGGTCACTTCAAGGACCGAGCAAACAATTGTCGGCTATCGAGGGCCCAAACGGCGCGTCTTGATCGCGGATGACAAAGCCGTGAACCGGGCGGTGTTGGTCGGCCTGCTCGCCCCGCTCGGGTTTCAGTGTAGTGAGGCGGTAGATGGCTAGGAATGTCTGCAACAGGCGAGCCGCACACCGCCTGATATTATTTTGATGGACATCGTCATGCCGCGGCTCGATGGTTTGGAAGCAGCCCGTCGTTTACGGCGAACACCGGAGAGCCGCGACATTCCCATCATTGCGATGTCGGCAAGTGTCTTCGAGAAGGACAAACAGTATAGCCGCGAAAGCGGCTGCGCGGACTTCGTCACCAAGCCAGTGATCGCCGAGGATCTGCTGGAGAGCCTTGGGCGCTGCCTCAATCTTGAGTGGGTCTCCTCCGCAGCTAAGGCGGAAACACCTTTGCCGCCGTTAGAAGCTGATGATGGGGAGATTGAGCGGCTGCCCGAGCCGATTGCTCAGGCGCTGTTGGATGCGGCGCGCAAGGGGCACGGCAAGGGCGTTCTCGAACAGACAAAAGCGCTTGACGCGCTTGGCAGCCCTTACATCAACATAGCGGCGCACCTGCGTGATCTTAGTCGGCAATTCCGCTTCGACGAGATTTGCCGCTACGTCGAGCCCTTTTTGTCTTACCGCGAAAGCGCTGGGGCAAGCGGTTAATATTACGCACACCCGACGCCTTGGAATCGCTCATGAAAAGAAGGCGCGCTTCGCGACCGCTGACCGGATACGCGCCAAAGCTACGCGTGCACTCGGAGGTCAAGCTTCGCATATTGAACCCCTGAACAGCGCTTAACCTTGGCCTCATGGAACTCAGAGCGCGACAACGAGCTGTTTGCCCACCGCCTCCAACGCGCAGGCGATGTGCGGTAGTTCGGATGGACGATCTACCTGTCACGCTCGCACCTCCCCCGCCCACCACATTCGGTGGCTTGCCATCGTAAACCCACCACATTCGGTGGCTTGCTCTCCCGCCATTCATTTGCCGTTCTTTTGCAGACGGATCATAAGCGGTTGTTTTCCTTGTTGAACTGCAGGTTGCTTGGCCCTCTGGCTGCTGTGGCCTGTCTCTTGCGTTAGGGGGCATACGCATCACGCTTTACATGCACGCACCACATAACTTGCAACACACCTCAACTAGAGAAGGGGGATACTCATGAACACGGCAGTACCAAATAAACTCTACTCTCAGCTCTCGCTCAGACCGCGTCGTGCAGTTGTGGTCGGCGTGCTGCTTGGTTTCCTCGTGACCGCGTTGACGCCCCGGTTCACACAGGCGGTCGATAGTATCCAGACTGTAGACGCCGCCGGTGATGTCGGTGACGGCTCCTCCCTTGTGCTGGACAGCCAAGGCAACCCTGTCATCGCCTACTTTGACGGCACTATCGGCACCCTTAAGCTCGCGCACTGTAACGACCCGAATTGCGCCGGGAACGATGAGAGCATTATGGTCGTCGCTCTGACAGGCCAGTCTGATTCCTTCCCTTCCCTCGTGCTGGATAGCGCGGGTAACCCTGTGATCAGTTACTATCAGCCCTTCGACGGCGACCTCAAAGTGGCGCACTGTAACGACCCGAATTGCGCCGGGAATAATGAGAGCATCGTGGCGATCGACACCGTGGGCGATGTCGGTCTCTTCTCCTCGCTGATGCTGGATAGCGCAGGCAACCCTGTGATTAGCTACTATGACGGCGCCAACGGCGATCTAAAGCTCGTCCACTGCAACGACCCGAACTGCGCCGGGAATAATGAGAGCATCGTGGCCGTCGACACTGCGGGCAATGTCGGCTTGGATACCTCACTAGCGCTCGACAGCCAAGGCTTCCCTGTCGTGAGCTACTTTGACTTCACCAATGGGGCCCTCAAGCTCGTCCACTGCAATGACGCCAACTGCGCGGGCAATAATGAGAGCATCGTTACGGTGGACGGCGGTTCTGGTTCTTCTAACTCGTTGGCGCTGGATAGCGTAGGCAACCCTGTGATCAGCTACTATGACGGCGCCAACGTCGACCTCAAGGTGGCGCACTGCAACGACCCGAATTGCGTCGGGAACAATGAAAGCATCATAGCCGTCGACACCACGGGCGATGTTGGTAAGTCCAGCTCATTGGCGTTGGATAGCGCGGGCCACCCCGTGATCAGCTACCTTGACTCCACCAACAACGCCATCAAGGTGGCGCACTGCAACGACCCGAATTGCGCGGGAAACAATGAGAGTATCGAGGTGGTGGACACCAACCACGTCGATTTCCACTCCTCGTTCACACTGGATAGTCAGGGCCACCCCGTGCTCAGTTACTATGAATCCGTGGACGGTGATCTCAAACTGGCGCACTGTGATGACGCCAACTGTGCGCCCAACTTGCCACCGGTGGCCCAGTGTAAGAATATCTCCATCAACGCCTGCGGCGCTGTTGCCACTTCGATTGACGCCGGTTCGTTCGACCCCGATAGCGGCGATACTCTCACGTTGAGCCAATCCCCTGCCGGCCCCTATGGCCTGGGCGCAATCCCCGTCACCTTGACCGTCACCGACTCCCAGGGCGCGTCCAGCTCTTGCACCGCTACAGTCACCGTCGCCGATCAGACCCCACCCAGCATTACCTGCCCTAGCTCTCGCACCGCCGCGGCCACGAGCTCCCGCGGCGCATTGGTTAGCTTCGCTCCTAGCGCCGGCGATAACTGCGGCACGATTATCATCGGTTGTGCGCTTGCGTCTGGCTCCACCTTCCCGATTGGCAGTACAGCCGTAACTTGCTCGGCCACCGACGGAGCCGGATTGCAAAATAGTTGTGGGTTTAGTGTCCTCATAACCTATCCCTTCACCGGCTTCTTCCCACCGGTGGATAATCCGCCGGTGGTGAACCAAGTCAAAGCCGGGCAAGGGATTCCCGTGAAGTTCAGTCTGGGAGGCAACTACGGCCTGGGCATCTTAGCCAGTGGGTCCCCAAGCTCCCAACAACTCCCGTGTGTAGGGGGTTCTGCAGTGGATGACGTTGAGACGGTGACGAGTAGGGCCAGCGGCCTGCAGTATGACGCTGGCACAGCGACCTACACCTACGTGTGGAAAACAGACAAAAGCTGGGCGGGCCACTGTCGCCAGTTGACCGTGGCCTTACGGGATGGGACCATGCACCAGGCGACCTTTATGTTTAAGTAGGGTCTTCTATCGGGAGGGGCGAGTAGATGCGCCCCTCCCACATGAAAGAAGGATTCACTTCCGAAGAGTTGCTACCGATTATCATTAAACTCTCTGAATTTCCGGTTTGCCCCCCTGCTATGGACCTGGGCCAGCGCACGGCGCGGGCGCCGCAGAGCGCACTGGGGTTGACGCTCGACGAGATCAGCGGCTTAGTAGAGTGACACATCGCGCCTGGAGGCGTGAAGCCTGGGGGAAGACTAAAGACGACAGGCCAGCGCCTCAAGAGGAGAGATATAATGGGGAGAGAAATTCAGCCTGCCTAGGCGGCTAATAAAAGAAAGGAGCGACACGACGATGATCGTTGGTTATTTCACCGAACGCCCGTATCGCTGGGTGCCCGAGGAAGAAGTCCTCAAGAATGAAGCCTTCTTTGCTGTGTCGAACAAATATTTCGATCGCGAGAAAGCGGCGGACGACTACAACTACTTTCTGGATGAATACTGCTATGCCGAGGACCTAGGTTTTGACGCTCTCATGCTCAATGAGCATCATGGCAATCCCTTCTGCATGGGCAGCGTGATGAATGTGGAGGCCTCGATCCTCGCGCGCATCACCAAGCGCGCGAAGATTGTGTTGATCGGGAATCCCCTGCCTGTTCTCAAGCATCCACTACGCATGGCGGAAGAACTGGCCGAGATCGATCTGATTTCCCGTGGACGCTTGGTGACGGGCTGGGTGCGCGGCGCCGGCAGCGAGCAGTTCTTCAACAATGCCAACCCAGCCTACAACCGGGAGTACTTCAACGAAGCGCATGACTTCATTATCCAAGCGTGGACGAGGCCGGGGCCCTGGCGGTACGAAGGGAAGCACTTCCACTATCGCCATGTGAACCCTTGGGCGTTGCCATTCCAAAAGCCGCATCCGCAGATGTGGATTCCAGGGGTGCTGAGTCCCGAAACCGCCCGCTGGTGTGCAGAACACGCCTACCCGTACATGGGGCTCGTCACGGCGCTGGGGCCGACCTGCGATATGTGGGACTTCTACGCCGATATTGCGGCCGAACACGGGTATCAGGCTGGGCCGGAAAACTTCGGTTACCTGATGAGCGTGTTCGTGGCGGACACTGATGAGAAAGCCCGAGAGTTGGGCAAAGGCTTTATGTTCGGGGGCGGCCCGGGAGCCTTCTCGCGGCCGGAGCACACCCTACCGCCGGGCTATAACTCGAAAGATGCAATTCGTCGCCTGGCGCGGATGCCGAGCGGGGGCTGGGTGGGCGTCAGCTCGGAGCGGCTGAAACAAGCGCAGGAAGGGAAGAGCGCCAGTGACGGGAAAGATTACAACGAGGTTCGCCGCAAATTGATGGCGGCCTATGACAAGGCGCAGAAGGACTATCTCATGATTGTCGGGTCGCCCAAGACGGTCACGGAGCAGATCAAGACCATCTTACAGCTGCTCCGCACGAGTATCCTTACCGTTTTCCAGGTGCAAGGTACGGTCAGTAATGAAGACCGGAGGAACAGCATGCGGTTGTTCGCACAGGAGGTGATGCCGGCGGTGAGGGAATACGCCAAGGAGCTCAATCTGCCGGATCCGTTTGAACGCTTTCCTGGCTCGGTCAAATTGCGGACGGGCGTCGCGCGAGACCCGGTAGTAGACCGTGCGCCGCTTTCCTCCTTGAAGCTCGGCGGCTAATGTGGCGAGGCGGAGCCCGAGGATACAGGGTTCTCCTCTCTACGGCATAAGAGGGGCAGGTTCAGCGTCTGCCCCTCATCGCGAGCGGAGCGCGGCGCGCTTTGGAGGAAGGTTGAAGAGATCAATAAACCGCCCAAAAACCTGTTCACTCAGTTGCTGGGAGCGGCGGATATAGAGGGATGTTTCCTGACGAATAATAGCAGGGTCCGCCTGACCTCCTTCGGTAGTAAGGTCGGCGCAATGCTCAGGCGCCGTGAGCCACCGTTCGATGAGGGGAGCATCAACTTCCAGATGGAACTGAAACCCGTACACTGAAGAACCATAGCGAAACGCCTGGTGCTGACAGGTCTGGGATGTGGCCAGTGGGACAGCTCCCGCTGGCAAAGCAAACGCATCCCTGTGCCATTGAAAGATTTTCTCTCCCACGCCAAAGTCATGAAACAGCGGATCCTCCTTCGCGGCTGGTAGAGGAGAGACTTCATGCCAGCCAATCTCTTGTGCTCCGTTAGCGAAGACCGGCGCGCCGAGGGTTTTCGCTATCAGCTGCGCGCCCAGACAAATCCCCAGCACCGGGATGCCCTGCTCAATGGCTTGGCCAATCAGCTGCACTTCCACAGCGAGGTGAGGATGCTGGGCATGCTCATCGACATTCATCGGACCGCCCAACACTACAAGACCATTATAGCGATTCATGTCGGGGTGGGCGTGGGGATGTCGTCCGAAGTTGGCGTAACGCAGACGAAATCCACGGGCTTTCAACATGGGGTGAAGCGTTCCGAGAATTTCGAAAGAGACATGTTGAAACACAAGCAAGCGTCTCATGGGGCTTTGTCCAGTTGCAGCATCATAATACAAATTTACCTACTGATGCTCCGCACCGCCGGTATGATCTCGTCGATGAACAGCTGCAAGGAACGCATTCCCTCCTCGTGCGTCATGTCGCCGAAAGGAAAAGCCGTCACCAGGTAGTCAACATTGCCTTCACTCACATACTGTGTGAAGTACTCCTTCACCGTGTCCGGTGAGCCGACCACGAGGCTGCCGACCTTCTCGGCTTGGACTCCGGAGCCGAAGGCCTTGTTCAGAAATTCATAGTGGCCCATCGGCAACTCCGCCAGGAGGTTCGGCTCGTACCAATGCACGGACCAGATGTTATGCTTGAGCCTCTCCCAGGCCCGGTGTCCAATGCACCGCGCTTCATCGTCGGTGTCCGCCACACAGAGCATGTGCGTACTGGCGAGCTTCGGCTTGGTTACTTGAGGGTTGAGTCGTCGCGGGTCCTGTCGATGCTCAGCACACATTTGCCGATAGACTTCGCTCATCTGTCTGGAGAGCCGGGCGGGGAACAGATAGTTCAAACCGCGACGTGCGGCCGCTTCCAGGTTGCCTGGATACCACAACGGCGGGTAGGGGGTCTGGACCGGCTCCATATACAGATTGATTTCAGGGAAGTCGTGAAATTTACGATTGTGGCTGTCGATCGTGCCTGTGGTTAACCCTTGGATGACGATGTCTAACACCTCGTCGAAACGCTCGATTGCCTCGGTATGAGCATGACCAAAGAAAAAGTGCTCGGCGAATCCTACGCCCCTCCCGATGCCGACATCGAGTCGTCCTCCGCTCAGGTTATCCAGCATGCAGATGTCTTCAATGAGTCGCAAAGGGTGATGCAACGGCAAGCAGAACACTAGCGGTCCAAGCCGCAACCGCTGCGTCGCCTGGGCAACCGCCGCAAGGAACACCGCTTGCTGCGGGGCCATGCACAGATGGGAGCCATGGTGTTCGGCGAGGTGGTACCCCGTAAAGCCGCCGCGTTCAGCGAGCTGGATGAACTCTAGTCGGTCCCGATAGAGCTGTTGCAACGAGACCCCTGGAATACGTTCGATGTGATCGAAAATCCCGAACTCGATCGGCATGGCGCATCTCCTTGTCTTTCTGCTGTCCCATGGTGACAGTGGTAATGATTGCAGTCTTGTGATGTCCACATCGTGGGCGTTCTTTTGTTCTTACCATAAGCGCGCGCTGGCGGAAATTCGGCGTTAACTCCTTGTCTTCTTGTTCAACACGCAACTCTACACTGGCATGTTATCGCCGTTTCTGCCGTCTGGGTGCATACCCATTTTCTAGTAAATCCAATTGCCAGCAACCAACAACTCTGTTGAAATTGGCAACTACCATTAGGAGCAAGAACCATGAGAACACCTATACATCCCGGCGAAATCCTCGCCGATGAACTGGCAGAGATCGGCCTTTCTGCCACGGAGCTAGCGCGGCTGATCGAAGTCCCGGCCAACCGTGTTTCGCAAATTCTCGCCGGCAAGAGGGCGATTTCTGCAGATACCGCGCTGCGGCTGGGGCAGTATTTCGGCACGTCGGCGGATTTCTGGATGAACCTGCAAAAGACCTATGAGCTTGATCTGGCGAGGCAGCAGGCCGGCGAAGCCATCAAACATATTCCCCAGCGGCCAAAAGCTAAGATCCCATCTTTAACCGCGCCTAGATGAAGTCAGCGACATCATGGCAATCTCTCTTGACGAAGTTCTCAACACCCGCTCATCAGAGAACGGACAAAGGCGAGCAGGGACGCGGCCATAAAGTGCGGAGTCAAAATGAGGCGCAAGCCCAAGCTGACGCCGCAACAGGTTGCTCACGCGCGGAAACTTGTCGAAAACGGCGGGTAGCCCCGCACAGGTGGCGCAACTGTTAGGTGTGGCACGGTCAACATTGTACGCGACACTTGGAACGTTCACAGAAAGAATCAAACTGGCTGTGGTGCAAGCGTTGGCGCGCCGCTCTTGACGGAGACTTTCACATCCACTCGGCAATTAAGGCGGTTGATGATGGTCATTAGCCGGTCCACCGTGAAGCGTTCCAGATGGGCGTTGCGGATACGCGAAAACTCGCTTGCCTTCACGCCGGTCAGACCTTCCGCCTTGCGGACAGATAGGTGCCGGTCATCGAGAATGCCAATAATCTTGGCGGCCAGAATGCCTTTGAGCTGTTCAACGTCGGCGTTCGGATGATTGAAATCCCGAAAGACATTCCCGCTGCCTCTCATCAGTTCGATTTTCTCGGTCATTTCAGCATCTTCCGCAAGTGTTTAAGGCGTTCCTTGATAAGATCAATTTCCTGCTTGGGCGTTTTGATGCCGGTCTTTGATTTCTTCTGGAACGCCTGCACGACCCAAATATCAGTCCCTAATTGAAGGGCGTAAACTGTCCGGTAGGCATTGCCACGCCAGGCAAGGACTATCTCAAAAACGCCGGAACCTAGCCCTTGCATAGGCTTGGCAATATCGGCCTTCCGACCTTCGGCGGCAATAGTGAGGGCGCGCAAAATTTCACTCTGCACCCCTTCTGGGAATTCTTCGAAGTCCTTCCGCGCCGCCTTGATCCATGAAATCGGTTTCGTCTCTCGTACTGCCATGACAAAATACGTCGGCGCTCATGGTGCTCGTCCCTTAAAATTGATTTTTACCATAATGCCAGAGTGTTGACATTACTGTCAACACTCGTCAAGGGCAAGTGACTTTTGCGTAATGTCGATTATCACACTAGAAGGCATTACGGATGGTGGTGTCCTATTAAAAAGTTGCTCTAATCAATAGGAATTACGAGAGGGCCGAAACGATGCGATGCTGAGGGAACTTTGATTCTCCTCCTCCGCATCGTGTCAACGGAACGTAAAAGACATTATGCAAACTATAGCCATTCTAATCTCGCTCTTGTCTCTAACAATCTCCATGGTGACAGCTTGGCTCACTTTATTTCGGCGCGGTACAGTCCGGATGACTCAGCCAACTATAATTTTTTTCGGCCCCGACGGCACCCGTGGGGGGCCAAAGGTTTTCTCCGCACCCTTCTCTACAGCACTGCGAAGCGTGGCCCAATTGTAGAAAATATGTTTGTGAAGCTTCATCGGGGAGAATCAGTACAAACCTTCAACGTCTGGGTGTACGGAGATGGCCCTATGGCACGCGGCAGTGGCCTCTTCGTGGGGGAAAACGGTGTCACCTGCAATCACCATTTTCTCTTACCACTGGATGGCACCAATTTCGAGTTCTTAGCAGGAGATTACTTTGTAGAAACCTACATTTCTTTAGTAGGAAGAAGAGAAGCTCTCCTCCTTAACACCGTGCGTCTAACCGTAGGTGAACAGCAAGCCACAGCGATGAGGAACAAAGACGCCGGGTTGTTTTTCGATTGGGGCTCTGACGCGAGTCGTTACCATGCCCATTTAGATGAACGACCAAAGCTACCCTACTGAGATATCCACGAACTCATACTGAAAATGGCCACATCGGACAATTGGGAACGAAAAGTCCAATATCGTTTCGGATTCGCCCGGACTTTTGCCGTCCCTTTCCGTTGACGTCCACCTCGCCCGTGGTGTATGAGACCCGTAAGGATACTCGCAAGAATAATATCGCCGTGAGGGGGAAACGCCATGAAAGCCGCGCGATTGCATACCTTCGATGAAACGCTCACACGCGAACAGTTGCTACAAATGGAAGAGCTGCCGAATCCGCAAATTCAGGAGCCCGATGATGTCATCGTGCGCGTTGGAGGAGCCGGACTGTGTCGGACAGATTTGCATATCGTCGAAGGCATCTGGCGCGCCAAAGTCGACCGTCCCCTCCCCTATATTCTCGGCCACGAGAATGCAGGCTGGGTCCATGAAATAGGAACGAGCGTGAAGACAGTCAAACCCGGTGATCCGGTGATTGTTCACCCTTTGGTGACGGATGGGACCTGTCTGGCCTGTCGGCGCGGTGAGGACATGCACTGCCAGAATAGTTGGTTTCCAGGGATCAGCCATAACGGGGGCTTTGCCGAGTTCCTGCACACCAAAGAACGGTCGCTGATTAAACTCCCCGCCAATCTTGAGCCCAAAACAGTGGCGCCATATGCTGATGCAGGACTCACAGCATACCGGGCGGCGCGCAAAGCGGCAGAGATCTTAAAGCCTGGAATGACTGCAGCCATTATCGGCTTTGGCGGGCTGGGTCACATTGCCGCGCAGGTGCTGCGGAGCCTATGCGCCGGGACGATTATTATCGTGGATACCTCGGAACAAGCCTTACAGCTGGCCGCCGCCATGGGCTTTGAGCATCGGGTGTTAGGCGGGCGTGGCGCAGTGGATGACCTCCGTCGGCTGACCGATGGGGGGGCGGATGCGGTGATAGATTTTGTGGGGGAGAAGGGAACGCCAGAGCAAGGCATGGCAATGTTACGGCGCGGCGGAACCTACTATGTCGTCGGCTATGGCGGAGTCGTGCAGGTCCCCGCGATCGACATGATTTTTAGCGAGTTCAGTGTGGTGGGCACGCTCGTCGGCAACTATGCCGAACTGTCCGCACTGATGACTCTGGCCGCCCAGGGACGAGTCAAACTCACCACTCGTGAGTATCGACTTGACCAAGTCAACGAGGCCATGCACGACCTGATCGCTGCTCGCCTGACCGGGCGTGGGGTGCTGGTCCCATAGGTTCCTTCCTCACGCTTCGCTAGTGAAGATCGGAAGAGAATTGTTGTGAGGTCATTCTGTCTGTTTCCAACACAGGAGCGTCGTGTTTTAGTCGCGCCGAAAGTGTGGCGCTTCCAAGAATGAGGACTGCGCCGACAGCTACGCGCCAGGGTAAAGATTCGCCCAGGAAGACAAAAGCAAAGACAATCGCATAAACCGGTTCCAGACAAGCAACGAGACCGGCGGTCGTCGCCGTCAAGCGACTCATACTCTGGATGTAAAGGGTATGAGCGAGCGCTGTGCAAAAAATACCGAGGAGAAGAAGCAGCCCAATATCTGTCGTTGTAGGTGCGACAGGGGTCAGAAAAAGAAAAGGCAAAAGACACAGGGCGGCGCCGGCATTTTGATATAGGGCCACCACGCGGCTTGGATACTGGCGAACCCGGGCTCGGTTTATGAGGGACAAGGCGGCAAAGCTGGCCGCCGAGGTAAGGCCCCAGATCACACTCATCAATGATGGTTGGTGAGCGCCCGACGGCCAAGAGACTCCCATCACACCGGCAAACGCGCCCAGAGCTGCGACCAGACTGCGAGCATAAAAATCTTCACGAAAGAGAATCGGTTCAGCCAGAGCAGTGAGAATTGGAAAGGTGGCAAACGTGAGCGTCGCTATTGCCACGCTGCCTGTTTGCACGGCTTGAAAGAACGCGGTCCAATGCACGGCAAGCATGACGCCTGATCCGAGAAGCGGCCAATAATCGCGGGTTCTTTTCGGTTGTAATTTCTCCTTCATCACGACCGTCAATAGCGCCAGCGTCACGCAGCTGAACGCCGCTCGGCCCAACACGATGACCGTTGCGGGCAAAGCTACCCATCGGCCAAACAGCGCTGACAAGCCAAAAAGCATGATTGCGACATGAAGCGCAAGAAAGGAGGAAGAGAACCTGGACCCCGTAACGTCACCCCTCTAGCTGCTTGGCAGATTTCCCGAGTGCTACCAGGAACATTACGCTTTTCCCTTCTGCATGCGGCGAGAAAAACGTGGTTACGTCGTCATCAAAGAAGGTCAGGCCCGTAGCCCCCAAACCCTGCGCATAGGCAGCCAGGTAGAGCTTTCCGGCAGTCAGGCTCGCCTCGAGTTGAGCTGCCCGATACCCCCGGTTGCCAAACCGTTCGAGAATGGGCCTGAGATTCACCAGGAAAAAGATGTTCACACTCGCATCAGCGGGTAACTCCTGTCCCAGTCCCAGGTATCCGGCCTCGAGGCGAAAGTGGCCTTCTTGCAGGAGCTCAAGCGCGTGCTGTTCTCTTCGCCAGAAGTAGAGGCCTGGCGGCAGCTCCTCCACAGCGTGCACGATCAGGTAGAGATCATTGAGCGGAGGGTCTTCAGGTAGCCGAAAATCGGCGTCAATTCCTCGTGTGGCCCGATCCAAGAGAACGGAGAGTTGCCCAAAGCTGATGGACTTCTGCGCGAAATGTCGGGTAGATCCGCGCCGCAGGATGACTTCCTCAATGGTAGTCTGGGGAAGGGTATCCTCGTTTTGAAGGTGCAAGGGAAAAAGGCGCCCTGTAGGCTGAGAGGCGACAATCTGTGACGGTGCGCCACGCCAAGCCTTGACCTCTTCCCGGTCCGCTAGCGAGGAAGCAGCGTGCATAGCCTGAATGGCAGGATACTCTACTTCGGTCTTCGAGAGGGGAATAGTTGGCAATGCTAGGGGCCGAACCGTAGGAGAGGAGCCGAGCTGCAGGTCTGGGGAGTGTCCCAGTGGAACAAGGACGAGCGCGACTTCGCGCTGCGTATCCAGGTCCAGCACCCGATTCACTTCAGCATCGACAAAGCCACTCACCACCTGCGCGGGCGTCTCATAAGCAGCGGCTACGGCCAAGAGGTTGGCCAAAATCGTGCCTGTGTCCCAAAAGCAGTGCCGATAAGTGCGAGCTTGGTATTTCCAGGCGTTGCGCCAATAGGTGCTAGTGCAGATCAAGACAGCCGGGGCGCTGGCGAGGGCAGGTTCTTCTCCACTTGCCGAGATCAGGGTCTCCCGATAGTCTCCCGCGCGTAACTGCCGCAAAGAAAAATCGTGCGGCCCGAAATGATATACCCCCGCCCCGAGGCCGGGTAATTCAGCACAGACAAGGTACAGATCAATGTGGTAGAGGGCCCCAGTGCAGGCGGCTGCTCGAAAGAATTGTTCTCCTCCAGGAACAACTCTCCGTTTTGTAATGCCTGCAGAAAAATGCAGGAGCTGCGCCACAGTTGGCAGGTCTGGGAGACGCTCGCCCTCTGTAAGAGCACCCGGGGCCTCGATAGCCGACAGCGCCGCTCCCCCTGACGAGGAGAAGGTGTGCGGCAGCGCGAGCGGCGCTAGAGAGGAGTAAATCTTAAAGGGTAAGGGTTGGTTCTCCCAATCCAAAAAATGAGGGTTCGAGCGAATGCTCTGATAGGAATGTTTCGTACCGTTGTGATAGGCCCAGGCGGCCTCAAGATCGCGGTTGCCCATAATTTCCTCGCAGCGCGCCTAAAAGCTCTGCTTAGTCGCAAAGGGGGTCAATTGGAGTTCGTGCGTCCAACAGGATTTGTCTTGGGTATGGAGATAATAGAACGCTTCGGCGATCTTCACCGGATTCATCACCACCTCAGGCCGCTGCTGGGCCATCGGCAGCGCGCGGGTGCCGGGCGAGTCGATGAGGCCGTCGATCACCACGTTGGCCACGTGTATGCCATGCTCGGAATACTCCTCCGTCAGCACCTGCGCCAGCGTACGCATCATCACGCGGGGATAGTAGAGCGACTGGCCAGTTAGACGCTTGCGTCCGCGCAAGGACGCCGCGTTATTCGAAATGAGGAACGTCCCTGCGCCACGCGCGCGCATGGCGGGCAACACCTCCTTGGCGACCAAGAACGGGCCCCGGCTGGAAATGTGTTGCGCGGTGTCGAACAGCTCCAGGGGGATATGTTCTAGCAATTCTTTGTCGGGTGGCAGATCGCGCCCCTCCAAGTACCCCGCGTTGTAGATCACGACATCCGGGTCCCCCGCCTGCTCACGAATCGTAGTGAACGCTTGTGAGATGGAGTCAGGCGACACTAGGTCCAGCTCGACAATCATGCTTGCACCGCCTTGCGCACGAATGGCCTGGTCTAGCGCCGCTGCATTGGCGCGGTTCCTGGTTGTCAGCGCCACGAAGAAGCCCTCCTGGGCAAACTTTTGGGCGAGGGCGCCGCCGATGCCCCAGCGGATACCGACGGGGAGGTCACTGTCATCAAGCGTCTTCCCATGCGCCAGTTTGGTATTGCGGCCATCAGCCTGCCACTTGGAGGTTGCCCCAATCACGACGGCGACCTGTTGACGGGTTGCGTTCATAGCGGACTCCTTTCTCCTAGAGGTCTACGCCAACTCTGCCCCTCCGAGACGTCTACCCAAGTTCCACGTTCCTCAAGTATACGGACACGCGGCAACCTGCACAAGGAAGACGTGTGCTAGGAGCATTCATTCCGTCAGAAACGACTGATCAAGGCTAGTAAGCCAGGCAGTGCGTAAGTCTTTGAGAAGATAAATCATCGCCTTTTCGGTGTGGCCACCATTGCTATAGTGATGTGCTAAGACGCTGTAGTAGGTTTCTAACTGGTCGTGAAAAAGCTGTTCAATCGTCTGCGCCGTTTGCACATGAAGGGCTTTACGGCGCTCGAGGAGTACTGAGTTATACGCTACTTCTTGCGTCAATGCATGCGTGAACAGATAGATGATGTCAGGGAAGGTCGATTGTTCGTAGAGAAACGCTTTTTGTTGCAGCGATGAGAGGAGGCGGTACAGCTCCTCTTCCGGTTGCGCGATGACTCGTCGCACCAATGCGAGCGGAACGGAGCGCCCGATCACCGAGAGGTGTTGGAGGAGTAGTTTTTCTTCTGGCCCCAGGCGGTCAATGCGGGCTGCGAGCACGCCGTGCACAGTCGGAGGGATGCGGATGTCGGTGATCGACTGTGAGAGATGGTAGTTGCCACGTTCACCTTGCAACAGGTGTTCGTCCACCATGGTTTGCACGACTTCTTCCATAAAGAACGGGGTGCCTTCGGTTTTCGTCAACACCTGTTGCTTGAGCACGGCGAGATCGCTATCAGCACCGAGCAGGCCGGTCAGAAATGCTTCTGTTTCCTCTGGTCCCAATGGGGCCAGCTGCACATGGCTATAATACGTCTTCTGCTCCCACTCATGATGGTATTCTGGCCGATAGTTCACGAGGAGCAAGACATTGGCAGCGCTGAGCTTATCACTAAGAGTGTCTAAGACTGCTTGTGTCCCACGATCAAGCCAATGCAAATCTTCCACAATAAGGACAAGGCACTGATTGCGGCTCTCGCGCAATAAAAGCCGCGTGACGGCGTCGCAGATACGTTGGCGGTTCATCTGCGGATCCAGTTGCCCTAACGAGGACGCATGGTCTTCAATACCAAGCAGGGCGCGGAGATACGGCAGCGTCTCTTCAAGGTCACGATCCAAAGCCAGCACTTTCCCAAGCACGCGCTCGCGCCGCGTGCGGTCATCGTCATGGGATTGGATCTGGAAGTAGGACTTCAACAGTTCGATCACTGGGAGATAGGGAGATCTCCTCCCATACGAGACGGCGGAGGATTCCAGTAGCATACACCCGTGGGCAAGACGTTTGAACTCATAAAAGAGTCGCGACTTTCCAAGTCCCGGTTCACCAGTGACACTCACAATCTGTCCCTGTCTTGCTTTTGCACGGGCCAATGCAGTTTGCAGCTGGTCAAGTTCACCTTGCCGCCCGATAAAACGAGACAAGCCACGGCGCGCCGCCACATGCAACCGCGTGCGCAGAGGTCCTGCCCCAACGACTTCATACACATTGAGTGGAGCCTCCACGCCTTTGATCTGGGCGGCTCCTAACAGCTTGATGTCGAAATAATGCTCGATCAATTTCTTGGTGTGCTCGGTGATGAAGATCGATCCTGGCGTTGCCATCTGCTCCATACGCGCGGCCAGGTTTGTGGCATGTCCAACCGGCACATAGTCGGTCCGCACATCGTCTTTGGGAATCGACCGCATCAGCACTTCACCCGTGTTCACCCCGACCCGCATTGCCAATGAGACACCGTGTGTGAGTCTGACCTCATTGCTATAGCGACGCATGTCGTCTTGCATGCGCAGCGCGGCGTATATCGCTCGCTGAGGGTGATCTTCATGCGCGATCGGCGCACCAAACAACGCAAAGATGCCATCTCCTAACGCCTGCGCGACATATCCTTCATAGCGATGGATGGCCTCCATCATGAGCTGCAGCGCCGGATCGATCAGTGCGCGCGCTGCTTCAGGATCAAGCCCTTCAATCAGGGCAGTCGAACCTTTGAGGTCAGCGAAGAGTGCAGTGACGATCTTGCGCTCATCCCCAATGAGATTCTGCACGGAAAGCCCGGATTGTTTATCATAGATGCGTTCGTCACGGCGGGGTGCGGATGCGAATGTAGGGGAACTCGTGGGAGAAGCAATGACCGTGGTGTTTATGTCCGATGGTGGAGGCCAAGCGAGCGGTGTCCCACATCCTCCACAAAAGCGATCTTCAGGATCGTTGAGAAAGGCACACTGGGTGCAGGCGTGCGATAACCGCTGGCCACACGATGCGCAATACTGCCGACCAGTCTTGTTTTGCGTATGA
>JACXTT010002377.1_pt1 | contig 29986 bp, 27 predicted proteins | sample 9270951 | NCBI WGS metagenome assembly JACXTT01 (sample SAMN15532306, study PRJNA645909) | rock metagenome | isolation source: weathered quartz diorite | place: Puerto Rico | collected 2017-06-21 | reverse complement strand
TTTGGAGGCCAGCGCCGCGAGGCTGCTGGCGTAGGGCGCATCGATGATGTGGATGGCGCCTTCGAAACTCACCCACACGCTGTGGGGGCTGAGGATGCCGTGATGCAGACCCTTGGCGTGCATCTGTACGATGGCCTGGGCCACGCCCTGCACGACGGAGAGGGCATGATCCACGCCGAAGGGCACCTGTTCCGCCTTCGCCTTTTCGATGAGCTGGGCGAGGCTTCGGCCGAGCACAAAGTCGCAGGTGACATGAGGCGGCTTGCCGGCTTCGGCGCGGTAGTTCTGTCCATAGGCGCGAGAGCCGCCGAGTTGGGGCAGGGCCCGCGTAATGTCCGGAATCTTGGAACCGATACCGGCCTGGAGGAATTCCTCGGAGAAGGTGCGAACCAGCAGGTGCTTGTCGAAAGCGGAACCAGTGGTCTGAACGGCGCGGTGGATGCCGCCGAAGGGATCCTCCGACAGCTTGGCTGCCAGAAGGCAAGAACCCATGCGCGTGTAGTTGGTCATGCGCCCACTCCGAGAGATTTAGAAAAGATACGGCAGGAACGGGAACTTTCCTAGGTTTTGGAAAGATCCCAAAGGTCCCCCGTGGAACGGTAGACCAAAATCCAAATATTCGCCGTGGCATACACGGCATTGGAGAAACCCAGCTGGAGCTGGGCGAAAGGCACGGAAAGATCATCCCAGGGACCGATCTTCTTGGCCTTATAGAAATCGAAGCACTCCCTGAGCCTGAGATGACGCTCCCAGCGCTGGGCTTCCCAGGCCTTGAGGTGGGGTCCGGGATCCAACGGGCCCTTGGTGGCCCAGAAGGGCTCCTGCGTCACGAAGAGATTGGGCAGTTTCTCCTCGGCATAGCGCTCGAAGTGCTCTCGAAGGGGGCCCGTGCCATTGACGCAGCCGGGGTCCTGGAGGGCTTGCACCATGCGGCCCAACACGGCCAGATCCCGCACGATGTCCTCGGGACGGCGGTGCTCCTCACTCATACGCAGCACAGTTCGGAACTGATCCTCCACTTGGGCTGCGGTGGGGGGATCGTAGTTGGCCACGCCCTTCGCGCCCTCAATGAGGGAGAGGGGGTAGGCCCGCATGTAGGCCGCCATGGGCTTCGGGATCATGCGAAGGGCCTTGGCGGTTTGGGTTTCGTGGATCCTGGGAGTCCAGGCGGCCAAGGGCAGGGCAAGGGCGGAGAACAGGAAGGCAGCAGATCGCATCAGGCAGTCGTCTTTGGTTCGAGGGGAATATCCAGGGCGCGGAGTCGATGAAGCAGGGTGGTGCGCGCCATGCCCAAGCGGCGTGCGGCTTCGCTTTTGTTCCAGCCGGTCTGTTGGAGCGCATCCAGGATGAAGCGCTTTTCGATGCCCAGCAGAAAGGCCGGCAGATCTTCGGGGGCGGCCATGCCCGCGGGGAAATCGCCTCCCGGCAGGGTGCCGGCCACCGCTGCGGGAAGATCCTGCACTTGGAGCTTCTCGGGATCCGAGCCGAGGGCCATGGCCCGCTCGATGGCGTTTTCCAATTCGCGCACGTTGCCCGGCCAGTGGTAGGCCTCCAGCGCGCGGAGGGCGCCGGGTTCGACCTGCTTCAAGGGCAGATTGAGTTCGCGTGCGAATTTGCGGATGAAATGAGCCACCAGAACTGGAATATCGTCCGGGTGATCCTTGAGCGAGAGCAGCTGGATCGGAATGACGTTCAAGCGGTAGTAGAGATCTTCCCGGAAGCGCTTCTGCTCCACTGAACGCAACAGATCTTCGTTGGTCGCCGCGACCATGCGCACATCGACTTTCACCGTGCGGCCCGAGCCCAGAGGCGTGAATTCCCGTTCCTGCAAGACGCGAAGGAGCTTCACCTGCGTGGCCATGGGCATGGTGCCGATCTCGTCCAGGAAGAGTGTGCCGCCTTCGGCTTGGGCAAAGCGGCCCGGCCGATCGGTGCGAGCATCGGTGTAGGCGCCTTTGACATGACCGAAGAGTTCGTCTTCGAGCAGCGTCTCGGGGATGGCGCCACAGTGCAGGGCCACAAAGGGTTTGTGGCTGCGGGGGCTCAACTGGTGAATCGCTCGGGCCACCAGCTCTTTGCCAGTGCCGCTGGGGCCAGTGATGAGCACCGTGGAGGGAGATGGGGCCACGCGGCGGACCAAGGCCATGAGGTTCTGCCACACGGCGCTGCGGCCCACGAGCTGCGGGCCAGGGGCCTCGCCTTCGAGGCGACTACGGAGGCGTTTGTTCTCCTGATTGAGGTGGCTGCGTTCCAGGGCCCGGAGCAGGGTGTGCTCCAGGTCTTCTACGCCGAAGGGTTTGGGTACGTAGTCGTAGATGCCCATCTTCATGGCGGAGAGGGCGGTCTCTACCGAGGTCGTGCCGGAGAGCACCACCACGACCGTATCGGGATGCTTCAAGGCTTCGCGGGCCAGCTCCAGGCCGTTGAGATCCGGCAGGATCAGGTCTACGACGGCCAAATCGAAGCGTTGCTCACGCAGCAGCTGGGCACCTCGCATGCCCGAGCCCGTGGTCACGACCTCGTGGCCGTGCTGGACGAGGATCCCTTCCACCAACTCCAGGAGGTTGGGATCGTCATCCACCAGAAGGATGCGGCTTGGGGACATGACTCCAGCTTTGGCAGAGGTTGGGGGACTGTCAAGGTTTGGACAGGTGAAAGGCAAATAGCCAGAAGCAGGCCGGATCTGGTCATGGCAGGCTGGAGGTAACAACCCTCATGCTCAGCCGAACCCGCCTGTGGACCCGTGCCGCGGCCCCCTGGGGCTGGATCCTCCCGTGGGCCATGCTGCCGGCCTGCGCGCTGCCGTGGCTGCTGCCGGAGGGATGGGACGGCCAACTGCCGCGTTGGGTACCTTGGGCCGCCTGGATCCTGGTGGTGGCCTCAGGCCCCCTGATCCGATTTCGCCGGTGGGCGGTGATTCCGTTGACGGTGGCGCTTACGATGGGCACCTTGGGTCGGCTTTCCCATGCCGCGCGAGCCCAGGCGCTCAGGCCTCAGGGCCTCCAGGCCTTCGAAGGTCTGCTTACTGAACCCTGGACCTTGGAAGGAGATCGCTGGCGCAGCGCGGTGGCGTTGAGCGCTCCATCGCCTTGGGCAGGCACCACTCTGCCCCTGAGTCTCCCGGCGGATGCCCTTGCGCCCCGGCCCGCGCCAGGCACGCCGCTTCGATTCCGAGCGGAGCCTCAATTCGTCGATCCCGCGCCGCGCTTTCTTGCGGAACGTCCGTGGTGGAAGGCGCTGGGCGAAGGTGCACCTGCGCGCCTGCACGTGGCCAGTGCCGCACTGCTTGAGGCCACTGGGCCCGCATCGCCGACCTTCGGAACGCGCCTGAAGACCTTCGCGCGTGCCCGCTTTGATTCGCTGCCGCTGGAACCGCTGGCCCGAGATCTGTGGGGAGCCATGGCCTTGGGCATTCCGCCGGTGCATGAGGAGAGCTTTGCGCCCTTTGCAGAGAGCGGCACCTTGCACGTGTTGGTGGTGTCCGGTCTGCAGGTGAGTTTGATCATGGCTTTGGCCGGCGCGTTGGCTCGCAGAATCTTTGGGCGGGGCGGCACGGTGACCGCCGCGATGGCGGGCCTGGCCTTCGCCGCCATCGTGGGATGGACTGCGCCGGTGTGGCGCGGCCTGTTGATGGGAGGCGCCTTGGCGCTGGGCCAAGGACGGGGCTGGCGGTTGCCACCCGTGCTGGGCCTGCATGGCGCCTTGTTGGTGTGGCTGCTCGGTCATTCCGCTTCAGGAGCCGATCCAGGATTCCTACTCGCGTGGTGGGCGCTGCTCGGATTGCTGTGGGGAGCGGAGCCGCTGGCCGGCGTAATGTCTCCTCTGCTGGGACGGGCATCGCTTCCACTCGCGCGATTGGTGGCGCCTTGGGCTGCGACGCTGCCTTTGCTCGCCTTGCTCTATGGCGCGGCGCCGATGTGGGCGGTGGCGGCCAATCTTTTGGTGCTTCCGGTCGTTGCCTTGCTCACGCCGCTCTGCTTGGTGCTGACGCTGCTTCCCCTTCCACCGGCCGTCGCTGCTGTCGGCGCCTTTCTCGGATGGGTGGGAGGAAGACTCGTACCGGCCTTCTCGCGCGTGGTGCCTCTGGGTACGGGGACCTTGTGGCCCTGGTTAACACTTGGCGGCGGGTGGCTGTTGTTGGCTCAGTTGCAGTCGGCGTTCCGGAGGACGCGGGCCCTGTCGCTGCTGCTATTAGGTGCGACGGCACTGCTATTGATTCAGGGAGGCACGGGCGCGCCGGTGTCCTCTCTCACTTTGGAAGCCTTCGACGTGGGCCAAGGCGATGCCTTGCTGCTGCGCGTGCCCGGAGGCGAAGGTGTGCTCATCGATACGGGACCGTCGCCGTGGACCGGCCGCCGATTGGCGAGGGCGCTGAGCCGCCGCGGCGTGCGTGAACCCTTGCGCATGGTCCTCACCCATCCCCATGGAGACCATGCCGGCGGTGCTGCGACGCTCTTGAGGCTGCGGCCCTTTACGGCGGTTCATGTGCCCGAGATGGCGGAGGCGAAGGCCGCTTGGATGCCCTGGCTCTCCACGCCCATCGAGACGCTGCGACGCGGAGATGGCTGGCGCACTGGTGCCGCCGAGATCAGCGTTCGCTGGCCGCCGAAGCCCCTTCAACTGCCCGATGCCAACATGGTGAGCCTGGTGCTGCGGATGCGTTGGGAGGATCGCGAGCTGTGGCTCATGGGCGACGCGCTGGCGGTGCAGGAGGAGGATCTGCTATCGCTGGGAGATCCAGGGACTGCGCCTTTCCATCGGCTGCTCAAGGCAGGTCATCACGGCAGTCGAAGCAGCAGCGATCCCTCATGGGTGGCGGCCCTCGATCCCGAGCTCACCTTGCTCACGGCAGGACGACGCAATCGCTTTGGGCATCCCCATGAAGAGACCCTCGCGACCTTGGGCGGGAGAGCGTCTGAAGTTGTCGGCCCGCGGCGCGGTGTGCGGGTCGAAGTGGTGAAGCAGGGATGGCGCATTAATGGAGGCGATGGCCTCAGCCGAACACTCCCATACCCTGCAGCCGGGCGATGAGATCGCGGCTGGCCTGCTGGTAGTTGGTCTTCCACTGGACCTGCGCATCGGGCCCGACTTCGTTCACCACCACCAGGGCCGCGCCCACGGGAATATCCACCGCATGGCAGGCGGCATAGACGCCCGTGAGTTCGAGATGCTCTGCGGCGCCGAGGGGGGCGAGGAGGGCGGCGCCTTCCCGAGTGCGGGTGATGGCGGGAGGGACGACGACCCCGTGGCTGGGAAGATCCAATGCGGAGCTCGTCGCCTTCCACCGCGTTTCCTCCACCACCGGGCGGTAGCTTTCGCCTCGACGCTCTTCGAGCGAAGAGCTGATGGCTTCCTGGGCCCAGATCATGTCTCCGATGCGTAAGCGGCCGTCAAAGTGACCGCAGGTCCCCACGAACAGCACGGAGCTGGGGTGCAGCTCCTCGATGAGTCGGGCGGTGCTGGCCGCTGCCAAAATCTGGCCTACGCCCGTGCAGGCCACCGACCAGCCCGGCGGAGGTACATCGAGAAAAGGCCCGAGTTCTGGAGGGAAGGCGCCGAGCAAGAGATGCATGCTCCCATCCTGACGACCTGGCACCTTCGCTCCAAGCCCTTCGTCGTGGTGAACTGAGAGATGGCCAAACGACTCGACCCTGTGCGCAAATCCGTGAAGGACGTCTTGGACGATCTCCTGGAAGGACACAAAGAAGCCGCCTTTAGCGGACCGGAGTCCGCGCTCAAATACCTCCGCCGCGTTTTCGAGGGACAGGTGAACCTCCCCAATGCGGTGAAAGCCATCGCCTTCGATCGCATGGCGGAAGCCCAGGCCGGTGTAGAGGATTGGGAGGGCTGTGCGTCGAGCGTGGATTCGGCCCTGCGCCACCTCCCCGATTTGGAAGCGGAGTTCCCTCACGCCTATCGGCGGATGCTGTTGGAGCTGACCTGCTTCGAACGCGGGATTCAGGCCCATAGCGAATTGGGACAGTTTTCCGAGGCGCTCAATCTCGCTGAAAAGGCCGTGGCGTTGGAGCTGGGCGCGCATTACCAGGCAAAGGCGGATGGGTTGTCCTGGGCTCGATGAGCTTCTTGCCAACCGCCATTTAACCTTCCGAGGTCATTGGCCGTATCTCCTACAAGCGCATTGGAGGCGGCCATGACTTCGTTGCAGATCTCGCACGCTCTGGAGTCCCGTCTTCAGGCCCTCACGCTCTTGCAGCGGGATATGCTGCCGGGCCTTCCCTACGATGTGGGAGACGCTGCGGAGCAGGCCCTCGCGCGTGGCCTCGACGTGATGCTGGCGGAATTCTTGGGCGCCCAAAGGGGGCCTGCGCCGTGCTGGAAGGATAAGGCGAGGGACGCCTAGCCCCCCACGCCGCTCATCCCGCAGGGGGCAGGGCGATTTGGAAGTGGGTTCCAGATTCTTCGCTGGAGGTAAAGTGGATGCGGCCTCCAAGCCGGTCCACCACGCGGTGCACGACGGCCAATCCCAGGCCAGTGCCTTTCCCCTTTGGCTTGGTGGTGAAGTAAGGCTCGAAGATGCGCGATTGCACTGCGTCGGGAATGCCAGGCCCATCGTCTTTCACGATGAGTTCGGGCCACCCCTCGGGGTTTTTCTGTGCCCGAAGGTGGAGGCTTCCCTTGCCGCCCATGGCATCGCGGGCATTCAGGGAAAGATTCAGGATGATCTGAGCCACTTCGGCTGCATCGCCCATGAAGGGCAGCTCTTCTTCCGAGAGGGACACCTTCAATTGGGTGCCCTCTAAAGCGGGTTGTAAGAGCAGGGCCGCTTCCGCAATGCACTCATTCAGATCCAGTTTCTCGATGGAAGACTCCTTGCGCCCCAAGGCCAGCAGTCTTCGGCTCATCAGGCATCCGTGTTGTGTGGTGCGATGGATCTGTTCGAGATCAGGAGGCCCTGCCTTGGGAAGCGGGCTTTCAAGTAGCTGCTCGACGCGGAGGTGGATCGCGGTGAGCAGATTATTGAGATCGTGGATGACACCTCCGGAAAGGGTCGACATCACCTCGAAGCGCTGCGCCTGAACGAGCTGGTCTTCAAGCTCGCGCTTGGCCCGCACCGTCTTGCCGACCATCTGCAATTGCTCGCCGACCTTGCGGATCTCCCATATGTCCGAATCCACTTCATGGACATCCTGCCCTTTGCGAGCCTGCTCGGCCGAGTTGAGAAGGCGCATGATGGGCCCGCCGTACCGCCGGGTGAGGCGCATGCCGTAGAGCACCCATGCGAGCAGCACGATGGCGAGCAGCGCGGAAAAGGCGGCGGTGATGGTGCGCAACACCGGAGCCATCCCGCGCTGAGGGAGAGCGGTCCATAGGACGACATCGAGACCCTCCGCCAGGGTGAGCGCGTCGTGATCGACCCGGAACACCTGCGCTCCTTCGCGCATTCGCCGCGGGAAGGAAGGACCGGAAGTCCAGCTGGAGGGAAGCAGACCGTGGGAACGGATCTCCTTCCCGGAGCGGGAAGGCTCTTCGGGGTATTGAATGGGAAAGGTCGTCGCATCCTCTCCTGGAGAGACGATCACCTCGCCGGCGGAGGTGGCCAGGAGGGCCTGGCCGTTCAAGGGTTTGAGGTAGCGCTGCAGGGAATCGTGGATCCGAGCCGTGGTGATATCCAGGCAGATGAGGCCCCGGCGTTCGCCTGCGGCGTTGAAGACCGGAACGAGATAGCTGTATCCATCGACCCTTCCATCCGCGAAGGCGTAAGGGACGGACCACTGAGGTCGCGCGAGGGCCATGCCTTGGGTGAACCAGGGGCGGGCAAAAGGGTAATTGGGTTCGGAGAGATTCGCGACGGTCTTCACCTGTCCGATGGGATAAGCCGGCGTATACGTCGCACCTTTCGGGCCGCCTTGAAGCAAATCCCATCCGTCTCCCGCCCGGATCAAGGTGAGGTACTGCCCGTCCGTGGTGCAGAAGAGCAGGTTTGTGAGCATGGTCGGACGTCGCAATAGAGGCAGGGCCGCATGCATCATGGCCTCGCGGTCCAGGCCGTGGGCCTCGAGGCTCGACCAGGTCTTCGCGAGCCCCATGCCCATCGTCTCTAACTCGCGGGTTTGGGAACGCAGCCGCCGTTTGGCGGATTGGATCTGCTCCACGGCCTGAGATTCGACTTGGTAGCGGTGAAGCTTTCGGGCGCCCCACCAAGAGAGACTGACAAGAAAGAAAAACAGGGCCACTGCCGGCAAGGCAAAGTCCCGAAACAAGCGGCTCGATACGGAGGACATGGGCGTGGTGGCCTGAGAGAAGGGTTGTTGTATTTTGTGAATCTATCAGTTTTTTTCTGATCTGGCGTGTCAAGCCGCCCCTTCCTGCCCACCGGATTGACTTAGGGATGGGATGGACTAAAGAGTGGCTCGGCCCGCGTACGATAGGTCTTCAATGAGCACGAGGGAGCTTCGCATCCGGCCTGAGGACACCACTGTGCTTGTGGTGGATGACCAAGCGCTCATTCGAGTGACGTTGCGGGCCATTCTCACCAAGGAGGGCTATCGGGTGCTGGAGTCGGACAGCATCCATAAAGCTCTAGCCTTGGTGGACCAGGAAACGATTCACCTCGTGCTGTGCGATATCCATCTGCCCGGCGAAAGCGGGATGGATTTTGTCAGGGCCATCCAGCCGCGCCTTCCCGGGATCGCCGTCGTGATGGTGAGTGCGGCCGATGACACCAGCACTGCCATCGACTGTCTGCAACTGGGCGCCTTCGGATATGTGCTCAAGCCCTTCCAGCCTCGGGAGATCATCGTTCAGGTGAGCGGCGCGCTGCGCAGGCGCGTGCTGGAAGTGGAGTTCAAGGATCGGGAAGCGCTACTCAGCAAGAAGGTGCGTGAACAGACTGAGGAGATCCGGGACTCACGGGAGGAGATCGCCTTCCGGCTCATCTCGGCGAGCGAGCACCGCGACCAGGAGACGGGGCAGCATGTCCGGCGCATCGGCCTCTTCGCTGCCGAGCTCGCGAGACTGCTCGGGTGGGATGAAGAACGGGTGGAGTGGATCCGCGCGGCGGCACCCATGCATGACATCGGAAAGGTTGGAGTGCCCGACGCCATTCTTCAAAAACCCGGAGCCCTGACGGACGCCGAGTGGGTACTGATGCGGGAGCACACTTCCATGGGGGCCCAGATTCTCAAAGGCTCCAAGGTGCCCTTCATCCAGATGGGGGCGCGCATCGCGGTGGGCCATCACGAGAAGTGGGATGGCACAGGCTACCCGCGGGGCTTGAAGGGCGAAGTCATCCCCCTCGAGGCGCGGATCACGGCGCTGGTGGATGTCTACGATGCGCTCAGCAACAAGCGCCACTACAAGGACGCCTGGCCCGAAGCGCAGGTGATCACCTTCATGGAAGAACGGTCCGGAACACACTTCGATCCGGAGATCTTCCGCGTGTTCATGGATCATCTTCCGGCCTTCCGCGAGATTCTTAAGGCCAATCCCGATGCGGTGGAGCGCGAGGATGCGAACCCGCTGAGGTGATAGCAAGGATTGCATTTAGGTGACCAACGGGCCTACTCTTCCCCAGCACACCTGCGATGCGATGAAGAGGGAGAAGGCATGGGCCAGCGCCAACGCCTGCCTGAGGATTTGGCCGTGCGCGAAAGCGCGTGGGTCAAGGAGCGCCGTGCCAAAGGCGCCGGAGTGGCGTCTGATGCGCCGGCGGTTGGCCTGGCTCTTTCGGGAGGGGGCATCCGCAGCGCCACCTTCTCGCTGGGCGTGCTCCAGGGGCTGGCCCGCCTCGGCCTGTTGAAGCGTTTCGACTACCTCAGCACGGTGAGCGGAGGCGGTTATGTGGGAAGTTTTTTCGGATCGCTCTTCTGTCGCCCGGCAGGTACTCAGGATGCTCACCCCGCGCTGGTGGAGGCGGGAATCGCGGCGCCTCAATCCCCGTCTGCGGAAGGCCCTCGGGCCATCCACGAAAGCGTGAGGTGGCTGCGGGAGAACGGCAGGTACCTCACGCCCGGTGGAAGCGGCGACGGGTTCTGGGCTGCGGCCATGGTGCTTCGCAACCTCGTAGCCGTGCACATCGTGATGGGCCTGCTGTGGCTGCTGCTTTTCATTCTTGGTGATCAGATCGTAGGCCGCAGCGAGTGGATGGATAATTTCTCTGGCATCGCGATCGGCGGCCAGTGGGTGGTGTATCCAAGCCCCTGGTTGGCGCCGCTTCCCGTCGTCGCAGCGATGGCCCTTCCGCTGGGGTGGGCCTATTGGCTTGTGAAGCAACCCAAGATCTCGGGTCGCGCAGGCATGGTGATGAACCCCTGGATGACCGCCGCGGCCTTCGTGCCTTGGGCCTTCATCACAGGATGGGCTTGGATCAAGGCCGAGCATCCCCCCGCCCTTGGCGGCGGATTGTTGCTGGTGGGAGGCCTGGCCCTCGGCGCCGTCTTCTTCTGGATCCTCATGGGGCGGGATGGTGCAGACAGGGCCCTCTTGCGACTGACTGCGGCGTTGCGCTGGGTGTTCATCGCAACGGTTGCCGGCCTCGCCTTCGCGCTCGTCGATACGGTGGGGTGGACGCTGCATGCGCATTTCTTCCCGCTCACCAAGGCTCACGGCGAAGGTTGGGCCCGCATGGGCGAGCATATCGTTCAGGCCGGGCAGACCTTGCGGACCCCCGGTGGCTTGCTGGCGACGATCTTGGCGGGGGCCGCGACCTTCAAGGACAAGCTGCAAAAGCTGTTCGCGCAGGCGGAAAAGGGAGGATGGAAGCCGCTCTTGATCAGCGTTCTGCTCAACAGTGCGGCGCTCATTGTCGCTTTGCTGGGTTTGGGTTTACTCTCCGCGCTGGCCCACGCGTTGGCGTTTGGCGGCGCGGTGCCAGCGGGGCCAGCGGCGCTCCGGTTGAATGTGGATGGGGCCTTTTGGAGTTTCCTCGCGGGGCTCGTGCTGCTGAATGTGCTGCTGGGCCGCACCATCGGGTTCTTGAACCTCAGCACGTTGGGGCCCACCTATACGGCGGCGTTGACGCGCGCCTATCCCGGCGCCAGCAATCCCAAACGGCGCGAAGGCGATGTCACCCCCCATCCCATCGAAGGCGATGACCTGCCGTGGTCCGCCTACCGCCCTTGGGAACGGGGAGGGCCTCTTCACATCATCAACGTCACGCTCAACGAGACGACCGGTGGCCGTAGTCAGGTGATTCAAAAGGACCGTAAGGGCATGAACCTGGCCGTCGGTCCCGCAGGCATCAGTGTGGGAGTGCGCCATCATGCGGTGTGGGAAGGGGATGGCGGGCTTCGTCGGCTCGCGCGCCGGGGATTCACGGCCTTCGCCGGTGACCAGGACGTACTGAGGGCAGAGCCTCTCACCGTAGGGCAGTGGGTGGGCATCAGTGGCGCCGCGTTTTCCACTGGGTTGGGAAACCGCACCTCTTGGGCCACCAGCATGCTGGCGGGTTTTCTCAACGTGCGCCTGGGCTATTGGTGGTGGAGCGATACATCCGACCACCGCGGTCTGAGGGTGTGGGCGGAGGCTCTGCTTCCCGTTCAAATCCACCTGCTGGAGGAATGGATGGCCCATTTCCCAGGGACCCATAGCAGGCATTGGTATTTGAGCGATGGGGGGCATTTCGAAAATACGGCCGTCTACGAATTGATCCGCCGCCGGCTGCCCTTCATCCTGCTTTGCGATGACGGCGCAGATCCCGACCGCAGTCTGGAAGATCTCGCCAACCTCATTCAAAAGGCCCGCTTGGATATGGCCACCAAGATCACGCCCATGGACCATGGCGCGCTTCAGGCCTTTTTCAAAACGCAGGGACGTGTGCCTGCTTCCATCGGATCGTTGGATCAGATCAGCGACCCTAAACACCCTGCACTCGCCGCGTTGGCCCATGTGGAGTACTTGGGCGATAACAACGAAGTGTGCTCGACAGGCCTTCTGCTCATCCTGAAGCCCACGCTCGCCCCGGATCTTCCTTGGGATGTGCTGACCTACGCCAAGCGGCATCCGGCCTTTCCCCAAGAGACCACCGGCGATCAGTTCTACGACGAAACCCAGTGGGAAAGTTACCGCGCGCTGGGTGAGTACCTGGTCACGACGGTGATCCATCAAGCCCCCGGTTTGATCCCTTCCTAGAGGAGCCTCTGTGAGCCTCAGCCTTTCGGCCTACCGGACACTCGGGCGATCGGGCCTGCGCGTTTCTCCCATTTGTCTGGGCACCATGACCTTCGGGCAGGACTGGCCCTGGGGCGCGGATGAGGCCACCAGCGTGGCCATTCTTGACCGGTACGCGGAAGACGGCGGCAACTTCCTCGACACCGCGAACATCTACACGCGCGGTCATAGCGAAGTAATCCTCGGGAATTACTTCAAGGCGCGCGGCAACCGCGATCGCTTCGTGGTGGCCACGAAGTTTGGGGGCAACCTCTATCTTGGCGATCCCAACCAGGGCGGGGCCAGCCGTAAATGCATTCAGCAGAGCGTCGAGCAAAGCCTGCGGCGGCTTCAGACGGACTGCATCGATCTCTACTGGATGCACTTCTACGATCCCCACACGCCGATCGAAGAAACCATGCACGCGCTCCATGACTTGGTTGTCGCGGGAAAGATCCGCTACATCGGCTTTTCCGACACGCCCGCGTGGCGCTGCGTAGAAGCGCAGATGCTGGCGCGCATGCAGGGCTGGCATCCCCTCATTGCGTTGCAGATCGAATACAGCCTCATCGAGCGCAGCATCGAAAACGATCTGTTGCCGATGGCCGAAGCCTTCGGGCTCGGTGTCACGCCCTGGTCCCCGCTGCGGGGCGGATTGCTTTCGGGGAAATACGGCCGCAACCGTATGCCTGCGGAGGGCGACGGTCGCCATCTTCCGAATGCTTCCAAGAGCCTCACGGATCGCAACTTCACCATCATCGAAGCGCTGGAGGATGCCGCTCAGACGATGGGCGCTCCCATGGCGACCGTGGCCTTGGCCTGGGTGCTTCAGCGAAAGGGCGTGACGTCGCCGATCTTCGGAGCGAGAACGCTCGTACAGTTCGAGAAGAATCTGGAGGCGATGACGCTGGAGATTCCCGCCGAGGTGGCAACGAAGTTGGATGCAGCCACGGCACCGCCACCGCTCTTCAGCGCGACGGTGGTGAAGGGGCTCGCGCACATCATGCAAGGCGGAACAGAAGTAAATGGTGTGGCCAGCGGTCCTTGGCCCCTCGGACCTTCCAACGATCAGGAGCGCTGGTGATGCGAAAGTGGATCGTCTGCATCGATGGGACCTGGAACCATCCCGGTCAAACGGATAAGGATCCGGTGGACGCGAAGGAGGTGGTGACCCAGACCAACGTGCTGAACACCTGGGAGGGTCTAACGGATCGCGATCTTGCGAGCGTCGGAGGCTCGGGCTCCGTAGCGCCCCTTGCCATGGGTGAAGGCGAAGTGCTCTACCTCTGCGGTGTGGGCAGCGCAGGCACCGTGGTCGAACGCACCTGGGCTGGCAGCACGGGGACGGGGACGTCGCAGCGCGTCATGGAAGGCTGGGCCTTCCTCGCCGAGCGCTATCAGGATGGCGACCAGATCTACCTGTTCGGCTTCAGCCGGGGTGCCTACGCGGTTCGAAGCCTGGCGGGTTTTCTCTACCATGCGGGACTGCCCAAGACGCCAAGCACAGTGCCCCAGGAGGACTTGGAAGCGCTGTTCGCGTCCTACCGAGAGCACACGGCCGCTCCGAATCAGGGGACACGCAAGCCGGTGCGGGTGGCCTTTGTGGGGGTGTGGGATACGGTGGGATCGCTCGCCTTTGGTAAGAGCTTCAACGCCTTTCATCAGATCAGCCCGCCCAATGTGGACGTGGTGGCCCATGCGCTCGCCTTGGATGAAGTGCGCAAAGAGTTCGTGCCCTCCTATTGGGAGCTGGCGGGGGGAGCCTCCACTCAGGTGCGGGAGCGCTGGTTCGCCGGCGCGCACACTAACGTGGGCGGAGGTTACGAGGATGCGCGCCTGAGTGTGTTGACCTGGTTGTGGATGTGGAAACAGGCTCAGTCTGTGGGGTTGGACTTCGCGGCCAGTCATTGGCCCATGCTGCAGCTGGCGGACCCGCTGGGTGGGATCCGCGATTCCTTCTCCGAGTTCTGGCAGAGCATCCCCATCCTGGGCAATTTGATACGCCGGTATCGGCTCGCCCAACAGGCACGCGAGCTTCGTCCAGGGCATCTTCTGCGAAAGGTCGTAATGGAGCGTATGGCTAATGCGAACCCCCGCTATCAGCCATGCGCCGTCCTTCCCCATGGCTTGGAGTGGCTCTCCCTGCCGCCAGACTGGGTGGATCCTGAGAGCTGAAGCGCGGGTCTTAGCTCTTTTCGGTTCGCACCACTAACACGTCGCAGGGAGCGTGTCGCACGACGCGGGCTGCCGTACTTCCAAAGAGGAAGCGCTCCAGGGCGCTATGGCCCACCTGGGCGACGACGATCAGGGTGTCTTTGTCCGCCTGGGCAACGAGTTCCTCGGCCGGCGGGCCCCACTTCACGAGGGTCGAGGCTTTTGGAAAGGCTTTGATCCAAGCCTGGAGCTGCGTGCTCGCATACTCCTCCATGCTCTGCAGCCAGGTGGGATCGGGAAGGGCGATCTGCGCCTCGGGAAGCATCGGCGCGGGGGGCTGAAGCACGTGCATGGCCACGAGCGGGACACCCATCCGCTCGGCCCATTGGGCGCCACGGGCCAGAGCCAGGCGACTGGCTTCCGAAAAGTCCACACCCACTAGCACCTTGGTCATCATGGGAGCCTCCGGCCTACAAGATAGGCCCCCTCGGAATGATCCGGAGCACAGGGACTTGAAATTAGATGTTGTAACACCTATATTGAATCCAAGCCCGTTCCCGGGCCATCGCATGACCTTTTTGAATGGAGTTCCGCATGCGCCTCCTTCGAGCCTCCCAAGACCGCGGCCACTTCGATTTCGGCTGGCTGGACACCCGGCACAGCTTCTCTTTCGGGGAATATCACGACCCCGAGCACATGGGCTTCCGCAAGCTGCGGGTGCTCAACGAGGATCGGGTGCAGCCTGGCCAAGGCTTCGGCACCCACGGCCACCGCGATATGGAAATCCTCACCTGGGTAATGAGCGGAGCCCTTGAGCATCGGGATTCGCTAGGCACTCACGGGGTCATTCGCCCCGGCGAAGCGCAGATCATGAGCGCGGGCTCGGGCATCCGGCACAGCGAATACAACGCCTCCCAACAGGAGCTGGTGCACTTCCTGCAAATCTGGATGCTCCCGAGCGAGAAGGATCTTGCGCCTCGCTACGGACAAGTGGCTTTCGACGATGCCCGCTTCCGCAACCAGTGGGGGCTCATCGCCTCGCCTGATGAGGCGGAGGGCAGCGTGAAGGTCTTCCAGGATGTGCGCATTCAGGTGGCCCGATTGGATGTGGGCGCCGCTTTGCCGGTGCGCGTCGTACCGAATCGCTTCGGCTACCTGCATGTGGCGGTCGGTGCGGTTCAGGCCGGAGATCAGCGCTTGAATGCCGGAGACGCCTTGACGTTGGACGATGCGGAACCGTTCGAGATCCGCGCTTTGGAACCCACTGAAATCCTCTTCTTCGATTTAGGGTGATGTCATGACTGTTCGATCGATCGCGTTCACCACCTCCGGCCACGCCACGCAGGACGGTAACCGTGTGCCTCTCACGCGCGTCATCCCCGGCGCGCGGCTGCCCCTGCTGGATCCCTTCCTGCTGCTCGACCACTTCGGTCCGCTGCAGCTGCCTCCCGGCACGGATGCGGGTTTTCCGCCCCATCCGCACAAGGGCTTCATGACCTACACCTATCTGCTGCAGGGCGCCTTCGCCCATCGGGACAGCCGCGGAGGCCATGGCGTGTTGGCGCCCGGAAGCGCCCAGCTCATGGTGGCGGGTTCGGGCATCGTGCATGAGGAGATGCCGGTGCCGGAACATCTGGATACGGGCGGCGCGATTGAGGGCTTCCAGCTATGGATCAATCTGCCTGCGGCCCACAAATTGGATGCGCCGCGCTACCAGGATCTCTCTGCCTCGGAGCTGGCGTGGCGCCCCTTCGAGGGTGGCCGGCTTAAGGCCCTTGCCGGAGCATGGTTGGGCGCCAGCGACCCCATCGCCACGCCCACGCCCTGGGCCTACGCCCACGTGGCGTTGGAGGCCGGCGGTCATTTCGAGCATGCCGTGCCCGAGGGCTGGAATGCCGCCATCTTTCTGCTCTCCGGCGATCTTTCGATCATGGATGAATCGATCACGCCTAACACTTTGGCAGTGTTGGCCCACGGAGGGGACGCTCTTGCGATGGGAAGCAGACAGGGTGCCGAAGCCCTCATCCTGATGGGGCAGCCGCTGGACGAGCCCGTGGCCCGCTACGGCCCCTTCGTGATGAATACGGAAGCCGAGCTCCAGACCGCGTTCCAGGAATACCAGCGCGGCGATATGGGCGTGCTTGCGTGAGACAGCCCGCGCTTTTCGTCTCCCATGGATCGCCCCTGCTCGCGCTGGAGCCTGGGCATCCCTGGGCGAAGGCGCTGCACGCTTGGTTCCATGCGCTACCTGAACCTCCCCGCGCGGTGCTGAGCATCTCCGCCCACTGGTGGACGCGGGATCTGCGAATCACCACCGCAAATCCGCCGGGGATCATGCATGACTTCGGCGGCTTTCCCGACGCGCTCTATCACCTCGACTACCCGTCTCCGGGAGCTCCGGAGCTCGCCAGCCGCATCCTGACGCTGCTTCGCGCCTCAGGTCTTGAATGTGTTGCGGATGCCGAGCGTCCCCTCGATCACGGCACCTGGTCCGTGCTGCGTCATGGGCTTCCGGAAGCCCAGATTCCCGTGCTCCAACTCTCGCTCCCCCGCTGGGATCCTGCGCGCCTCCACGCGCTAGGGCAGGCGCTTGCGCCGTTGCGTGACGAAGGCGTGCTGCTTCTTGGCAGCGGCGGCCTCGTGCACAATCTGCGGCGGTTGCAATGGCAGGATGAGCATGCGGCCGCTGAACCTTGGGCGCTGGAGGCGGAGACATGGATCGTAGAGCGGCTCATGGATGGTCGGATTGAGGAGCTCTTCGAACACCGCATGAGAAATCCTCAGAGCGAGACCAGCGCGCCCACGACCGAGCATCTCGATCCCCTTTTCGTGACGCTTGGTGCAGGAGGCATGACGACCCCTACCAATGTTTTCGAGGGATGGCAGCATGGAACGCTTTCGCTGCGCAGCCTCGCTTGGGCTTAGAGGGTGTCTGTAAAACTGGGCTTCCACCCCTCTGGCTAGGCCTGGAGTGGAAGCCCTCCCGATCCGCCTGCTCCTCCGGGTTGACGGGTTACCTCGTCGGAGTCAGTGGCAGACTCGGGGAATCCATGCGTTTGAGTGGGGTCATGCGCGTCCCCCACGCCGCTCGTTTCATCACCTCCAAGAGCGGGACGTCCTTGCCGATCTTGTACAGCGCGTGCTCCGTGCCGCTCGGAACGATGGTCGTGCAGATCTTGAGCCCTGCGTCCGTCAGCCAATGCTGAAAGGAACGCCGATCCGCCCAGAGCTCATCCGCTTCCTCCATGAGCAGGAACACGAAAGGCGCATCTCCGAGCGCTTCCACCAACCCATTAATGAGCCGCTGGCGTAGGACGTACAAGGCAGAACCTTCCCGAGTCCTCATGGACGAAGCTCCTTTCATGCCCCTCGCTCATTCAGAGGTGCAAAGTATATATTCCATCGTCGTTCGCGGACCTGAGCGGTCAAGAGCGCGTCTTGTGAACTGTTGTGAATCCTTGTGAAGACGTGCGGGAGGAGAGCCTCTTCCTCCGGGTGAGAATTCGAGGATGGAAAATCCTACAAAGTGCCTCAGCGAAGTTTCACGAGTTTGGGCATGCGATCGTGGATCTCCGCGTAATCGCCGTAACTCGCCTCGGTGACGATGTAGACCGGCTCGCTGGGAACCGATCGGAGGCGAAGGGCGAGGACGGCGTGACCCTCGGGGACATCGAACCAGTAACTGCGACCGTCATGATGCCCCTTCTCCATCCACTGGCTCATGCGGATGATCAGCTGCTCGGGATCCCACTTCGTCCAATAGGGTTTGTTGAGGCTCTCCTCTCGAGCCCAGCCTCCTTCGGGCCAATCGCCGGGCTCTTCTTTTCTTCGTCCCCAAGGTAGCCACCGATTCTTCTCAACATCCACGAGCAGGGCCGCCTTCGGATTGGGGAAACGGACGCGGATGGATTCCATTTCGGCTTCAAGGAGGCCGAGCCCACCTTCTATGGGCTTTTCGCGTTTAAACTCGACCGCTCCAGGCATCAGCCCTCCTGTTTGGGATCCGCGACGAGGGCTCGTCTCAGGGTGTAGCGCGTTCCACCGAGCTTCGCTGCCGCCCGAGCGAGGGCTTCACGGCTGCACGCCAACTCCGAGGCCCATTCTTCCAAGGGCAATTCGCCGCCCTGCGGATGCGCCTCTGCCCATGCGTCGAAGAGCTCGCCGAGGCGCTTCCAATCCGGTTCTTCTTTATCGCGCCAGCTTCTCTCCTGCGGACGGTTCGGCTCGTGGAATTGCGTGCCGCGCAGTTTTTCGGGGAGAAAAGCTTGGGCCTTGTCGTAGTCGCTGTGGCTGTAGTGGTAGCCGGCGCCGCGGCCCACTTTGCGGCTTGTCGCCGTATTCGCATCCCGCAGGAAATCGGGTACGGCCGCATCGTCCACGGCGAGGGCGGCATCGATGGCCTTCACGGTGGCGTTGCTCTTCGGGGCGTTGGCCACGTAGATCACCGCTTGGGCCAAGGGGATGCGCGCTTCGGGCCATCCGATGCGCTCGACGGCACGGCTGGCGGTTTCAGCGAGGATGAAGGCCTGGGGATCGGCGTTGCCCACATCCTCCGCCGCCGTCACCATGAGGCGGCGCGCGATGAAACGCGGATCTTCGCCGCCGCGGATCATGCGGCTGAGGTAATAGAGCGCTGCGTCCACATCGGAGCCCCGCAAACTCTTCTGGAAGGCGGAGGCCAGATCGTAGTGGCCATCGGCGCGATCGAACATGATGCGCCCGCCCAACGCTCCTTGAAGTGCTTCGAGGCTGCGGCCCTCAGCAGGCAGATCTCGCCAGACTTCTAGGCCGCCGAGGGCGGCCCGCAGATCGCCGCCGGACCAGTCCGCGAGGAAGGCGAGGGCTTCCGAAGGTTCGGGCTCCTCTGGTCGCTCCTGCTGCCAGGCCCGTCGGAGTACGGAGGAGATGGCTTCGGTCTTCAGGGACTTCAATTCCAACAACTGGCAACGGCTGCGCAATGCAGGGTTGAGGTAAAAGGCGGGGTTCTCGGTGGTGGCGCCGATGAGGACCGCTTCACCCCGTTCGAGAAAAGGCAGCAGAATGTCCTGCTGCGCGCGGTTGAAGCGGTGGATCTCGTCGAGGAAGAGCACGGGCGAATTGCCGCGGTAGAGCGGCATGCTGGATTGCTCCATCAAGAACTTCTTCAGCTCGGCGGCAGAGCCCGTGACCCCGCTGAACTCCAGAAAACCGCGGCCCGTCTCGCGGGCGAGGATGCGCGCGAGCGTCGTCTTCCCCGTGCCCGGAGGCCCCCAGAAGACGAGCGAGGGAAGCCGTCCCGAGGAGAGCAAGGTCCGCAGCGCGCCTTTGGGACCGAGTAGATGATCCTGACCCGCGACCTCTTCCAAGGTCTGGGGGCGCATGCGTTCAGCTAGGGGAGCAATGGACATCTGCGAGGATCTCTACACCTACAGACTAACGTCCTCCGCGACGGGCATGCGCCTCCCTCCTATCGGCCTGCTCGCGCAGGCCTCCTGCTCGCCTACGGCTTGCAGAGTCGGGACATGCGTTCGGCGAGAGGAGCAATCGACACCCATCTAGCTTAATGCGAGTCCTGGGAAGGGCATCTTTCCAAGCCGCTACGAGGGCGCGATGATCCATGGTGATGCCTCCCTTCCTCCGCGACCACCTAGACACCCCCATCGGGGAATTGGTGCTTGTGGTTGATCGAAAGGGATACCTGTGCGGGCTCGGCTGGGCGGATCTGGAGGATCGCCTGCACCGAGATCTGCGGCTCTGCCATAAGGTGGAGGCCTCCTTTGACGCCGCAAAGGATCCTGGAGGACTGACGACAGCTTTGGCGGCCTACTTCGCCGGCGATCTTTCGGCGATTGACGATCTACAGGTCAACACCGGTGGTACGTCCTTCCAGCGCGAGGTGTGGTCCGCGCTGCGAGGGATTCCCTATGGAACGACCCTTAGCTATGGCGAGCTGGCGCATCGCATCGATCGGCCCTCTGCGGTCCGTGCGGTGGGTCACGCCAACGGTGCCAATCCGATCAGCATCGTCATTCCCTGCCATCGTCTTGTGGGCGCGGGTGGTGCCCTGACCGGATATGGTGGTGGCCTGTCGCGCAAACGGTGGCTTTTGGCTCATGAGGGCGCGAGGTAGAGGCGAGGCCTTGTCACGAGAGGTCGTGGACTGACATCCCACCGCTACCTTTCTGGAGAGACCATGAGCGCTGCGCGAAACCGAGCCGTTGTCACTCGCCTCGTAATGGAGGCTGAGCAGGATGGAAATCTGTCTGTGTTGGATGAATTGCTCGCGTCCGATTTTGTGGACCACACGCCCCTTCCAGGCCACAGTCCCGATGGGGCAGGGGTGAGGGCACTCTTCGCCGCCCTGCAGGAAGGCTTTCCAGATCTGCGCATCACTATTCACGATCAAGTGGCCGACGACGCAGGTGTCGCCACGCGGAAAACCTTTCATGGCACACACAAAGGCACCTTCCTCGGCGTTCCTGCCTCAGGCGGTCAGCTGGACCTTACGGTGATTGATATTCTTAAAGTTCGCGATGGGCGTATTACCGATCACTGGGTAGTGGTGGATCAGATGACCCTGCTGACTCAGATTGGGGCTCTGCAACCTCAGGCCTGATAGCCTGGCGCCATGGTGAAGGCGCTGTTTCGGCTCGGAGCGGGACTTTCTGTCCTCTATGCGCTGATCTGTCTGCTGGTCTTTTTCTTTCAGCGAAACCTGCTGTATTTCCCGGATCGTTCTTCAGAATCCGACGCGATCCGCCGGGCCAGCGCGCGCCAGTTGGTGCCGTGGCGGGATGAGCTGGGACGAGTACTCGGGTGGCGCATTCCTCGAGAAGCACCCGCGCCGATGCGCGTGCTGGTCTTCCACGGCAACGCGGGAAATGCCTTGGACCGCGCATCCTATATCGGCTTATTCGATTCCCGGCAGGTAGAGGTGGTGCTCTTTGAATATCCGGGCTACGGAGCTCGGGAGGGCGAACCCTCGGAATCCATCTTTGTTGCAGAGGGCAAGAAGGCCTTCGAGCGATTGAGGCAGGAAGGCCCAGTGACCTTGCTGGGTGAAAGCCTGGGGAGCGGCGTCGCCGCGCAAGTGGCCGCGGCGTACCCGACCGCGGTGCATGGGCTGTTGCTCGTGACGCCCTATGCGCGCATGACGGAGGTGGGCGCCAAGCACTACCCTTGGCTGCCGGTGACGTGGCTGATGAAAGACCGGTGGGATTCCATGGCCGTCATTCGTGGATTTGAAGGGCCGGTGGCGATCCTTGTGGCCGAGGCGGACGAGGTGGTGGGGGCCGATCAAGGCCAGCAGCTGGCGCAGGCCTGCAAAGGGCCAGTGCACGTCTGGGTGCTGCCCAAGGCCACGCATAACGGCCTGGATCTCCAACCAGATCGCGGAGCCTGGCCTGAGATGCTGAGCTTTGTCGGCCTTCCCAAGGGGTGAATGAGGGGGCCGAGGGCGTCCCTTTGCTTGGATATAAAGGCTTCGGGCGGTAGCCTGGACTCATGCGTGCCTACGTTCTCCCTGCCCTTTTTCTCGCAGCATCGACCTTTGCGCTTGCTCAGGAGCCCTCCCAGGGGTCGGAGTACCTCGTAGGTTCGACTTACCTCCAGGTGAAGCGCTACACCCCCTACAGCAACGCTCGGAAGATTGGCGAGTTCAGCCTGCAGGGCGCATGGAGCCTCGAGGATCTGGACGGCGTGTACGCCCGCGCCGCCTTCCAACCCATGAGTTCTAACGGACCGCTGAAATACGGCTCCCTCTCTTTCGGGCTGGAGTGGCGCATGGAGGACCTCACCCGCTACTTCTCTCTCTCCTTTGGTGTAGAGGCGAAGCTCGAGCGCTACAAGCAGACGGGCGAGGACATCTTCTCCGTGGTGGAAGGCAATCAGATCACTTACTCCCCGGGCTTCGATAACAAGATGCTGCGCCCGGCGGCGACCTTTGGCCTGCAGATTCCTGGACTGCTGTGGTACATGCCCGCCAAGGGGCGCATCCAACCCATCACGCGGGTGTTCGCTTCCTATGCGCTGATCTCGCCCTCAGGCAAGGGCCAGGAAGGCGCCTTCCTCCGCAACATCAATCCGGTTCAAGCGGGCATCGCCATCGGAGTCCAGTTCAAGAAGTAGGGGGCGCGGGATTCTCCGCGATCCCGCAGCCAGGTCTGGGACAATGCTTCCATGATCTACCTGGATCACAACGCCACCACGCCGGTTGCCGCAGAGGTTCTTGAGGCGATGCTGCCCTGGTTCCGTGAGCGCTACGGGAATCCCGGCAGCGCTCACGCCCTGGGGCATTTATCCGATGGCGCGGTGGTGAACGCGCGGGAGCAGGTGGCCGCGATGCTCCATGCCTCTCCAGGCGAGATCGTCTTCACCGGCAGCGCTACGGAGGCCATCAACCAGGCCATCCGCGGTGCGCTGGAGGCCTTTCCCACCAAGCGGCATGTGGTGACTACGGCGGTGGAGCACCCTGCGGTGCAATCCGTGCTGCAGTGGGCTTCTGGGTACGGCGTGGAAGTGACGGTGCTGTCCGTGGACGGGGAAGGGCGACTGGATCTTGCTGCAGTGGAAGCCGCGTTGCGGCCCGATACCGCATTGCTTTCGGTGATGGTCGCCAACAATGAAAGCGGCGTCTGCTTCCCCATCTCTGAAGTGGCGCGAATCGCGAAAGCCAAGGGCGTTTGGCTGCACGTGGATGCGACTCAGGCCATCGGGAAGATCCCCGTGGATGTGCAGGCCTGGGGCGTGGATCTGCTCAATCTCAGCGCCCATAAATTCCAGGGCCCCAAAGGGGTGGGTGCGCTCTACATTCGTCGTGGCCTGCGTTTGAAACCCTTCCTATTGGGAGGCGGGCAGGAGCGCGGGCGCCGGGGCGGTACGGAGAATGTCCCCGGCATCGTGGGGCTCGGCGCTGCCAGCGCCTTGGCCGCTCAGCGCCTTCCCGACATGGCCCGGGTTTCCGCATTGCGAGACCGACTTGAGCAAGGCCTACTCGCGATCCCTGAGGTGCGCATTCTCGGCGTCCGCAGTCCGCGCCTTCCCAACACGACGCTGGCAGCTTTCTCTGGCGTTGAAGGAGAGGCGCTCCTGCTGAAGCTGAATCAGCAAGGGATCTGCGTCTCCACGGGCAGCGCGTGTTCGACGGGGCACCGTGAGCCCAGCCACGTGCTGCGGGCCATGCAGGTGCCCGAGGCCTTTGCAAAAGGCACCTTGCGCATGAGTTTGGGATGGGAGAGCACCGAGGAGGACATCACTCGGGTGCTAGATGTGATGCCCCCCTTGCTGGCGGAGCTCAGAGCGGCGGCGCCGTTTTCCCGCTAGCTCGCCAGGAGCTGATCCAGGTAGTGCCCGAGAGCGTAGGCGAGCCAGCGCCGATCGGGGAGATCGCGACTGAGGTAGCCCATATGGCCGCCGGTCGCTTCGATGTGGAGGTGGACATGAGCGGGGAGTTGGGCCTGGCGTAAATCTTCGACAGCCACGAAGGGATCATCCGCCGCGTGGAGGATCACCGTGGGCACGTTGATGCGCGATAAGTGGGGCGCGGCGCTGCAGCGGGCGTAGTAATCCTGGCGATCCGTAAACCCGCCGGCTGGTGCGGTGTACTGATCGTCGAAATCCGCGAGACTCATTCGGTCGTGCACGAGGAAGCGGTTGGTGGGGATGAGGCCCGCGATCTCTCGTTCCCGCACGCTGCGCACCACCTTTTTGACGAAGTAGCGATCGTAGCCCTTGTTCAACCCTTTGGAGAGCAGCTTCGAGCAGCGCGCCAGGTTGATGGGCGGATTCACGGCGATGGCCGCGTCGGGGATAGGATGAGGCCCATCGAATCCGCCGCCGAGGTTGAGGAGCAGGGCATTGCCGCTGAGGGAGAAACCGAGGCCGAGGATCCTGGCACTTGGATGCTTTTCTCGCGCGGCGGCGAAGACGGCTCCAAGATCCCCTGCGGATCCGCTGTGATAAGTACCCCGCGCCATGCCGCGGCCACGACCACAGCCCCGATGATTCATCGTCCATACCGTCAGCCCGCGGTCCAACCCCAATCGCACAGCGCGGCGCACGTAAGGCCGATCGTCATCGCCTCCCAGGCCGTGGAAGACGCAGAGCACGGTGTCCTGGCTGCGAAGGAATTCGCGGCCTGCGAGACGGTCGCCGTCTTTGAGGGCGATTTCCAAAGGGCTCCAGGCCTCATCGAGCTGGGGCTCCGGAAGATAGTTGGCGATCAAGGTTTGAAGGTGGGCTCCCTTGGCCCAAAAAGGCGGGCGGCAGGAGAGGGAAGGGCGAGTCATGGCCATCTCTCAAGGGTAATCGACCCCGCCTTCAGAGCTTGGATTGAAGACCAGCCTCGATGGCCTGAATCCTTCCGGGGTTGTCTTGAAGATCCATGAACAGCATGGTGCGCATGGCCTGCGCCAAATCAGGCGCATCGAAGTGCTTCACCACCTCATGGTTGAAGCGAATCCACATGGGGCCGCGGGCGGCGAAAACGTATTCCACGCTATCCCCTTGGTTGAAGGCCCGTCCCTGCCACTCCAGAAACTCCTTCACATCAGCTCGGGTGGGCACGAAGGCTTTTCGCGAGGGCTAACACTGCTTCAAGAGCGTCTCGATCAGCTCCCGTCGCTTCGCGCCACTAACTTCGATGAGGAAGGTCATGCGTCGCGCGAAGGCAACCTCTCCATTGCGAAGGGTGTCAAGCGCGCCTCCCTTACGTGAGCGATCCGAATGGCGCAGCGCTGTGGGGTCAACGAAGTAGATTTCTTCCCCGTATCGCGCCCCCTTCAGCACGTACGTCCATGTGCAAAAGGGATGGAGGGTAGGGACCCCCGGCTGATAAAGCGGCGCTTGGGCGACGAGCGCGAAGCAGCATGCAGGAAGGAGCAGGCGGAGATGGCGCATAGCGAATCCCCATCCTGGCATAAAAAAGGGGCCCGGTGGGACGGGCCCCTTGGAGGGATCGATGGATCTTAGCTGGTGATCTTTTCCATCTTTTCGACTTCAGCGGAATAGGTAAGTCCCGTTTCCATCCACTTCTGGGTGCCTTCGAGCACACCGCGGCTGATCTTCACCTTGAGATTGTCGTCATTGCTGGAGAAGCCCGCGAAGTTCTTGCGGATGCGGCGCTCCATGTTGCGGCAGAAGAGGTCGGCCAGGTCACCGGCTTCCTTCGCATTGGGATGGTTGGCCTTGCGCATGGCTTCGGCATGGAGCACGGTGGCCACCATGGCGAAGAGGTCGGCGCCGATTTCCACGGAGCGGAAGATCGTCATCTGCTTCTTTTCGAGCTTGGCCTGGAACTTCATCATCTGGTGGAAGGTGGCGCGCGCCAGTTTACGGGTGAGGCGCTCGGCCGTGCGGAGATGCTTGGCTTGGCGGCCGTACTCGCCGTACTTGAAGGGCGTGGCCAGGCCGAACCAGCGGCTGGGATACCACCACGCGTAGAAGAGGCCCACCTTGGGCAGGGCCTTGATGCGCTGGCCCATGGTGCTCTTGGGGTTCACCATGTCCCAGGCCTTCGTGAGGTGCAGGTCCAGGGCCTCGCGCGCCATGAAGAGGCGCATGATCTCGGAGCTGCCTTCGAAGATCAGATTGATGCGGAAATCGCGCATGACGCGCTCGATGGGGATGCCGGCTTCGCCGCGGGCCTTGAGGCTGTCCGCGGTCTCATAACCACGGCCGCCGCGGATCTGCAGCGTCTCATCGATCATGCGCCAGCCTTCTTCCGTACTCCACATCTTGGCCATGGCGGCCTCGAGGCGGATATCGCGGCTGCCGTCATCGGCCATGCGGTCGCAGAGCGTGCTCACGGCATCGAGGGCGAAGGTGTTGGCGGAGATGTCGGCGATCTTGTGGGCGATGGCTTCGTGCTTGCCGACCACGGCGCCCCACTGGTAGCGGCGGCTGCCCCAGGTGCGGATGATCTGCGTGAGCCGCTTGCCGCAGCCGCGCACGCCGCTGGGGATGGAGAGGCGGCCCGTGTTCAGCGTGACGAGGGCGAGCTTCAGGCCCTTGCCTTCGCCGAGGATCATGTTCTCCTTCGGCACCTTCACGTTGGTGAACTTGATGACGCCGTTCTCCAGGGCGCGCAGGCCCATGAAGTGGCAGCGGGTGACAACTTCCACGCCCGGCCAGTCCTTCTCGACGATGACGGCGGAGATCTTCTTGGTGTCATCGTGGCGGGCCATGACGACGAAGAGATCGGCGATGGTGCCATTGGTGCACCACAGCTTGTCGCCGGTGAGAATGTAGTCGCCCTCAGGCGTGCGGGTCAGCGTCGTGGAGAGGTTAGCGGGATCGGAGCCCACCTGATCTTCGGTGAGCGCGAAGGCGGAGACGGCGCCCTTCGCGATGCGCGGAAGGTACTTCTGCTTCTGCGCGGGCGTGCCGAAGGTGATGAGCGGGTTGGGCACGCCGATGCTCTGATGCGCGCTGAGCAGCGCGAGCACGTTGGCATCCTGGGTGCCGATGAGCTCCATGATCTTGCCGTACTCGACCTGATGAAATCCGAGGCCGCCATACTCCTTCGGGATCTTCATGCCGAAGGCGCCCATCTCGGCGAGCTCCTTGATGACTTCGGGCGGATACTTGCCATCGCGGTCGATCTTGTCGCTATCGACCTTCGTTTCGAGGAAGGTCTTCATGCGGGTGTAGAAGGCTTTGAAATCCGCGGTCTCTTCGTGCGCGGCGGGCACGGTGGTGAGGATGTCGAGGTTGAAGTTGCCGGCGAAGAGCTCCTTCAGGAAGCTGGGGGCCTCCCATTTTTCTTGGCGCGCATCTTCAGCAACTTGGCGGCTCTCTTCCTCACTCAGCTTGCGGGGGGCCTCTCCGTTGGGCGCGGCACCGTTGGCGGTCTGCGGCTTGGTCTCTTCGGCGGTTGGCATGGCGAGCTCCTGTGGACCACAGTGTGGGCTCGTGACCTCGCCGTGACAACTTGACGTGGGGTAGGAAACCCAGAGGGGTCAATAACTTTCCTTCGGGTCAGGAGGAAGAGGTCCTGAATTTCGTCAGGGCTTGAACGGTTCCTTCAAAGGCTCGGAATAGGCCAGATCCGCCAAGGCTTCGAGCAGCACATCCACGCCGCGGTGAAGATCGGTCAGGCTCACCTGCTCATCTACGTCATGGCCGGGGTAGGGCTTGTCGGGAAACCACATCCCGAAGGCGATGGCGCGGGGCAGCCGCTTGGCGTAGGTGCCGCCGCCGGAGATGGCAGGCGTCTCTGCCTTGCCAGTGGCGCGGGCGTACGCGGCCATGAGGCGCTGAACCAGCTTCCCCTTGGGATCGAAGGCCAAGACCGTATCGCCAAAGAACCCTCCCGGTTCGAGATGGGCACCGGTGCGGGTGTTGAAGGCGGCCACTTGGGCGAAGAGGTGCGCCTTGAGCGCTTCCCCACTGAGGGCGGGCGTGCTGCGGATGTTGATGGTGAGGCGCACCTTCCCGTTGTCTTGAGCCTTCAAGAGGCTCGGGACCACGGTGGGGTAGCCGAATACGTGATCCGCCGTCGCGAGGCCGAGCCCGCTGCCCTTGAGGTCTTGGCCGGCGAGTTGGGCGAAGGCGAGAAGATCTTTGGCGCCGCCCTTGGGCTGCTGCTCAACCACCCGGCCCGCGAGAGCCACCAGCGCGTTTATACCGCCCTCGGCGTTGACGCCAGCGTGCGCGGCTTTGCCGTGCACGCTGATCTCGGAGGTATCTCCCAGGTGACGCACTTCGAGGGTCAGGCCTTTGCCTAAACCTGCGCGAAGCCGCTCGAGCGTTGCAGGCTGCGTGAGCTGGGATTGGGGATCCTTAACCGTCATCACCGCCAGATCCGGCACGATGCTCGGTGCCAATCCGGCGGATAACTTGGTGACGGGGAAGGGATCAGCGGGTTGGCGCACCTGAAGATCAGTTTCCACCGTCAGCGCATTCCACGCCTTTTCTCCCACGACGACAGGGAAGGCCGAATCCAGCACCAGGCTGTAATCCGGCGGCTGATGGTCTTTGAGGTAGGCCGCCATATCGGAGCTGCCACTTTCCTCATCGCTGCCGACGAGCAGGCGGATGGTGTGGGTGCGGGGTTGCTTGGCATCGGCCAGCGTCTTCATCGTGAGCAGCGCCTGCACCAGCGGACCCTTGTCGTCAGCTGCGCCTCGGCCGAGCACGATGCCGTGCTTCACTTCTCCCGAAAAGGGAGGGATGGTCCAGTGGTCGTCCACGGGCTGCACATCCCCGTGCACCACCAGTCCGATCACGGGCGAACCCGCAGGCCCCGGCAACTCGATTTCGGTGACCATGCCCGCATCGCGGACGACGAATCCGAGGTCTTTGCTGACTTTGGAAAGCCAGGCCTTCTGATCGGCGTGGGCCTTGTCATTCCCCGCGATGGTGGGGAAGCGCAGGACTTCGCTGAGCAGCGGCTGGAGCCGTGGCGCCCAGGCCTTGTGGTAGTGCCGCACCAGATCGGAGCTCTGCGTTTGAGCGAGGGCCAAGCTCGACAGAAGGGCGGGAAGTAGGAAACGCATCACTTTCGCTCCGCAAAGGGTTCACACTATCCCGATCCCTTCCCCGGATCCACCGTGACTGACGTTCCGCAAAACTTGTCGCACTGGCCGGCCCCACCCGAGGGGCACTGCGAGCTGCCAGAGGCCCTTGATGTTGAGGTGGCTATTTTCGGCGCAGGGATCCACGGGTGCGCTCTGGCGCGGGAGCTGAATCTTCGTGGGGTGTCCTGCGCGCTCATCGATCGGGGCGCCATTGGCGGCGGCACGAGTCAATGGTCCAGTCAGCTGCTTCACGGAGGTATCCGCTATCTTCTGACCGGCGATGTAAAGCAGATGCGCGAGGGGCTCGCGGAACGCGCCACCTGGGCCCGCATCGCGCCGCATCGCGTGAAGTGGGAGACCTTTTGGATGCCGCATCGGCATTTCTTTGAGGGTGTGGCCCATCGCTTCGGCATCGGGCTTTACGATCACTGGGGCTCGGATCGGCCAGGATGGCCCGAAACCCTCACTCTAGGCGGCGTTCCAAAGGAGATCTACTCGGCAGATCCCCGCAGCAAAGGCGCTCCCTTTTCGGGCGCCACAGCCTACGCGGATCTGCTGACCTGGGATCGCGATCTGGTGCGTGACATGGCCGCCTCCAGTCGCGCGCTGTTTATGGATTTCCATGAGGTCGGAGCCTTTGAGGATCAGCGTGGCCATTTGAGCAAGGTGCAGTTGACAGACCGTCGAGATGGCCGCATCCGCACGCTCACCTTCCGATCCGCCGTGTTTGCGCTGGGTCCCTGGCACGATCAAGCGATGAGGGCGTGGTTTGGGGACACCTTGCTACGTTTGAGGCTCTCCGCGGGAATCCACCTTTGGTTCGACGCCATTCCGGGGTGCGAGCATCCCTGGGCCTTACGACGGCCGGGTGGCCGCATCCTTTTCGTCATCCCGCGGGATGGCCGGCTTATGGTGGGCACCACCGAGCGGGAAGTGAGCATGGAAGAGGGCGGCTTCACGGAGATCACCCATTCGGAGCGGGAGGAGCTCTTCCAGGCCCTCCAGACCTACCTCCCAGGCCTGCCCTGGCGTGACCTTCCTGTGAGGGCAGAAGAAGTGGGCGTGCGGCCCTTGGTGAGGCCTCCGAAGCGCCTCGCAGGCACCTCAGGTTTGAGCCGAGAGGCTCTGTTGGATCGGCACCCCCGCTTTCCCAACGCCTGGGCAGTTCTGGGCGGTAAGTTGACCACGGCTCGGGCCCTTATGGACCGGCTGGCTACCGAGATCACCGG
>JACXTT010002376.1_pt1 | contig 29995 bp, 27 predicted proteins | sample 9270951 | NCBI WGS metagenome assembly JACXTT01 (sample SAMN15532306, study PRJNA645909) | rock metagenome | isolation source: weathered quartz diorite | place: Puerto Rico | collected 2017-06-21 | reverse complement strand
AATTATGGTGCTTTTCTTCATTTTTCAATTACATGCGTAATTGAAAAATGGCGGTGGAACCCTTCGCTGCGCTCTTCCCTGCAGCGCAGGAACCTCTGACTTAATCAGAGGTTCCCTAACCCGAAGTTGCAGGCCACACGCAGCGAGCGATGCGCGCCTGAAGCTTGCCGTTAAACAACACCTTCCAATACAACTCGCCAGATACTGTACCGGGACTTGTCAAAGGCGCTCCACAATTCCGCATAGGTTTTTCCTGCCACCGGATGCTTTAACCCTGCGGCGATTTCAGCCAGCGGGCCCAGCACGAAGGCGCGCTTGAGAATATCGGGGCGCGGCAGGATCAGTCCCGGTTCATGGAGTTGCAGGTCGCCGTAGATCAGTAAATCGAGATCGAGGGTGCGTGAGGAGTAGCGCGGACCGCTGCGCACGCGGCCATGCCGGTCTTCAATATCCTGCAAGGCGCGAACCACGCTATATAGGTCTTCGTCGCTATCGAAACCCCCCACCAGATTATAAAAATTGTCGCCCTCGAAACCGTAGGCCTTGCTTTCGTAAGTCGACGATACCGTCAAATCGCCAAAGTGTTTGCGTAGAGCGGCTAACCCGGAACGGATATTGTGTTCACGCTCGATGTTGCTGCCGACGCTGACATAGACGTGCGTCACGGTGGATTCCTGCTGCGTTCGATGATGACGCCTACGTCCACCGCACCGCGCACCGCGCCTTTTTTATTGACGCGCAGGCGCAGCCAACTCACATCGAACTCGTTCAGGACAATCTCCGCGACCCGTTCGGCCAGGGTTTCCACCAATTGAAACTGGCTTTTGCCGACGTACTCTATCAGCCGCTTGGCGACCGATTTGTAATCCAGGGTATCCGTAATCTTGTCGTTTGCCGCCGCTTTGCGGATATCGGCAGCCATGTCGAGATCGAGGATCACGGTCTGCTTGACGCACCGCTCCCACTCGAAGATACCAACCACGGTCTCGATCTTGAGATCATGCAGATAGATAATATCCGGCTGGTTCATATTTCTTGTAAAATGGTGTTTGGTTCTTTAAACGCTTGACCGCCGGCTAATAAGCGGTTTCAATAGGCGCTCATGATTGTACCCGCACTCACTCTGGTCTTGTTAATTTTCGGTTATCTGCTCGGTTCGCTGTCGAGCGCGATTATCGTGAGCCGCATCATGGGTCTGCCCGACCCGCGCAGCCAGGGGTCCGGCAATCCCGGTGCGACCAACATCTTGCGGCTGGCCGGCAAAGGCCCGGCGGCGATTGTCTTGTTGGGCGATATGATGAAGGGCTTAATTCCACTGCTTGTAGCCGGTTACTTTGAGCTGCCGCCTATGGCGCTGGCCGGTATTGCGCTGGCCCCCTTTTTAGGCCATCTCTACCCGGCCTTTTTCGATTTTCAAGGCGGCAAAGGCGTGGCGACCTTTCTCGGCGTACTGCTCGGTCTGTCATGGACGGCAGGGGCTTTGGCCTTGCTCACATGGCTGGCCGTGGCGTTGCTGTTTCGTCTCTCTTCGCTCGCCGCGCTCAGTGCGGCCCTGATGGCGCCGCTTTATCTACACTGGTTGCATGCGCCTTTACCGTTGCTGGTGGTCAGTATCGTTATGAGCACGTTGCTGGTGCTGCGCCATCAAAATAATATTCAAAACCTGCTCAAGGGCGCAGAACCGAAAATCAATTTCTCGCGCAAAAACGAACCGGCGGTGAAACAATGAAAGTTCAACTCCTGCCCTGGTTTGAAAAATTGATAGGCGCGGTACTATCGGTAATCCTGATCTTTATCACGCTGGGAATCATCATCGGCGTGGTGCAGCTATTCCTGACGCTGGGCGATCTGTTGGCCACCAAAGAGCTGGCCGGACAGTATCAGCAGATCATTTCCGAAGTGCTGACGCTGTTTATCCTGATCGAACTGTCACGCACCTTGGTTGACTATTTCACCACTAACCGGCTGCGTATGACCTTTATCGTAGATGCGGCGATCGTATTTTTGCTGCGCGAGATCATGATTAAGATCTTCGAGCACACGATTACTCCAGAGGAGATCTATGCCTTGAGCGTCTTATTGCTGGTGCTGAGCGCACTGCGCATTGGCTCGGTGGTGGTCTTTCAACGCGAAAAAAAGATGCTCGAGGTTGGCCCTAACAAGCCTTAGACCTTACCTGCGCAGCTTCAGAATGACGCCGCCCGGCTGTAAAGAAAGAGTCTCCAACGTGCCTCCCAATTCGGCGATGTTGAGTCCGAGCTGGCGGTTCTCCGCGGCGCTCGGATCAAACACAATATGGGTAATGCCCTTAAGGCTGGCAAGCAAGGTCTCGCCGTCTTTGGCCGCCGGCGGTAGCGGCAAAACCTCGCACTTACAGGCGATCATGGTACGCGCCGGCCATTGACTCGCTATGCGGAGCGATTTTTTATCGGCCTCTTCCAGGATCAGCGTGTGGATGAGTTGATCGTGAGGCGATAGCAATCCCCGTTTTACGGTTTCGTAGTAATTTCTGTCCAGCGTCATGAACCACGTGGCGGCGATGACCAGCAGCGCGAACACCCCGCCGCGCTTTCCTAGGTAGCCCGGAGGACCCCAGGACTCGTTGAGAGCGATCAACCGCGGCATACCGAAATAGAGAATAACAACCAGCGCCAGCATCGCCCAGGCGTCATCGGCGGCAACGGCGCCGAACAGCAATGCCAGCACCAGCATGGCGCCCATAAAATCATCCAGCCGTTTACGGCCATTGAGGGCAATGACGAGAACTGTCAGGCCGGCCACCAGCAGCCCCATGATCGTAACAGCGGCGTCCTCTTCTTGTCCGCTGCCCAACACCACGGCAGCCAGCGGCTGCAGCGGATTACCCCACCACGACAACCCATGCCAACCCGCCTGCAACAAAAGTGCAAACAGCACGCTCAAAGTCACACCAACATACATGTGACGTTGTTGACGTGTATCCAGCGGATTTTTGTACCAATACCCCAGCAAGGCCGCGGGGTAGGCGAGCCCTGCGGGGTGCAGGGTCACGGTGGTCGTGACCAGCAGCATCTGGGTAAAATAATTACCGCCGAGCGGGCGTGACGCGGTACGGTAACTGTGATCCAGCCATGCGCCCAGCCCGAACATCAACAGCAGATACGGCCCGGCCCCCAACGTCTCAGCCTGTGCGAGGGTCGGTGGCGCGATCAGCAGTAAGCCAGTGGCAATCAGCGCGATCTCCTGGCTCCAGCTGCGCTTGCTCCACCGGTAAAGCAACGCGGCGGCGGCGAAGGTGACGAGCAGACTATAGACTTTGGCCGCGATCAGACTGCCGGGCCAGTAAATACCCAAGGGGATAAAAATCAGGGCGCGAAAATCTGGGACGCCGAAGACCACAATCGGATTGACAACATCTCCCGCGACAGACCAGTTGAGCAACAAGGCGCGCGCTGCCCCTTCGTCCAGGCCATAGGGCGCGCTTCGCCCCAGCCACAGGGCGGGACCGCCCCATAACAACAACATAGCAAGGCCCCAGTAGCGGGTAATAAAGCGTGTTAAGGTATCGGGCATTTAGGGATTAGGGGCTGGGGGTTAGCGGCTGAGGATTAGGGTAGTTTGATTTTCTCCCTAGCCCCTGTCTTTACAGTATAAAGTAAAGGGTACCTATAAAAATAGTAGATTTTGTCTTTAGAAGCGCTGAATAATTCCATCCTGGAATTCTCAGCGCACGGCCGCTCCTGCGCATCCCTGCGCTCGCGGCATTAGGGCATCCTGCCCAGCAAAAAGCAAAAATGGTGATTTTTGCTTTCCTTCATTTTTCAAACACTTTTGACGTACAGGGAAGAGCGACAGCGAAGGGTTCTACTAATGTCGCGGGAGGCAGGATGCCGGGAGTGACCAAGCAGACAACAACGCTGCAGAAAGACTAAAGACGCATTTTTAGAGGTGCCCTAAAGCAGGGGCCGCGGGGAACCCATCCTGCCCGGTCAGGGTCACAGTAGCAAAGGTAACGATTTAAGGTGCTTGATTGAAACATATTTTATTGCCACTGGCTATTGCGTGTTTCATATCCACGGCGTCCGCCCGTGAAACGCTGGATTTACATCTCCCCGAGATCGGCAATAGCGCGGGGTCGGTGATTTCTCCGCTACAGGAGAAACGTCTCGGCGAGGCCTTTATGCGCGAGGTAAGGCAAGAACTGACCATCGCCGACGATCCGGAAATCGCCGACTATATCCGCACCTTAGGCGAACGGTTGACCTCCAACAGCGACACCCAAGGACGTGATTTCAACTTCTTCGTCGTGGAGAGCCCCGAGATCAACGCCTTTGCCGGGCCGGGCGGTTATATCGGCGTCAACAGCGGACTGATACTCAGTACCGAAACCGAAAGCGAGCTCGCCTCGGTGGTTGCGCATGAAATCGCGCATGTGACCCAACAGCATCTGGCGCGGAGTTTTGAAAAGGCCGATCGGCTGAGTGTGCCGGCCATGGCGGCGCTGGCGGCGGCGCTGATTATCGGCAGCCGCAGCGGTGAGGCCGGTCAGGCGGCCATCGCGGCGGTGCAGGCGGGGGCGGCGCAGGCGCAGATTAATTTTACGCGTGGCAACGAAGAGGAGGCCGACCGGGTGGGTCTGCAGAGCCTGGCGCGCGCCGGTTACGATCCGCGCAGCATGCCAGTGTTTTTTGAGCGTCTGCAGCAAGCCGTCCGCTTCGAAGGCAATCAGGCGCCGGAATTTTTGAGGACTCACCCGGTGACGACCTCGCGCATCGCCGACACCCGTAACCGCGCCGAGCAATACACGTATCGCCAAATTCAGGATAGCCTGGAGTACCACCTTACACGCGCCAAGCTACGAGTATTAAGCGAGGCCAATCCCAAGATCAGCGTTAAGCGCTTTGCGGAGGCGCTCAAGCAGGGTCAGCACCGTCATGAGCAGGCCGAGCACTACGGTTATGCGCTGGCGCTATTAAAGAGCGGAGAGACGGCCGCGGCCCGCAGCGAGGCGCAGCAACTGGTCTCCCGCGACAAGGAGAATACTCACTATCTGGCCCTACTGGCGCAGATCGAAACAGCGGACGGACAATCCGCAAAGGCTCTCGACCTCTATGGCCGGGCGCTGGAACTTTATCCCGACAATCGGCCGCTCACCCTGTTGTATAGTCAGACCTTGCTACAGGCTGGTCAGCCCGATAAGGCGCGCCGGCTGCTGCAAGGACACCTGCGGCGCGGCGCCGCAGAGCCGGCCGTTTACCAACTCCTGGCCCAGGCAGCCGGTCAGACAGGCCGGCAGGCCGAGGCCCACCAGGCCCAAGCGGAGTATTATTATTTGAACGGCCAAACCGACGCCGCTATTCAGCAGCTTACCCTGGCCCTCGGCCTCAAGGACACGGATTTTTATCTCGCTTCACAGATCGAGGCGCGCCTCAAGGAACTCAAAGACGAGGCGGCGCTGGCCAGCAAAGAATAGTATAATGAGGAATCTTTCCAGTCTTCCCACGGAGTATGCCTAGATGGACAAGCAGCGCAGACGCTTTCTGAAAAGCGGTCTGGTCACCGGCCTATTGGGCGTGGCCGCCGATGTAGGGCTGTTCATCCCGCGTCTGGTGTGGGCGGCATGGCCGAGCACGGCTTTCCAATCCAAGACCCTGTTCGGCGCCCTGGAGCCGCTGTTCGGCAGCGGCAGTGTCAACCTGACCCCAGCCGACGATGACATCGCCCTCACCGTCCCCGATCTGGCCGAGAACGGCGCTGTGGTGCCTGTGACGGTATCGAGCCGTTTACCCAACGTGGAATCCATCACCATACTGGTGGATAAAAATCCCAACAGCCTGGTGGCTCAGTTCAAACTGGCGAAAAACACCCAGGCCTATATCAAGACCAATATCAAAATGGCCGAGCCCTCCAAGGTCTACGCCGTGGTCAAATCCGGAGACAAACTTTACAGCACTAACAAGAAGGTCAAGGTCACCCTGAGCGGTTGCGGGAATTAAAGCTTGATTAGTTGAGAGAAAATTATGTCAGACAAGATTAAGATCCGCGCCAGCCTCGAAGGCGACGTTACCAAGATCAAAACCCAAATTATTCACCCTATGGATACGGGCCTATTCAAAGATTCCAAGGGTGTGCCGATCCCGGCCTGGTTCATCCAGGAGGTCAAGGTGGAACACAATGGTAACTCCGTACTTGAAGCCGTGTGGGGTATCGCCATCTCCAAAAATCCTTATATGGCCTTCAACTTCACGGGCGGCAAGAAAGGCGATGCCATAAAATTGAGCTGGGTGGATAACAAGGGCGGCACGGATTCAATTGAAACAACGATAGGATAGAGGCAAAGTGTAAGGTGTGAGGAGTCAGGAGGAATTCTTCTTCACGGTTTTTACTCTCACTCCTTAACTCTTCACACCTCACTGAATTATGCGTATCGGTACTTATAAACTCAACAACAACCTGGTGCTGGCGCCGATGGCGGGTGTGACCGACCGCCCATTTCGTCAGCTATGCAAGAATCTGGGCGCCGGGCTCGCGGTCTCCGAGATGGTGTCCTCGAATTCTTTGCTATGGGGCAGCGAAAAGACCCAGCGCCGCGCCAACCACGAGGGAGAAACCGAACCGCGCACGGTGCAGATCGCCGGCGCCGATCCCAAGCTCATGGCGCAGGCCGCGCAATACAACGTGGATAAGGGCGCGCAGATCATAGACATCAACATGGGCTGCCCCGCCAAGAAGGTGTGCAACGTCATGGCCGGCTCCGCCCTGCTGCAAGACGAACCTCTGGTCGGCCGTATCCTCGACGCCGTGGTCGCCGCCGTGGGGGTGCCCGTCACCCTTAAAATCCGCACCGGCTGGGATAAAAATCATCGCAACGGCATTCTCATAGCGCGCATCGCCGAGCAGGCGGGCATACAATCGCTGGCCGTGCACGGCCGCACTCGCGCCTGCGCCTATACCGGCGAAGCCGAATACGACACCATTGCCGCCATCAAGGCGGCAGTCAACCTCCCGGTCATCGCCAACGGCGACATCCGCACCCCGCAACAGGCGAAATACGTACTCGAATACACCGGCGCCGACGGTGTCATGATAGGACGCGCCGCCCAGGGTAAACCGTGGATCTTCCGCCGCATCGGCCATTACCTTGCTACTGGCGAACTGTTGCCCGAACCGGGTATCGAGGAAATCCGCGAGATCATGCTCGGCCACATCGCCAATCTCTACCGGTTTTACGGCGAGCACACCGGCGTATTGATGGCGCGCAAGCACCTCTCCTGGTACAGCAAGGGCCAGATCGACGGCGCTGCCTTTCGCCAAACCATCAATGCGGCGCAGACCATGGACGAGCAATGCACGCTAACGCGCGACTTCTTCGACTCCCTCACGGCGCGCGGCGGTGAAGCCGAACTGCCGGAGGAGCTGGCGGCATGAACAAGCCGAAATCGCAAAACAAACCGCTGCGCGAATCCATCAAGGAAGCGCTCGAAATGTACTTCGAGGAGCTGGACGGACACAAACCCGGCGACCTCTACCAGATGGTGTTGAGTGAAGTCGAACAACCGCTGCTGGAAATACTGCTGCGCTATACGCGCGGCAATCAAAGCAAAGCGGCGGAGATCCTGGGCCTCAATCGCAGCACCTTGCGAAAAAAATTGAGCCAATACGGGTTGGACAAATGATTCAGGGTTTAGGGGATAGGGATTAGGAGTTAGGGAAAAACAATCCAGTCCCTAACCCCTAGTCCCTAACTCCCATGACCCAGCGCGCACTTATCAGCGTCTCCGATAAAACCGGAATCGTGGACTTCGCCAAGCGTCTGCAAGCCCTTGGCGTGGACATCCTGTCCACCGGGGGCAGCGCAAAACTGTTGTCGCAGAACGGCGTTACAGTAACCGAGGTTTCCGACTACACCGGCTTCCCCGAGCTGATGGACGGCCGCCTCAAGACCCTGCACCCCAAGATACACGGCGGGCTGCTGGGCAGGCGTGGCACCGATGACGCCGCGATGGCCGAGCACGGCATCCCTCCCATTGACCTCTTGGTAGTCAACCTGTATCCCTTCGAGCAAGTCACTGCGGCGGCGGACTGCGAACTCGGCAAGGCCATCGAGAATATTGATATCGGCGGGCCCGCCATGCTGCGCGCGGCTGCAAAAAATTATTCCGCGGTCACCGTGCTGGTGGACAGCGGCGATTACGCTACGGTGCTCGACGAAATGGAACATCAGCGCGGAGTTGTGAGCGGCGCCCTGCGCTATTCGCTCGCGCTCAAGGCCTTTGAGCACTGCGCGCGCTATGACGGTGCGATTGCAAATTACCTGGGTACGCTGCAAGAAAACGCCGCCGCACGCGAGCCGTTTCCACGCACCTACACCATGCAGTGGATAAAGTCACAAACCTTGCGTTACGGTGAAAATCCGCATCAACGCGCCGCCTTTTACATCGAGCGCAATCCGCCCAGCGGCTGCATCGCCAGCACCGATCAGATCCAGGGCAAGGAGCTGTCGTTTAACAATATCGTCGATGCTGACACCGCACTGGAATGCGTCAAATCCTTTAGCGAAGTCCCCGCCTGCGTGATCGTCAAACACGCCAACCCCTGCGGCGTCGCGCTTGGCAAGACATTGCTGGAGGCCTATGAACGCGCCTACACCACCGACCCCACCTCGGCCTTCGGCAGCATCATCGCCTTCAACCAGCCGCTCGACGCCGCCACCGCCCGTCGTATCATCGAGCGGCACTTTGTCGAGGTGCTAGTCGCCCCGAGCATCGAAGATGAGGCCCTACCGATACTCGCCGGCAAGAGTAACCTGCGCGTCTTGAGTTGCGGCCCCTGGGCCGCGGAGCCACGCGCGCAACTGGACTATAAGCGTGTCACCGGCGGACTGCTGATTCAGGAAGGCGACTTCGCCACGATTACCGCCAAGGACTTCAAGATCGTTACGCGGCGCACGCCGACGGCCATTGAGATACAAGACATGCTGTTCGCCTGGAAGGTCGCCAAGTTCGTCAAGTCCAACGCCATCGTGTATTGCAAAAATGCCGCGACCATCGGCATCGGCGCAGGACAAATGAGCCGCGTCTACAGTGCCCGCATCGCCGCCATCAAGGCCGCCGACGCGGGCTTGGCGGTGGCGGGCTCAGTGGTCGCGAGCGATGCCTTTTTCCCGTTCCGCGACGGCGTCGACGCCGCGGCGGCGGCCGGTGTCACCGCTGTAATCCAGCCCGGCGGCTCGCTGCGCGACCCGGAAGTCATCGCCGCCGCCGACGAACACGGCATGGCGATGGTGTTTACGGGGATCAGGCATTTCAGGCATTAATACCATTATCTATGGCTACTTTTTATTGTCACTATTATAAATGAATAACTATATGATTTATATATATTATATTTATTAAAATAAATTACGATCAACGTATTGATCTTAATAAAAATGAGCCATAAAATAAGATCACACAACTAATCTTATTTATTTATGTTCCAAGTATCTGAAAAAGAGGTAAAGAATAGACTCTCTTTTGATAACCCTTGGTGGACCGGTGAGAGTGTAGCGGAAATATTCCGGCAAATGCCCAAGCGGGCCTACCTCGACACCTTCTACAAACTGGTTGCCGAACAGGCCGTCACCCGCGCCGTAGTGCTGATGGGACCGCGTCGAGTCGGGAAAACCGTCATGGTGTATCACTGCATCCAGAAGCGGCTGGACGCGGGAACAGATCCTTCCCACATTCTCTATTTATCCCTCGAGACACCTGTATATACAGGCTTAAGTCTTGAAAAACTAATCGGTCTATTTCAAAACCAGTTTTCTCATACACGTGATAAACGTCTTTTTATCTTTTTCGATGAGATTCAATACCTCAAGGAATGGGAGGTACACTTAAAATCCTTGGTAGATTCCTACCCAAACTATAGATTTGTCGCCACTGGATCAGCGGCAGCCGCGCTGAGATTGAAAAGCGACGAGTCAGGAGCGGGGCGTTTCACCGATTTTATGCTCCCACCGCTTACGTTTGCAGAGTATCTTCGTTTTATTAAGAGCGAGAAGGAATTAATCCAACAGGATACTGAAAATAATTATATCGCCAAGGACATCGAAAAACTCAATGACGAATTTATCAACTATCTGAACTATGGGGGATACCCAGAAGCGGTTTTCTCAAAAGATATACAGTCACAAAGTGGGCGCTACATCAAAAGTGACATCATTGATAAAGTCTTGTTACGCGATTTACCCAGTCTTTATGGGATCAGTGATATACAGGAATTAAATCGTCTATTCACAACCTTGGCCTATAACACGGGCAATGAAATAAGCCTGGAAGATTTGTCTCAGTCAGCAGGTGTCGCGAAAAATACTTTACGCCGTTATTTGGATTACCTCGAAGCGGCTTTTTTAATCCGACGCGTCCACCGGGTAGACCAGAACGCACGGCATTTCAAGCGCATCACCACATTCAAGGTGTATCTAACCAATCCCTCCATGCGAGCGGCTTTATTCGGGCCAGTCGACCAGAATCATGAGGCCATGGGCACTTTGACTGAAACTGCTATCGTTAGCCAGTCACTACATATATCAGACCCCGCTGCGGACCTTCATTACGCCCGCTGGAATAAAGGCGAGATTGATATCGTTCATATAGACAAAGGCCGTCAAAAAGTATCCGGCCTTATCGAGATTAAATGGTCAGACAGAATATTTAATGACTCTAAAGAGCTGGCTAGGATATTGGAATTTATAAATCTGAATGGCCTTTCCATTTCCCCCATAGTTACAACAATAACCAAAATGGGCATAAAAACAATTAATGGTTGTAAAGTACAATTCTATCCAAGCAGCCTCTATTGTTATGTGATCGGAAATCTATTCCAAATAATAGAAAACATTAGCAGGACAGTTAAGTCTGTAGCGCATTAGCCGTAGCGCGAATTCTTCCTGGAAGACTATGAATATTCTCATCATCGGCTCTGGTGGCCGCGAGCACGCACTGGCCTGGAAGGTGGCGCAATCGCCAAACACGACCAAGATCTTTGTCGCTCCCGGCAATGCGGGCACGGCGCGTGAGCCGAACACGGAGAATGTCGCCATCAAGGCCGAAGACATCGCAGCGCTGGTGGATTTTGCGCGGGAACATCGCATCGCTCTCACCATCGTCGGGCCGGAGACACCGCTCGCGCTGGGCGTGGTAGACGCCTTCAACGCTGCGGGGCTGCGCTGCTTCGGCCCGACCCGTGCCGCCGCGCAACTCGAATCTTCCAAGGCCTTCGCCAAGGATTTTCTGGCGCGCCACCACATACCCACCGCGGCCTACGGCGTGTTCACGACTATCGCCGCTGCCTTGGCGTACATTCGCAAACTGGGCGCACCGCTGGTGGTCAAGGCGGATGGTCTTGCCGCGGGCAAGGGTGTGGTGATCGCGCATACCCTGGCTGAGGCCGATGCAGCGGTTACCGACATGTTGAGCGGTAACGCGTTCGGCGTGGCCGGCAGTCGCGTGGTGATTGAGGAGTTTTTGCAAGGCGAGGAGGCAAGCTTTATTGTCATGGTGGACGGTGAGCATATCCTGCCGCTCGCCACCACGCAGGATCATAAGGCGCGCGATGACGGCGATCGCGGCCCTAACACCGGCGGCATGGGGGCGTATTCGCCTGCGCCGGTGGTGACGCCCGCCGTCCATGCGCGCATCATGCGCGAGATCATCGAACCCACGGTGCGCGCCATGGCCGCCGAAGGCAACCCCTATACCGGTTTTCTCTATGCGGGAGTGATGATCGGCCCGGAAGGCGCGCCGCGCGTGCTGGAGTTCAATTGCCGCTTGGGCGACCCGGAAACGCAGCCCATCATGATGCGGCTGCGCTCGGATTTGATCGAGTTATGTGTAGCCGCTTTGGAGCAGCGCCTCGACCACATGCAAGCAGAGTGGGATACGCGCGCGGCGCTCGGCGTGGTGCTTGCCGCTGGCGGTTATCCGGGTCCGTACCGCAGCGGTGATGTCATCCACGGCATAACACAAGGAGATAACGAGCGGAAGATTTTTCATGCCGGCACCGCGCTGCGGGGCGATGCTATCGTTACCGCAGGCGGCCGTGTCGCCTGTGTCTGCGCCTTGGGGACTAACGTGGTGGAAGCGCAGCGGCGCGCCTATGAACAGGTGCGGAGTATCAACTGGGAGGGAATGTATTATCGCACCGACATTGGCTATCGCGCGGTGATTAGGAAGGGTGAGGGGTGAGTCGTGCAGGTTCGCTGCATGATTCACGTTTTTCTAACGCCTCACTCCAAACTTCTCGCTTTTTCTAGCGCTTCACGCCTTAGTACTGGCGCGCCGTTTGCGCGGCGCCTTGAACCACTTCTTTTTACAATCCAGCAGGCGTTGTTCGATGGCGTCGAGATCAGGAATGACCGCGGTTTCGCCATCCACCACCACGCGGCTCGCTATCACCGAATCGGCATCGGGCGTGTAGTCTATCGCCGTAATCCTGCGTTCATCAATATTAGCGAGCTGCGGGATACCGTGTACCAGTACGGCGAAAAAGTTGAGGTCGGGATTCCCTCCTAACGCATTCAGCACCACGATCTTGGCGCGCAGCGGGGCAGCCGGTTTGGGTTGCCCAGACAAAGCCTCAAACGATAGCAGCGGAACGTCTCGCTCGCGCCAGTTCAACAGGCCGAGCAACCACTCCGGCCCATCGGCAACGGGCGCCGGCTCGGAATAGACGATCACCTCGGCGACGGCCGTGTTCGGCAACACCAGGTGCCCGCCGCTGATCGGGATGATCTGACTGCGTACCGAGGAGCGTGCCTCAGCCATGACGCGAGACTCCAAACAAGCTCGTCGCTCGCGGCGTCCTGCCAGAAAAATCAGTGTTTTTTTTCATTTGATAGTTCATGTTTTTTCAATAGCCGTGCGGCTTTCACAGCTCCCTCGCCCTGGGCAGATAGACTACATTGGGCTGATCTACGTGACTCAGTTGCTCAACCAGCCTTTTCGCAAGCGCCTCGGGTGTTCCGCTAAAACTGACCAGGCCGGCCTTGCGCGCATGATCGGGCATGCTGGAGATGAGGCAGCTCTCCGCATCCTGCGCCCACACTACTCCACCGTGTTCGACTACGCTGTGCGCCCCTTTCAACCCATCATTGCCCATGCCGCTGAAGATGATAGCCCCGGCGTGACGGCCGAAGCATTGTGCGACGCTGGTCATGATGGCGTCAATGGAAGGCCGGTAGAGCCTGTCATCCTGGCTAAAAGGTTTGAGTTCGAGTTGGCCCTCGGTATTGATGACCAGATCCTCTTCGACCGGCGCCAACACCACTTGGTGATGACGCAGGCTGTAACCCGACTGGGCGGGTATCACCTGAAATGCGGCAGTGGAATCAAGTTGCTGCGCTAATAAGGTGGCAAAACCCGTCCCGATATGTTGCGCCAGCACAAATACGATCGGCAGTTCCACGGGAATGGCGTTCAAAAAAGTCTTCACCGCCTGCGGGCCACCAATCGAGGCGCCCAGCACCCATACGCGCAGAATCCCCCTGTTCGCTGCCGGCGCCTGCTTCGGCACAAGCGGTTTGGCCGGACGCAGCGCTTCCGGTGCGGCGGCGATCTGCACCGGTTCCGCCACAGGCGTCGGTTGCTCCGCGGGCGCCACTGCGACCGCCTGGTCTTTAATTACCTTGGCTTGCCGATGATGCACAACTAAAGCCACCAGCTTCTGTGCGAGCCTGCGCCCCCAATCGCCGTGATGCGCGGCGGCGATGATATGGGTGGAGGCGCTGTCATTAAACAGCACTGGCAGATCGAACTGCTCCAATAACCGGTCGAGAAAATCCTGCTCTAGCGTCGCAAGTGATTGGGCCACCGCTTCGGCTTCGTCATCCAGATCCAGCAACAATACGTCCGCGCCGATCTGGCCGAGTTTGCTCAGAAATTCTTCGCCCGGCGGTTCGTTAATCACCACCTCTAACCCGCCCTTTTCCAGCAGAGATTGCAGGTTGGCGCGCTGGCGTTCCTGAGCGGAGGTGATGGCGACGCGCAGCTTATTCCCGGAGGCGCCACTCATGGCTAATGGAGTGTGGCGATCCGGCCGCCGACCAGGCTGTCAATATTCTTCAGCAGCTCGCTTTCCTGGTAAGGCTTACCTATATAGCGGTTCACACCAATCTGCATAGCGCGCTCGCGGTGCTTTTCTCCGGTGCGCGAGGTAATCATGATAATTGGGATGTGCTTGAGGCGCGGCTCGTTGCGTATCAGGGTGGCGAGTTCATAGCCGTCCATGCGCGGCATCTCGATATCCAGCAACATGACATCGGGGATATGTTCTTGCAGCAAGGCAACCGCATCCACGCCGTCTTTGGCCGCCAGCACCTGAATGTTATGGCGCTCCAGCAGCCGGGTGGTGACCTTGCGCACGGTGATGGAATCGTCCACCACCATCACCGTCATGAGGCCTGCGGATGCTGGCGCCGCCGGTTCTGTCACGGCCTGCTCGGTGGCGCGCATCATGCCGAGGCGCACCAGGGCGGGAACATCCAGAATCAGCACCACGCGGCCGTCGCCGAGTATGGTTGCGCCGGTGATGCCGCGCACCGTGCTGATCTGCGGGCCGACCGACTTCACCACGATCTCGCGGCTGCCCATGATGGCCTCGACTTGCAAGGTAACGTAGTGATCGCCCGCGCGCATCATCAGCATGGGTAATTTTCTGCGCGGTCCGGGCAGATAGGGGTGGGCGGTACCCAGCAGCGTGCCCAGGTGCAGAAAGGTATAACCCCGCCCGTCCAGCTTGTAGGTCGCGCCCGGCTGGGCGTGAAACTCTTCCAGCTCTTCGTGCGTGACGCGCGTAATGCGTTCGATGCTGGTGAGCGGGATGGCGTACACGTCCTCGCCGACGTGCACCAGCAGCGCCTGGTTCACCGAAAGCGAGAGCGGCAAGCGCAATGTGAAGGTCGTGCCTTGGCCCGTCTTGAAGCCGATATCGAGCGTCCCGCCCAGTTGCTTGACTTCGCTATTCACCACATCCATGCCCACGCCGCGGCCGGAAATCTGGGTGACCTGCGAGGCGGTGCTGAAGCCGGGCTCCAGAATAAACTGGATCACCTCGTTATCCGTCATATCGGCGCCCTTGCTCAGCAGGCCGCGTTCCTGCGCCTTCTTGCGGATGGCGGCGACATTGAGGCCGGCGCCGTCATCGCTGATTCGTATCACTATATCCGTGCCTTGCCGCTCCACGCGCAAGGTGATGGTACCGGTTTCAGACTTGTCGGCGGCGCGGCGCGCCTTGGCCGGCTCAATACCGTGGTCAATCGCATTACGCAGCAGATGCTCCAGACTGGGCACGATTCTGTCCAGCACCGTTCTGTCGGTCTCGACCTCGGCGCCGAACACGCGCAACTCCACCTGTTTCCTCACGTCATGCGCGACCTGCCGGACGATGCGCCGCAAACGCGGCATGACCACGGCGAATTGCACCATGCGGGTGCTCATCAACCCCTGCTGTAGATCGGTATTGATGCGGGATTGCTGTAACAGCAAGGTCTCCGACTCGCGTGTCAGGTTCTGGAGTTGACCTTCCACGTTTTCGAGGTCGTTGACACCCTCGATCAGACTGCGTGACAGTTGTTGTATGGAGGAAAAGCGATCGAACTCGAGCGGGTCGAACTCCTCATCCTGGCGTCCTGTCTCAGCATAACGGAACAGGATTTGCACCTCGGTTTCGATCTCGAGCTTGCGCAGTTGCGCGCGCAACCGCGCCACCACCTGATCCATTTCCGACAGATTGTGTTTGAATGAACCGATCTGCTGTTCCAGACGCGAGCGCGAGATGCTGATCTCGCCCGCGAAATTCACCATGTTATCGAGCAGCTCGGTGCGCACCCTGATCTGATCGTACTGGATGCGCGACAACTGACGATGATCTTCCTCGGTAGGCTCGAACAGCTCCTGCTCCTGGACCGCTTCGGCCGGCGCCGCAGCATGCTCATCGAGCTGCTCCGCAACAGGTTCGGGCTCGGGTTTGGCCTGCTTGACCGGTACGGGCGCGATTACCGGCTGTTCCGAGGGATGGCCATCAATCAGACCCTGGATGTGGGCGATCAACTCGGGCGCCGGCGGGATCGGCCGGTTGGCGGCGGCGAGATCGAGCATCTGCAACAGCCGGTCCTGAGTCTGCTGCATGAGCGCCGGGAGTTGCGGCGAGACAGGCAGGTGGCCGTCTACGATTGCCGTGATGAGGGATTCCAGGCTGTGGCCGAGATCCCCCATCGGGGTAATAGCCGCCATGCGCGCGCCGCCTTTCAATGTATGTAATTGGCGCTGCAATTCCTCTATCAGATCCTTATTGGACGGATCGGCGCTCCACTGTTGCAAAGTGATCTCGCAGGCCTCCAGTATTTCTTTGCCTTCTTCGAGAAATACCTCGACCACTTCAGTGTCTTTTTCGGCCGCGGCGGGCTCGCTAAAGGGGCGCATCTCCAGCGACGCAGGTCTCTCCTGCTCGATGGCGTTCAACTGGTGCGCCAGCTCAACCTCATACAAGGCCGATATGTTGGCCATCAACGCCGTGTTACTCGGCCAGGAAAGCTTGGGGTCCTTGAGCGCCGTGATGGCTTCGTTAGTATAGGCAACCGCGCGGCGGAACAGGTCAACGATGTGCGCTGTGACAGCGGTTTGACTGGCACTCAGCGATTTGGCATATTTTTCCAGCAACCCCGCGGGCGCAGCGATGTCCGGCACACCCGCCATGCTGGCGCTGCCGTGCAGCGTATGCAGGGTGCGGCTCAATGCATCGGTGACGCGGCACTCGGTCCCTCGGGCGACGCACTGCTGAATGAATGTCTGAATCTTGTCGAGATGTCCGGCCGCCTCCTTGGCGAAAATTTCAAGCAGCAAGGTATCCATCTGCGGCTCTACTTCGCGCGCCGATCTGACTATCGGCTCGGACGCAACGACATGAGAAATCTCGAAGGCCGAGGGCTCTACAGGAATCGCTGGCGTGACAGATGCCGGCGGCGGCTCCGCGAGCAGCGCCTCATTGGCCGCCGGCAACTCGCTCACCGGCGCAACTACCACTTGGCTCAAGGAGATGCTGCCGCCGGGAAGCGGCGCCGCGGCGGCAGGCGTTTCTAGGGGCTGCGCAGCAGCGAAATTACCGGGCTGGCTCAGCGCCTTGGCCTGAGTCATCATGGCCTGAGTATCCAGGGTGGGCGCGGCGCCTCCCCTAAAATGCTCGATGAGTTGCGGCAATGCGGCCTGTGCCTGCCCGACCAGATCAACGATGGCCTGATGAGCCGGCACGGTATTGTCTATCACCCGGTTGAGCATGTTCTCGAAGGCCCAGGCGAATTCGCCGACGGCGACAGCGCCCACCATACGCCCGCTGCCCTTCAGGGTGTGGAACGAACGGCGGATGACGGTCAAGGCCTCGTGATCTTCGGGACTCTTCTCCCAGATGGGGAAATGCGCCGCGATGCTGTCCATCTCCTCCGCCGCCTCCTCAAGAAAGACCTCGACGATCTCGTCATCTATATCCGCGGGACGGACGGAGGGGGTGATAGGAATTGGCGCTGGGACGGCCTCAGCCTGTTGCGCCGGCTCGGCTTCAGCGCGGGCCTCGGTTTGGGGCTCGGCCACCGGGGTCAAGTCTAGCGCCTGCAGAGATTGCGGTGCAGGCGCGGGGGCTTCATCTGCAACCAAGGCATGCATCTCGCCAATCAATTCGCCGCGCACCAACACCCCTGTTGCTACGGGCGGCGGCTCGCCGACATCGGCGAAGTTGAGCTGGCGCACGCTCTGCTGGGCCATATTAAGAATGGCCTCGCGGTCGCTGCGCCCTTCGTCCAGCGCCTCCAGATAGTATTCGACGCTGCTGATTACATCGGCCAGCTTATCCAACTGGCGCTGGCTGGGAATCAGTTTGCGCTCGATCAGGTCCTCGACGACACGTCCCCTGCAATCGGACAAAATATCGGCGCAACGGGTCTCGGACAATATCTGCGTGGCGCCGATGATCTGGTTGAGCAGGGCCGGCACATGCACCAGCAGATGATGTTGCATGGGCATCACGATAAACGCCGTGATGGATTCCTTCACCCGCGACAGATCGGCCTTGATCTCCTTGACGACGCTGGAAAAGAGTTGCTGGTATTCCGCGCCGCTGAGCAAATCCTCGCTGTCAGCCGGCACCGGACTTGCGCCGCTTTGCGCGGCGGCGAAGTGCCCGGCCGCGCGCGGTTCTTCTTTACCCAAGGCATCGAGAGAAGACTCCACATAGAGCAAAGCGCCGGCCATCTCCATCAACGCCGCCTCATCCACCGGCGCGTCAATCTGCACCAGCTCCTTGAGACGGTTGATCTGATCGAGTACGCGTTTGCGCGCGAGCCCCAGGCCCAGCATGCCGACGGTGTCGGCGATCTGCCGCAGCGGCTCTTCCAGCGACTGTAACTCGCTGTTGACCGGCAACTCGCTGCGCACAAAGATATCCAGGCTATCCTTGACGCGCGATAAATCCTCGCGGATCACCGCCGAGACGGTGCGCAATAATTCGAGATTGGGACTGGCCAGACTGGCGCGTGCCTGCTCGATTTCGTCGTCCCTGGGCAGCAAGGCGTCGAGATCGAAGGCGTATTTCAAACCTAGCACACGGCTGCCTGCCGAGGTGGCTTGGGCGACGTAATAGAGCATATTCTTCAACAGCTCGCGCGGCGGATGGGCGATCACCTCCTCTTCGCCGCCGTCAATCAGGCGCTTGATCTGACGATCCACCTGTCCCAGCAACAACTTCACGGAAACACCCGGCTCCAGACCGTTTTCCAGCAGGGCCTCGATCAGGCCGTGGGTCACCCACCAGAGTTGCACCACCGCGCCCTGGCTGGACACCTCATCCAGACGCTGAATAACCTTGTTCAATTCTTTGAGATGCTGCATGGCGGCTGGCGCGCGGTACCAATTCACCAGGCAGCGTTGATAGGCGCCGCGCTGGCGCCGCGCCACTGTGCGGATGTTCGATGTATCCTGAACCACCAGCTCCAGAGCCGGACGGGCGGGCGGCGCGATGCTGAGGTCGGGGGCGAACAACGCGCCCTGTGAGAGCAGGTTCTGGCCGCGCGCCGCGCGCAAGTCATTCAACAACGGCAACAGCACCAAGGGGGTGTCATGCTGATGACCGCTCTGCAGGCGCTCCAGATAATTGGGCAGTTGCAGGATGGCGCGCATCAGGACTTCGTAGGCGTCGTCACGCTGTTGAATTTCTTCCTTAGCCAAGGCCTCCGCGAGGTGTTCCATCTCTTCGGCCAGCATGGCCGCGCCGTACAGCTCGATCATCTGCAAGGTGCCGAGCACCTGGTGCAGATGGGTCACGCAAAAACGCATCTGCGCGTTGTCGTGCGGGTTGAGCACAAAGGCCTCGAGGGCCTGGCGCGCCTCGGCGAGACTCTGATCTATCTCGCCCTTGACCCATTTCAGGGTGCCGTAATCTATGAGCGCGGCGTGATTCATCAGACACACACCTTGGAGAGGCCGTCGGCCACCCTGCCGGAGCCGTGGCCATTCAGCGCCGGGAGACGCCGGTAAGCGAGGGTGTTTTCGAATGCGATCCGCTCCACATGGGGATTGATCCAATCCGTGACCTCGCCGGGTCCGAGCACTAGCACCCCGCCCGGCCGCAGATACTTCATCAGAGTGTTAAGAATATCCAGCCGGCGCACACGATTAAAATAGATCAGCACATTCTGGCAATAGATAATATCCATCTCGCCGATGACCGCATCGCGGTCTTCCACGATGTTCATCTGACTGAAACAAACCCTTTTACGCAGGGCCTCGCTCACCTGATAATGCTCCGGCTCTACGGAAACGAAATAGTGCTGCACAACGGCGGGGTCCATGCCGATGAACTTGCGACGGTGATAGACGCCGCGGCGAGCGGTGGCCAGCGCTGAACGGCTGATGTCGGTAGCGGTGACGCTGAGATAATACTGGACACCCAATGAGGCGAGATGCTGATCCAGGGTGATAGCGAGCGAATAGGCCTCCTCGCCGGTGGCGCAGCCCATGCTCCAGGCATTCACGGACAGACTGTTTGCACCCTCCGCCGAGCGGGGCAGACAACGCTCGCGGATCAGGCGCAGCGATTCGGGATGCCGGAAAAAGCGCGTCTCGTGGACGGTAAGCCTGTCCACCAAGGTCGCCCACTCGACCACCCGGCCCGGCGCCGACACGATCAGATCATAGTAACTCTGATAATCCGGGCAGCCAATTTCACGCATGCGTAGCCCGATACTGGTGACCAGAAACGACTTACGCTCTACGGGTAAACTGGTTCCCGTGCGTTGCTCCAGCAGTTCCGCCCATTGGTAAAACTGCTTGTCGTCCATCTTGGGTAGGGTCATGGCTAGTCACAATCATTAGAGGGCGCCTCTAAAAATGCGTCTTTTGTCTTTATGCGGCGTTGTTGTCTGCCCGGTCGCTCCCGGCGTCCTGCCTCCCGCGACACTAGTACATCCGTGTACGTCGGAATGCTCATGCACTGCCGTGTACACTCTGCCGTGCAGGGATGCACCCATGTCGCGAACGCAGGGATGCGCAGGAGCGACCGCTTCCTCACAGACAACGCCCTGCCTAAAGACAAAATCCACTATTTTTAGAGGCGCCCTAGATATAGTTTCCTCCGCTAGCGCTCGCTCACCGGCAACGCTGGCTTAACTTGGCAATTTGAAACCCGCGACCGACTTGCGCAGCTCGTTGGCAAGATCGGCCAGGTTGCCGATGGATGCCGCTGTCTCGTTGGAACCAACCGAGGTCTGCGTGGTGACTTCGCGGATCTCGTTCATGGTGTTCGAGATAGAGGTCGCGCCGAACGCCTGCTGGCGCGAGGTGTGCGAGATGCTTTGAATCAGTCCGGCGAGCTTGCTGGAGACGCTTTCGATCTCTTTCAGCGCCGCACCCGCATCCTGCGCCAGCTTGGCGCCGTTCACCACGCCCGAGGTGCTTTGCTCCATCGAGATGATCGCCTCGTTGGTGTCGGTTTGAATCGTTTTAACAAGCGCGTCAATCTGCTTGGTGGCGTTACTGGAACGCTCGGCGAGACGCTGCACCTCGTCGGCCACCACCGCGAAGCCACGGCCCGCTTCACCCGCCATGGCCGCCTGGATGGCCGCATTCAAGGCGAGAATGTTGGTTTGATCGGCGATGTCATTGATGAGCTCGACGATATCGCCGATCTCCTGCGAGCTTTCACCGAGACGCTTGATGCGCTTGGATGTCTCTTGAATCTGTTCGCGGATGCTGTCCATGCCCTGGATGGTGTTCTGCACCGCCGTGGCGCCCTTACCGGCGATCGCCACCGAGTTTTGCGCCACCGCCGCGGACTCCGCGGCGTTGGCGGAGACCTCTTCGATCGAAACCGCCATTTCATTGATCGCCGCGCTGGTGTCGGTGATCTGCTGGGCCTGCTGGTCACTGGCCTGCGCCAGATGGATGGCCGTGGCCTGGGTCTCTTGAGCGGCCGAAGAAACGTGCACGGTGATTTCGTTGATGTTGGTCACCAGGGTGCGCAAGGCGTCAATGGCGTAATTGACGGCGTCCGCGATAGCGCCGGTGATGTCTTCCGTCACCGTCGCGCGTGCGGTAAGGTCGCCGTCGGCGAGGTTGGCCATCTCGTCCAGCAGCCGCATGATGGCGGTCTGGTTGCGGCGGTTTTCATTGGCGCTGACCGCCAGGCGGGCGAGTGCGTCGCGGCGCAACTTGTAACCCAGGGTAACGAGTAACAGCAGCGCGATAGCGCCCAGGATATAGCCGCTGGTGGCCGAGATCGCACGATTGCGTTCCAGACCGGCGTAGGCGCTCACCAGGTCGGTGGTGTCCTTGAACAGCGTGTCGCTGCTTTCGAACACGTCCTTGGCAGCGTCTTGCACCTTAAACAAATCCGGAAATTTTTCCAGAATGAGCAGATCGAGCTGGGTGATGGATCCGAACAGGTCGGCGATTTCATCCAGTCTCTTGCGGGCATCGGAGTCCTCGACGCGCGCGATTCTGAGCGCCTCGTTACCCGAGCGCATACCCTCCATGGCCGTGACGAACGCCGCCGCATCATGGCGGAACAGGTCGGCCGCCTGGGCCGCCGCTTCGGAGCCGCGTCCGCCCTGGAACACCTTGTTGACGTGCGCGGCGATCTGTTGGCTGAGCGCCACCAGACGTCCCGCGACCGCGATATTTTCCTGCTGCGCCATCAGCCGCGTCATGGCCTTTTCACTTTCCGCCTGAGTCGTTCTCTCCGCCGGCGCGCCCTTTTTGATGAGGGCGTCAAGCAGGCCTTCCGAGGCCTTGGTCAATTTGGGGCTCACCTCGTTGATCGTCTTGACGAACTCGGTGGACGCTTTCACCAACTGCTCGTTACTCAAGATAATTTCGGCGTTGGCGCCATAACTCTTCCACTCCTTCTCCACCTTGCCAAGTTGCGCCGCCGCCGCCTCAGGGGTGGGGGGCAAACCGGTGAGGGTATTGCCGCCCTTCAGGCGCGTGTCGATCTGGGCGAACTGATTATGGGCATCTTTCAACTGCGGAAAGGCCTCCGAACGGGTGACCGCCGCCTCGGCGTTTTTGGCGATACGTTGCGACAGTACGCGCAGCTCGCCGGCGAGGCTGATGTATTCCTTATCGTAGTCCGACTGCTGTCCCACATAACCGAAGTTAAGCGCGAGCAAAATAATAAAGCTAACCAGGGCGCCAATCAGGAATACCAGCTCCCTGTCTCGGCCCAGAGCCCTACGCGGGTTCATTTCCATAAATTACTCCATACCAGCAACGTTGTCGTAATCACCCGCTCGGCGGGTGAATGGTAAGCAAATCACTGCGAGCGCCAAGCATCAGGCGTTCGCCTGCAGGAAGGAGGGGCTTTGCACCAGCTTATGGGTGCTGAATACCGGCCACTGCTCCTCCCCGTGCTTGTAACTGCCGCGCAAATAATCCTTGGCGAGATTGCTATCCGCCGGCGGCGCAGCACTGTACTCCTCCTCCAGAAAATGTTTCATGCCCAACACTTCATCCACTACCAATCCCGCGAACAACCCTGCGTGCTGCACCACCAGGACCCGGCTGCGGCGACCTATAATCGGCGCCGCCCTGCCCAGAAACGATTGCAGCGTGATGATGGGCAACAGATTGCCGCGCACATTGGCGATGCCTTTCAGCCAGGACTTTGCCCTCGGCACCTGGGATAAACCGGGATAGGTCAATATCTCGCGCACCTCCATCAGGGGTGCAACCAGCCACGCCTCACCCAATCTAAACGCGATGCCCGACCAGGTCTGCTTGACCTCCTCCTGGCGTGGCAAACCCACTGCCTGTTGCTTGCTGCGCCGTTCGATATCACGCAGCAGGGCCACGGGATTTTTGCGGGAGGGTTGAGCCATCAATGCGCCTTCGTCAGATATGGCCTCAAGTGCCCAATGCGGCCTTGATCTTATCCAGCAGCTCCGCCTCATTCACGGGCTTGGTCACGTAATCCTTAGCGCCTTGCCGCAGTCCCCACACCCGGTCTGTTTCCTGATCCTTGGTAGTGACAATGATGATGGGGATATTAGCCGTATCCGCATTTTTGCTGATCTGGCGCGTGGCCTGAAACCCGCTGATGCCGGGCAACACGACGTCCATCAGAATCAGATCCGGTTTGGACTCTTTGGCCCTGGTGACACCCTCTTCCCCGGTGGTAGCCGTCAACGTCTCGTGTTGATTACGTTCCAGCAGCGTTTTAAGCACATGGGTATCGGTAGGAGAGTCATCCACTATGAGTATGCGTGCCATTCTTTTCCCTCATCTGCTAAAGCAAATCGTTCAGCCAGAAAGCCTTGTATAATGTTTCTAAAGTAAAATTTAAGCAAACTACATGCCATTATGCCTTGCCCGGCAGGCTGCTCAGTGGGGTTTAACCACATAGCGCTTGATCGCGCTGAATAACTCTTCCTTGGTAAACGGTTTGGTGAGATATTGCTCCGACCCCACGATGCGGCCACGGGCGCGGTCGAACAGACCGTCCTTGCTCGACAACATAATTACCGGCGTGGTCTTGAAAAGCTGGTTGTGTTTGATAAGGGCGCAGGCCTGGTAACCATCCAGCCTGGGCATCATGATGTCTACGAAGATGATGTCGGGCCGTTGATCGGCGATCTTGGACAAGGCCTCGAAGCCGTCTACCGCGGTAATCACGTCGCAGCCGGCCTTTTTCAGTAGGGTTTCAGCAGTGCGACGGATGGTCTTGCTGTCGTCAATGACCATGACCTTCAGGCCCGCAAACTCATTGTCCATGCTCAACGCCCCTATCATAAATAATTACCCGCCGTGCGGCACCAGATCCACACAGCCAGAAGATCTTATTGTGATACCGCAGCACCTAGCCATATAGTATTATCCTAATATTTAGTCGCGCGCTAGTACTTTTGCAGTTTACGGAGCAGATCAAGGCTATGGCGCGGCGATAGCCAATCTATTGACACTTCCGCTGTCGCTCAAGGCAATCTTATGAAACCCGAACCTTTGCACATCGTTCCTCACCTGACCACTGCGCTGAGCGGGCCGTTGCAGCACATCGAATCGCTATTTCTCAAACAGCAGGCCGGCATCGAACGTTGGCTGCGCGGCCAGTGGTTGGAAACGCGCGCGCCATTTTACGCCTCCGTGGATCTGCGTAACGCTGGCTTCAAACTCGCGCCGGTGGATACCAATCTGTTTCCCGCCGGCTTCAATAATCTCAACCCGGCCTTTCTGCCGCTGTGTATCCAGGCGATCCAGTCTGCCATCGAGCACACCTGTCCGCGCGCGGCCAAAGTGTTGCTGGTCCCGGAAAGTCATACCCGCAATCCGTTTTACCTGGAAAGCCTTGCGACGTTGCGCGACATCATCATGAAAGCCGGCTTCGAGGTACGTATCGGCTCGTTGTTGCAAAATCTTGAGAATCCCAGCGACATTATTTTGGCATCCGGCCGTAAGCTGCGTCTGGAGCCCATCGTGCGCCACGGCGACACGCTGGGCGTAGCCGGCTTCACACCCTGCATGGTGCTGCTCAACAATGATCTCTCCGCAGGCATTCCGGCCATTCTCGAAGGGCTGGAACAGCCGGTCGTTCCGCCGCTCGCCATGGGTTGGTCCAGCCGCCTCAAGTCCCAGCATTTCGAGCAGTACCGCAAGCTCGTGGAAGAGTTTGCCGAATTGGTGGACATAGACCCGTGGCTGATAGACCCCTACTTCCGGCAGTGCGGCGAGATCAACTTCATGAAACGCGAGGGTGAAGACTGTCTTGCCAAAAACGTGGACGCACTGCTCTCCACTATCCAGCATAAATATGACGAATACGGTCTCGACAAGCGTCCCTTCGTGGTAGTCAAGGCCGACGCCGGCACCTACGGCATGGGTATCATGAGCGTCTACAACAGCGATCAGGTGCGCGAGCTGAACCGCAAGCAGCGCAGCAAGATGGCGGCCTCCAAAGGCGGCCAGGCGGTCACCCAAGTGATCTTGCAGGAAGGGATTTACAGCTTCGAGACCTGGGGCGCAGAAGAGGCGGTCGCGGAACCGGTAGTGTACATGATAGACCACTACGTCGTCGGCGGTTTTTACCGGGTACACAAAAATCGCGGCGTGGACGAAAACCTCAATGCGCCGGGAATGCACTTTGAACCGCTTGCCTTTGCCCAGTCCTGTAACACTCCCGATATGAGTCAATCACCCGACGCCGATCCGAATCGCTTTTACGCCTACGGCGTGATCGCCCGGCTGGCCTTGGTCGCCGCGGCGCGGGAATTAAAAACAGTGAAAAATTAAAAGTTAAAAATGAAGGATTAAAAACCAACCGTGGCGATGTTTGCTTTTTAATTTTAACTTATGAGTCTGCGTTTAGGCGTGGTGATGGACCCCATCACCACGATTCACATCGAGAAAGACACCACCTTCGCCATGTTACTGGAGGCAGAGCGGCGTGGCTGGCCGATCGCCTACATGGAGCAAGGCGATGTGTTTTTGCGCGACGGCAAACCCTTTGCGCGGCTGCGCGCATTGCGCGTGCAGGATAACGCCGAACACTGGTTCGATTTTGGGGCCGAAACGATAGAGCCGCTTGGCGCGCTGGATGTGATTCTGATGCGCAAGGATCCGCCGTTCGACATGGAGTACCTCTACACCACGCATTTGTTGGAGCGTGCGGAAATCGAAGGCGTAATGGTCGTGAACAAACCGCAAGCGCTGCGCGACTGCAATGAAAAATTATTTACCGCCTGGTTTCCGCACTGCGCGCCGCCGACCCTGGTCACCCGCCACAAGGCGCAGCTACGCGATTTCCTGAACGAACACCGCGATATTATTCTAAAACCTTTAGGCAGCATGGGCGGCGCCTCGGTGTTCCGGTTACGCACGGGTGATCCCAACCTCAACGTTGTGAATGAAGTAATGACAGAGTATGAGCAGCGTTTTGTCATGGCACAAAAATTTATTCCCGAAATCAGCGCAGGCGACAAGCGCATCCTGATGATTGACGGCGAACCTGTTCCTTATGCGCTGGCGCGCATCCCCGCCGAGGGCGAGACGCGCGGCAATCTCGCAGCCGGCGGCCGTGGCGTGGGCGTGCCGCTGTCGCCGCGCGACCGCTGGATCTGCGAGCAGGTCGGGCCGGTATTGAGAGAGAAGGGATTATTGTTCGTAGGGCTGGACGTCATTGGCGTTTACCTCACCGAAATCAATGTCACCAGTCCTACCTGTATTCGTGAGTTGGATGCGCTGTATGGGTTGAATATTTCAGCAATGGTTCTCGACCATATCGAGAACCAGGTTACACGTTACAAGTCGCAAGTGGCAAGTGGCAAAAAAAAATAAAGCAGTTGGCGCTCTTGTAACTTGTAACCTGCTACTTGTTACTTTTCTGTGCTCGTGCAACAAACCGCAGGAACCACTTTATCAAGAACAGATTCTCGCCCTCGGCGCATTGGTGGACATCAGCATCTGGGGAGTGGAGCCGGAACGGGCGCGGCGCGCAAGCACGGCGATTAGCGAGGACTTTAACCGCATTCACACTACCTGGCATGCCTGGCAGACTAGCCCCTTAACGCGCATCAATGAAACGATCGCAGCGGGCGCGGCGGCAACCGTGGACACCGGGATGATAGCGTTAATCGGACAGGCAAAAGAGTTGTCCGTGAAGAGCGGCGGCTTGTTTAACCCGGCCATCGGCAGGCTCATCGCGGCGTGGGGGTTTCATAGCGATGAGCCGCACGGTCCGCCGCCCGATGTAACCACCATTGCCGCGCTGGTCGCCGCACACCCCTCGATGGATGCGTTGCAGATTGAAGGTGATACTCTCAAGAGTAACAATCCGGCGCTACAATTGGACTTCGGCGCCATCGGCCAGGGCTATGCGGTGGATGTCGCCATCGCGCATCTACGCAAACTCGGTATTCAAAACGCCATCGTGAATGCCAGCGGCGACATCCGCGTGATCGGCAAGCACGGCGACCGCCCGTGGCGCATCGGCATCCGCGACCCGCGCGGCAGCGGCATTATTGCCTCGCTTGAAATGCAGGGCGATGAGAGCATCGTCAGCTCCGGAACTTACGAACGTTTTTATGATTATCAAGGCACGCGTTATCATCACATTATTGACCCGCGCAGCGGTTATCCGGCGCGCGGCGTCACCTCGGTGACCGTGGTGCACAGCGACGCGACCACCGCCGATGCCGCGAGCACCGCGTTGCTGGCCGCCGGCCCGCAGGAGTGGTGGAAAACGGCGCGTGACATGGGCATAAAGCAGGCGCTGATGATAGACGAGCAAGGCGTAGTGCACATGGACCCGGCGCTCGCCAAACGCATCCGCTTTGAGGTCACGCCGTCGCCTAAGTTGGAGATCGTCCCGGGCTTATGAAGCTCACCCGCGCCGATGCCGTCGTGCTAGTGTGCGCCGTGGCGCTGCTACCTTACCTGTACCTCCGCTACTGGGGCGCAGGCGGTCACGGCGAGCAGGCGCGCATCCTGGTGGGCGGCAAAGAGGCGGCCGTGGTGTCGCTCTACAAAAACCAGCACATCAAGATCCCGGGCGCGCTGGGCGTGAGCCTATTGGAAATCAAGGACGGCAAGATCCGCTTTGTGGATTCGCCCTGCCACGGCAAGCAGTGTGTGCACAGCGGCTGGCTTGCCTTAAGCGGCGAATTCGCGGCCTGTCTGCCTAATCGCATCAGCGTGCAGGTGATCGGCCGCGAGCCGCGCTTCGATGCAATCAATTTCTAGATTCTATTGCTTCTCACCTCTCCTCTTGGGGAGAGGATGGGAGAGGGTTCCACCCTAAAACATGCCCACTTTAACCACCACCCACGAGGATCATCTGCTCGCCTGGCTCACGGCGCTGGCGATCACTATCCATATCGCGGAGAGCGCCTTGCCGAGTCTGTTACCGGGCATCAAGCCGGGGCTGGCCAACGTGATTACGATCGCGGTGTTGATGCGCTATGGGCTACGCATGGCGGCGTGGGTAGCGCTGTTGCGGGTGCTGGTCGGGAGCGTGCTGCTCGGTACGTTCCTCTCGCCTACATTCATGTTGAGCTTAAGCGGAACGCTGGCGAGCATGGGGTTGCTCGCGGCGGGCTGGCTGATTTCCAGCCGCCTGCGCTGGGCGGCCCTGGGGCCGCTGGGGTACAGCTTACTCGCCGCAATGGCCCACATGGCGGGACAGTTTTGGGTGGCTTATACCTTATTTATCCCGCACCCCGGTCTGCTGCACCTGTTGCCGGTGCTGATGACGGCAGCCGTGATCTTTGGGGCTGCCAGCGGTATGATAACGGCTGCCATGCTGGAAAAGATGTCTGTATGACGGCGCTGTCCTCAGTCCTGCCAACCCCGCTGCCGGTGACCGCGCGTGACCGACTGGGGCTCACCCTGTTTCTAACGGCGGCGCTGCACGCTATCGTGATACTGGGGGTGAGCATAGAACAGTTGGTGCTCAAACCCCTGCGCGACAACCTGCCTGTCATGGAAATCACGCTGGTGACCCGGCCCGCTTCGAAGCCGCCCGAACAGGCCGACTATCTTGCCCAGGCCAATCAGGACGGAGGCGGCAATACTGCGGAGCGGGTACAGGTGATTACCACGCTCCCCGCCCCCACACCCCAAACCGATGTTGAACCCGCCCCTCAGCCAGGGGCCAAGCCTGAACCCGCTACTCCGCCGCAGCAAGAAATCAAACCGGTGTTAACCAAACCGGAAGGCAAAAAAGCAATGAAATCGGCACCCCAAGCGGCGCCGCCCGCGTTGCCGTCCGCTGCGGAACTGGTCAGCCGCAGTCTGCAAATGGCGAGCCTGAGCGCGCAGATCAGCGACTCCGCGCTGGCTTACGCGCAACGTCCGCGTCAGACATTCATCTCGGCCAAGACCCAGGAGTATAAATACGCGAGTTATATGGAAGCGTGGCGGGTCAAGGTCGAGCGTATCGGTAATCTCAATTATCCCGATGAGGCTAAACGCGGCAACCTGATGGGCAGCCTGATTCTGGACGTGGCGCTCAATCCCGACGGCAGCATCAACAACATGACCTTGCGTCGCTCCTCGGGATATAAAGTGCTCGATGACGCTGCACTGCGCATCGTCAAGCTCGCCGCGCCCTACGCACCCTTTCCCAATGACATCCGCAAGGATACCGACATCTTGCACATCACCCGCACCTGGCAATTCCTGAAGGACAACCATCTTGCCAGCCAGTGAACCTCTAGGGGCCAGAGGCTGGGGACTAGGGTGAGGAGTTACTCATAAGTCAACACCTATAGCTAGCACATCATTAGGGAAGCTCTGAATAAGTCCCTCCTGCGACGCACAGGGATGTGTTAGTGTCGCGGGAGGCAGGATGCCGGGAGCGACTACTTCTCAGAGCACGGCCGCTGATGTTGAGGCGTCCTGCCCGGCAAAAAGCAAAAATGCGATTTTTGCTTTTCTTCATTTTTCAATTACATGCGTAATTGAAAAATGGCGGTGGAACCCTTCGCTGCGCTCTTCCCTGCACC
>JACXTT010002375.1_pt1 | contig 30003 bp, 31 predicted proteins | sample 9270951 | NCBI WGS metagenome assembly JACXTT01 (sample SAMN15532306, study PRJNA645909) | rock metagenome | isolation source: weathered quartz diorite | place: Puerto Rico | collected 2017-06-21 | reverse complement strand
GAGACGCATCCGCAGCCGCCCTTGCTGCCGAAGGATCCCCGCGGCCGCGCGCGCGTGCGCGGGCTGTCGCTCATCGCGGCGGCCGACGGGCATCCGCTCATCACGCCGCGCATTCGCAGCTACCTGGAGAAGGAGATGCGCCAGGACGAGGCGGCGAGGAACCGCTGGCTCGCGCACTGGACGATGCGTGCGCTGGAAGCGATCGAGAGCCATCTCAACAACGAGCGCGAGACCGGCCGCTTCTGCCACGGCGACCAGCTCACCATCGCCGACATCTGCGTGGCGTCGCAACTGATTGGCGCGCTCGCGTACTTCAACTGCGACACGAGCAGCGTGCCCACGGCGATGCGCATCTACAACACCTGCATGGAGATGGACGCGTTCAGCCGGGCGCACCCGCTCAAGCAGCAAAGCGGCGGAGCACATTAGGAGAAATGAGCACGCGATGAAGCCAGTTGAAATCGTCGACCGCTCGAGCCTCATCAATGGGCTTTACCGCCAGCTCGAGCTCGAGCCCGCCGAGACGGCGATCGTCACCGTCGACATGCACCGCGGCCACCTGGACATGGGCGTCGCCACGATGCCGACGAAACCCGAGGATGCCGCGCGTGTCATCGCCAAGGCGCGCGCCGCGCTGGACCACGCACGGCGCTTGAAGGTCCCGGTGATCCACGTCGTGCTGGTCTATCGCCGCCTGCCCGGTATCGGCAGCGAGGGCATGACCTCACCTTTCTGGAAGGCGCTGCACGCCGCGCAGGGCGAGCTCGATCGGCTCACGCCGGGGCGCAGGAGCACGGTGCGCGAGCACAACGTCGAGGGCTCGCCCGGCACGCAGATCATTCCCGAGCTCTACCGCGAGGGCGACTACGTCATCAACAACAAGAAGCGCCTCGACTGCTTTCACGGCACCGACCTGCGGCAGCTGCTCGACACGCTGAAGGTGAAGAACGTGGTGCTGATGGGCATCAACACCAACACGTGCGTGCTCAACACTTCGTTCAGCGCGTTCAACCACGACTACCGGGTGGTGGTGCTCGCCGATTGCGTGGCGAGCATGTACGGCGACGACCTGCACGTGCTCGGGCTGCAGAACGTCGCACGCTGCCTCGGCTGGGTGATCAGCAACGAACAGTTTTGCGAAAAGCTAAAGGAGACGACGCATGAGCTTCACCCGTAGACGCTTCATCCAGGCGACCGGCGCCACCGCCGCGGCCGCCGCCCTGCCGGTGCGCGCGCAGGCGGGGCCGATCCGCGTGGGCCTCGTCACGGTGAAGACCGGGCCGCTCGCCTCCGGCGGCATCGACATGGAGCGCGCGCTGGTGCAGTACCTGAAGGAGCGCAACGACACCATGGCCGGCCGCAAGGTCGAGCTGATCGTCGCCGATTCCGGCGGCGTGCCGGCGCAGGCGCGCACCAAGATCCAGGAGCTCGTCGAGCGCGACAAGATCCACGTCATGATCGGCCCGCTCGACACGGCCTCCGCACTGGCGGCCGATGACTACATCCGGCAGGCGCAGCTCCTCACGCTGTCGGTGGCGGCTGCCGACGACATGACGCAGCGCAAGCCCAACCCCTGGTTCACGCGCGGCACCTCCACCGCCTCGCAGTGCGCGCATCCGATGGCCGACTACTGCTACAAGCAGCTCAACTACCGGCGCATGTTGGTCATCGCGGACGACATCGCGTACGGCCACGAGATGTGCGCGGGCTTCCAGCGCGTGTTCGAGGAGCTGGGCGGCAAGGTGGTGCAGAAAACTTTCCCGCCGCTTACGGTGCCGGACTACGGCACGTACCTCGCGCAGCTCAATCAGAAGACCGATGCCATCTATCTCGGCTTCGCCGGCTCCAACGGCTTCCGGTACCTGCGCCAGTTCAACGAGTACGGGCTGCGCGGCAAGGTCGCCACCGTCGGCGGCATGACCGCGCTCGACGAGGCGGTGCTGCGCAACATGGGCGACGAGGCGGTCGGCATCCTCACCGCTTGCTGGTACTCCGCGGAGCTCGACAACCCGGTCAACCAGAAATTCGCCGCCGCGTTCCGCGCGCAGTGGAAGTACGACCCTGGCTTCTACGCCGCCGCGACGTATACCGAGGCGGCGGTCCTCGAGGCGACGCTGAACAAGATCAACGGCCACATCGAGGACAAGCCCGCGTTCATGAAAGCGGTGCGCTCGATCAAGGTCGACACCTGCCGCGGGCCGGTCTCGTTCGACCAGTACGGCAACGTGGTGGGCAACGTGTACGTCCGCCGCGTCACGCGCAAGGAAGGGCGGCTGGTGAATTCCGTGGTCTACACGTATCCGAACGTGAGCCAGTTCTGGACCTACAAGCCGGAGGATTACCTCAAGAACCCGCCGTACTCGCGCGACTACCCGCCGGCGAAGAACCTGGAGAGCTAACTGCAATACTGGGCGATCCAGACGCTGAACAGTCTGGCGCTGGGCGGGCTGCTGTTCCTGCTCGCCGCGGGCTTCTCGCTCATCTTCGGGCTGATGCGCATCGCGAACCTCACGCACGGCTCGCTCTTCATGCTCGGCGCCTACCTCGGCGTGACGGTCATGCGCCAGTGGCCGAACCTGTGGCTCGCCGCGCTCGCCGCCGGTATCGCGGTGGCGATCTTCGGCGGGCTGCTCGAGCGTCTGATCCTGCGCCGGCTCGGCGGCAACGTGCTCGGCCAGGTGCTGGTGACGCTCGGCGTCTCGTTCATCATCGCGGACGCGTGCCTGCTCACCTGGGGCGGCGACCCGATCCCGATCCCGACGCCGCCGGCGCTACAAATGCCGCTGCGTATCGCGGGGTTCGTGTTCCCGGCCTACCGCCTGGCGGTGGTCGTCATCGCCATCATCGTCGCGGTGGCTCTGTACCTGCTGATGGAGCGCACGCGCCTCGGCGCCATGATCCGCGCCGGCGTCGATGATCCCGAGATGGCGAGCGCGGTGGGCATCCCGGTGTCGCGGCTCTTCAGCACCGTGTTTTGCTTGGGCGCGGCGCTCGCGGGCGCGGGCGGCGTGATCGGCGGGCCGATCATGTCGGCCTATCCGGGGCTCGATGCCGACATGCTGCCGCTGGCGCTCATCGTGGTGATTCTCGGCGGCGTGGGCAGCCTGCTCGGCGCCTTCGTCGGCGCGTTCATCACTGGCTTCGTCTACACCTTCGGCGTCGCGCTCCTTCCCGATCTCGCGTACGTGATCCTCTTCCTGCCGATGATCCTCGTGATCGCCTTCCGGCCGCGCGGGCTCTTCGGCAAGTTCGCGGCGTGAAGACGGCGCTCGCCGTCATCGTGCTGGCGGCGCTCCTGCCGCTCGTCGCGGGCGAGTACTACGTGAACCTCGCGAGCCAGATCGTCATCTTTGCGGTGTTCGCCGCGAGCATCAACCTGCTGCTCGGCTACGGCGGGCTGCCGACGCTCGGCCATGCCGCCTACCTCGGCGTCGCCGCGTACCTCTCCGCGCTGCTCTACCTGAAGCTGCATCTCGCGCATTGGGCGATCGCGCCGCTCGCGCTTGCCGGTACGGCGCTCATGGCCGGGGTCTTCGGCCTCGTCGCGCTGCGCGCCACCGGGCTCGGCTTCCTGATGCTGACGCTCGCACTCTCGCAGGTGCTGTGGGGCACCGCCTACCGCTGGGTGTCGGTGACCGACGGCGACAACGGGCTGCGCGGCCTGGCGCGCCCGGCACCCTTCGGCCTCAACCTGAACGAGGCGATGCCCTTCTACTACTTCGTGCTCGTGATCGGCGTGCTCGCCGTCTGGATGATGGCGCGCTTCGTAGCCTCGCCTTTCGGCGCGACGCTGCGCGGCGCGCGCGACCAGCCGCGGCGCATGAGCGCGCTCGGCTACGACGTGTGGCTGATCCGCTGGGTCACGTTCGTCTACGCCGGGTTCTGGGGCGGCGTATCCGGCCTGCTCTTCGTCTACTACCACAAGTACATCCACCCGGTGTCGCTCTCGCTCGCGAACTCCGCCGAGGGCCTGCTCGCCGTGATCGCCGGCGGCTCGGGCACGCTCGCCGGACCGCTGGTCGGCGCGGCCATCGTGCTGCTGCTGAAAAACTGGGCGTCGGCCTACATCGAGCGCTGGAACATGCTGCTCGGCTTCGTGTTCGTCCTGATCGTGGTGTTCATGCCCGAAGGTGTCGTGCCCGGCGTGAGGAGACTGTGGCGGCGCTTCGCATCCAGGGCCTGAAGAAGGCGTTCGGCGGGCTTCCCGCCATCAGCGACGTCTCGCTCGAGGTCGCTGCGGGCGAGCGGCGCCTGATCATCGGCCCGAACGGCGCCGGCAAGACGACGCTGTTCAATCTCCTCACCGGGGATTTGCCGCGCGACGCGGGGAGCATCACGCTCTTCGGCGAGGACGTGTCGCGCTTCTCGACCTGGCGGCGCTGCCATCTGGGACTCGCACGTACGTATCAGATCATTACGCTGTTTCCTAAGGACACGCTCGAGCACAACGTCGCGCTCTCGCTCCTCGGCCTTTCCCGCACGCGCTGGAGCATGTTCGGCCGGCTGCCGGCGCGCTTCTACGCAGAGGCACGCGCGGTGCTCGCCCAAGTCGGGTTGGAAACGGCTGCATGCCGGCCCATCGCCGAGGTGGCGTACGGCGAGAAGCGCCGTGTCGAGATCGCGATGGCGCTCGCGCAGAAGCCGCGCGTGCTGCTGCTCGACGAGCCGCTCGCGGGCCTGTCGCGCGAGGAGCGCGCCAAGGTGAAGGGCGTGATCGGCGCCATCCCGCGCGAGACGACGGTGGTGATGATCGAGCACGACATGGACACTGCGCTCGACATGGCCGACCGCATCACGGTGCTGCACTACGGGCGCGTGATCGTCGAGGGCACAAGATCGGAAGTCGTCGCGGATCCCAAGACGCGCGAGGTCTACCTTGGCCACTGAGGCGCTCGCGCTCGAGTCGGTCGACGCGCTCTACGGCGAGAGCCACGTGCTGCACGGCGTGTCGTTCGCGCTCGGCGAAGGCCGGGTGCTCGCGCTTCTTGGCCGCAACGGCGCCGGCAAGACGACCTGCATGAACACCGTCATCGGCTTCCTGCCGCCGCGCCAGGGCGCGGTGCGGCTATTCGGCAAAGAGGTCGCGCGCCTCGCGCCGGATGTTATTTCGCGCAAGGGCATCGCGCTGGTGCCGCAGGGCCGGCGCATCTTCCCGCGGCTCACCGTGCGCGAGAACCTGGTCGTCGCGCATCAAAAGCGCGCGGCGACCTGGACGCTGGAACGGGTGTTCGCGCTTTTCCCGCGGCTGAAGGAACGCGCGGAGCAGGACGCGGGCTCGCTGTCGGGCGGCGAGCAGCAGATGCTCGCCATCGGCCGCGCGCTGATGGGTAATCCGCGCGTGCTCTTGATGGACGAGCCCTCGGAGGGCCTCGCGCCGCTGATCGTCGCGGAGGTCGGGCGCACCATCGCGCGCCTGAAGGCGGAAGGCCAGTCGATCCTGCTCGTCGAGCAGAACATCAAGCTCGCCTTCGAGCTCGCCGACGACGTCGTGATCCTCAACACCGGGCGCGTCGCCTTCACCGGGCCGGTGAACGCGGTGCGCGCCGACGAAGCACTAATTACGCAACACTTAGGTGTGTTCTAAGCGCGCGCTAGTTGCCTGCGCGTAGGGCTACGTAGAGACCCATGCGGGCAACAAACATGGTTTCCTGGCTCATAACCTGCCCATGTTGTTCACGCTCTAAGTGCGCAGGGCAACGTAGAGCACCATGCCTGCTATGAGCAATATGATGCCAAAGGCGAGCAGCGTGGCTAAAGTCTCCATGGCTACAGGCGACCTATCTTCTCTATGCGTCGTTTGATGCGCAGGATGACCACGATCGCTCCGATGGAGAGACATGCTACGCCGGCGGCGGCGAGGACAAAAGTCCACGCCGGTGCGCCCGCTCCGTTCGTGATCAACCAGCCCGCCAAGCTGCCGGCGCAGGCGCAGCGCCTGATGCAGCGCTCCTGTGGTCACCCTCCCCATGAATGTCCCATAACGCACGAGCCGTTCGTGCGTGGACATAACAACGCAGATCGCTTCTAGGTGCTTGCCTCGCCGCGAATCAGGTTCTCGATTGCCCCGACTGCCTCGATCTCGCAGCGCACGCGGTCGCCGGGCTTGAGGAAACGGGGCGGCTTCATGAAGAACGCGACGCCGGCGGGCGACCCGGTGACGATGATGTCGCCTGGAAAGAGCGTCGTGCTCCGGCTGCAATAGGCGACCAGCGCCTCGATGCCGAAGTAGAGATCGGAGGTGTCGCTGTTCTGCCGCACCTCGCCGTTCACCTCGGTACGCATCTTGAGCGGCTTGCCCCATTCGATCTCGTCGGCGGTGACCAGCGCCGGCCCGGTCGGGCAGAAGGTGTCGAAGCTCTTGCCGAGGAAGTGCACGCGGTAGAACGGGTTCGCCTCGTGCTCGGCGAGCTGGATATCGCGCGCCGACATCTCGTTCACCGTCATGTAGCCGGCAACGTAGTCGCGCACCTGCAATTCCTTGATGCGGCGGCAGCGCTTGCCGATGACCACGCCGAGCTCGACCTCGTAGTCGAGCTTGCGGGTCTCCGGCGGATGGATTACGTCGTCGTAAGGCCCGCACAGGCTGGAGATCGACTTGGCGAGGATCATCGGCTCGCGCGGCGGCCGCGGGTCCTTGAGCACCGGCGCGGCCTCGGCGATGTGTGACTTCGTGTTGGCGCCCGCGATGAGCATCTGCCGCGGGAAAGGCACCGGTGCGCCGAGTCGCACGGATTTGGCGTCCACCGTTTGCGCTTTGCCGCGCGCAGCGAACGCCCGGTCGAGCAGGCGCCGCCAGTCCGGCTGCTCGAGCAGCAGGCGCACATCGCTCACCGGCATCCCCACGCCGGCGGCGCGCAGCGCGCTTTCCAAGTCCACGATCGCACCGTCGGCGAGGATGCCGGCGCGTTCCTGCCACTTCGGTCCGTAGCTCACCAGGCGCATGACGTCAGTCCAAGCTGATGTTGCTGTCGCGGATCACCTTCGCCCACTTGGCGATCTCGCTTTTCATGTAGCTGGCGAACTCGTCCGGAGTGCTGGTCTGCGGCTCGAAGCCGCTCTCCGAGAGCCGCTGCTTGATCGCCGCATCCGCCATCACGTGCGCGAAGGCGCCATTGAGCTTCATCACGATGTCGTGCGGCGTGCCTGCCGGCGCGACGAAGCCCTGCCACGCCCAGGCTTCGAAACCGGGATAGCCGGATTCGCCGACCGTCGGTAGGCCGGGCAGCGCAGCGACGCGCCTTTCGCTCGCCACGGCGAGCGCCTTGATCTTGCCGGCGCGGATCTGCGGCAGGCCGGTGGCGATGTCCGGGAAGAGCGCGCCGATGCGGCCGCCGATCAGGTCGGAAAGCGCGTCCGCCCCGCCCTTGTACGGAATCGGCGTCACGCTGATGCCGGCGCGCTGCTTGAAGAGCTCCATGGCCAGATGGATCGGGCTTCCGGGCCCCGGCGCGCCATAGTCGATCTTGCCGGGCGCCTGCTTCGCCGCCTGGACGAACTGATCCACCGAGCTCACGTTCAGCACGGCAGCGTTCACGGCGAGGATCAGCGCGAAGCGGCCGGTGAGGCTGACGGGCGCGAAATCCTTCGCCGGGTCGTACGACAGCTTCTTGTACAACGTCGGGTTGAACGCATACGTGCCCGCATCGCCAAGGAGCAGGGTGTAGCCATCGGGCGCGCTGCGCGCCACCTCGCTTGCGCCGATCGCCGTACCGGCGCCGGGCCGGTTCTCCACGACGACCGGCTGCCCGAGCGCGTCGCCGACCTTGGGAAATACCAGCCGCGCGAAAAAGTCCGTCGCACCGCCCGCCGGATACGGCACGATGAGGCGGATCGGCTTTGCCGGATAGCTCTGGGCGAGCGCATCGCTCCCCAGCGAAAGCACGGCGATCGCGGCGAGCGCCGCGGCAATGACAGCAGGCATGTCTCCTCCTCGAGCGGTGCGCGATTGTCGGAACGACGCCTGTACGGCGTCAATAGCTTTCGCTAAAGTCGCGCGGCCCTAGCGCCTGCCCTGATGCCGCAGACCCCCTTGCGCGACGATGTCGAGCGCGGCGATGAAGGCCTCGCCGGGCGCCAGCGCCCGACGCAGCGTGCGGGTTGAACGCGCGGGAGCTTCGCGCGCTTACATACGAGAGGAAATGGCGAAACATGATGTATCGCTGTGCACCCGCCGCGCGCGGCGGCTCGAGCGCCGCGACGGTCAAGAAGCGCGGAAGATCGCTCACCGTCGACATCCACTGCCACTACCTCAACACGGCGGTGGCGGCGAAGGTCGCGCCGCTGAATCCGGCGCAGCACGAGCCGATGGCGATGTTTTCCAACGCCGCGAGCCGCGAAGTAAACGCCAAGCAGGCGCAGGAGCGCGGGCCTAAGCTCACCGACATCGCCGTGCGCCTTAAGGACATGGACCGCATGGGCATCGACATCCAGGCGGTGTCGCCCGCGCCGCATCAGACCTATTACTGGACCGAGCCCGGCATGGGTGCGGAGCTCGCGCGCACGGTGAACGAGCGCCTGGCGGAGATTGTCGCGCAGCACCCCGGGCGTTTCGTCGCCTTGGGCACCGTCCCACTGCAGGACGTGTCGCTTGCGGTCGCGGAGCTCGAGCACTGCGTGCGCAAGCTCGGGCTTCGCGGCGTGGAGATCAATCCGAGCGTGCGCGGCATGGACCTGGCGGATGCGAAGCTGAACCTGGATGCGTTTTTCGCGGCGGTGCAGAAGCTCGACGTCGTCATCTTCATGCATCCGATCGGCTTCACGCACGGCGAGCGGCTGGTCAATCACTATTTCAGCAACCTGATCGGCAACCCGCTGGAGACCACCGTGGCGGCGAGCCACCTCATCTTCGACGGCGTGCTGGAGCGCCATCCGAAGCTGAAAGTGGTGCTGCCGCATGCCGGCGGCTATCTCGCGCACTACTGGGCGCGCATGGACCACGCGTACAGCGCGCGGGCGGATTGCCGCGGGCGGATGAAACGCAAGCCGTCGGCCTATCTGGGGCGCTTCTATTTCGACACCATCACCTTCGACCACGGCATGCTCGCGCACCTGATCGCGCGCTTTGGCGCCGATCACGTGCTGCTTGGCACCGACTATCCCTACGACATGGGCATGGAGCGGCCGCTGGAGTTCATCGAGGGCGTCAAGGGACTGTCGGCGGCCGAGACCGCCGCCATCGAGGGCGGCAACGCCGCTCGCCTCTTGAAGATTGATTACAATCGCGCGCAAAGGAGGAGGTCATGAATTTCACACGTAGGAAAGTCATTGGCGTTGCCGGCGCGGCGGCGCTTACCGCGGCGCTGCCCGGCGGGCGCGCGTTCGCGCAGGCGGGGACGGTGAAGATCGGCATGAGCATGCCGCAGACGGGATCGCTGGGTGCCGGCGGCAAGGCCGAGCTCGTGGCGATTCGCATGTGGGTCGACGACGTCAACGCCAAGGGCGGGCTCCTCGGCCGCAAGGTCGAGCTCATCGTCTACGACGACCAGACGAACCCGGCGCTCACGCCGGGCATCTACACGAAGCTCCTGGACGTCGACAAGGTCGATCTTCTCTTTGCGCCCTACGGCACGGTGCCCACGGCGCCGATCATGCCGCTCGTCAAGCAGCGCGGGCTGCTCCTGATGGGCAACTTCTCGTTCCAGGTGAACCACACGGTGAAGCACGACATGTGGTTCAACAACCTGCCGGCGGGCGACGCGCAGAGCTGGTTCGAAGGTTTCTTCGAGCAGGGCCAGAAGTCGGGGGCGAAGTCGATCGCCTTCCTCGCCGCGGACCAGGAGTTCGCGCAGAACCTGGCGAACGGCGCCAAAGAGCTCGCGAAGAAGGGCGGCTTGCAGACGGTCTACGACCAGAACTACCCGCCGACGACGACCGACTTCTCGTCGCTCATCCGCGCCGTGCGCGCGGCGCGGCCCGAAATGGTGTTCGTCTGCTCGTACCCGAACGACTCGGTGGCGATCGTGCGCGCGGTGAACGAGATCGGCGTCGGCTCCACGGTGAAGCTCTTGGGCGGCGGCATGGTCGGGCTGCAGTTCACGCCGATCATGGAGTCGCTCGGCTCGATGCTGAACGGCATCGTCAACTACAACTCGTACGTCCCCGGGGTGAAGTACCCGGGGATCGACGAGTTCCTCAAGCGCTACCAGCAGAAGGCCGCGGAGGAGAAGGTCGACCCGCTCGGCTTCTACCTGCCGCCTTTCGGCTACGCGATGGGCCAGATGCTCGAGCAGGCGGTGAACGGCACGAAAAGCCTCGACCAGAAAAAGCTCGCCCAGTACCTGCACACGCACACGATGGAGACAATCGTCGGCCCGATCAGCTACAACAAGGACGGCGAATGGGCGAAGTCGCGCATGCTGATGATCCAGTTCCGCGGCATCGCCGACAAGAACCTCGAGCAGTGGCGCCAGCCGGGCAAGCAGGTGGTGCTCTATCCGCCGCAGTACAAGACCGGCGAGGCGCTGATGCCCTTCGACAAAGCCCGCGGCAAGTGAGTTGATAGCGAAGACCATGTGGAGGCGCGGCGCTGCCGCGCCTTTTTTTTAACCGCGCTTGGGCATTCCACTCGACCTGCTGCTGGAAGCGGTGCTGTTCGGCATCCTGCTGGGCGGCTTCTATGCCGCGGTCAGCATGGGCCTGTCGGTGTCCTTCGGGCTGCTCGACGTGCCGAACGTCGCGCATCCGGCGATCATGGTGTTCGGCTCGTATTGCACGTACTTCGTGGTCGGGCGCTTCGGCCTCGATCCGATCGTCGCGGGCCTCGCCCTCACGCCGGCGTTCTTTCTTCTCGGCATGGCGGTGTACCGCTTCTATTACGAGACCTTCGAGCGGCGCGGCGGCCGCGAAGCCGGCGTGCGCGGCATCGCCTTCTTCTTCGGCGTGGCGCTCGTCATCGAGGTGGGTCTGATCCTCGCCTTCGGCGTCGATCAGCGCATGGTCGATGCGCCCTACATCGGCAAGAGCGTGGCGCTGTTCGATGATATCCGGATACCGACGCGCACCATGGTGGCGTTCGGCGTCGCCGTCGTCCTGACGATCGCGCTCACGCTCTACATGTCGAAGACCTTCACCGGCCGCGCGATCAAGGCCGTGGCACAGGACGAGCCGGCGCTGCGCCTGATGGGCGCGAATCCCGTGCGCATCAAGCAATGGGCCTTCGGCATCGCCACCGCCACCAGCGTGCTCGCCGGAGCCATGCTGATCATCGTCGGGCCGGTAGAGCCCGGCATGGATCGCGACTACATCGGGCGCACCTTCGCCGTCGTGGTGCTGGCGGGTCTGGGCAGCATGACGGGCACGGTCGCCGCCGGCCTGATCCTCGGCATCTCGGAATCAATCGTGCTGATTCATCCGAGCCTCGGCGCGTCGTGGGCGCCGGCGGTGTCGTTCATCCTGCTGCTCGTCATCCTCGGCGTGCGGCCTCAGGGACTGTTCGGCCGATGAAGTTCTGGATCGGCGCGGCGCTGGTTGCCGCCGCCCTCGCGGCGATGGCGGCGTTCGTGAGCTACGAGTATTTTTTCTTCGCCGGCTACATCGTCCTGATGTACGTCGTGCTCTCGACCGCGTGGAACATCCTTGGCGGCTACGCGGGCTACGTGAACTTCGGCACGCCCGCCTTCTTCGGCCTCGGCGCGTACAGCGCCGCGGTGCTCTACAAGGCGACCGCGGCGCCGCTCGCCGTGCAGATCGTGCTTGCCGCCGCGATGGCCGGGCTGCTCGGCTTTGGCGCCGGGCTGTTGACGCTGCGGTTGCGCGGCATCTTCTTTGCGATCGCCACCATCGCGGTGACGGTCATCATGCAAACGGTGTTCATCAACTGGCGCTACGCCGGCGGCGCGACCGGGCTGCAGCTCCTCAGGCCGGCGCCGATCGCTCCGTTCGAGTCCTACATCAAGATGCTCTTCATCGTAATGGCAATCGCGGCGATCGCCTCGGTAGCGCTTGCGCGCTACATCGAGCGCTCCTGGCTCGGCCGTGGGCTGCGCGCCATCCGCGACAGCGAGGAGGCGGCGGAGGCGAGCGGCGTGCCGACGCTGAAGTTGAAGCTCTTCGCCTGCACGGTCTCGGGGGCGCTGATGGGCGTCGCCGGCGCGCCGATGCCGATGTATCTCTCCTTCATCGAGCCGGCGTCGACCTTCAGCCTGAACTACGCGGTCGGCGCGCTGGCGAGCCCGATCATCGGCGGCACGACGCACTGGCTCGGCCCGGTGATCGGCGCGGTGCTCCTGTCCTCGCTCCAGCAGATCATCACCGTGACGGTATCCAGCGAGATGAACGTGCTCCTGGTCGGCGCGCTGCTCGTCGTCTTCGTCGTCGTCGCGCCGGAGGGCATCCTCGGCCTCGCGCGGCGCCTGGTCGGCAGGCGATGAGCGCGCTCCTCGCGATCCGCGGCCTGTCGAAGAACTTCGGCGGCTTCGCCGCGCTCACCGACGTCAGCCTGGAGGTGGCGCAAGGCGAGCGCTTCGGCCTGATCGGCCCGAACGGCTCGGGCAAGACCACCCTGATCAACTGCGTCTCGGGGCTGCTGCGCAACGACCGCGGCTCGATCCGCTTCGAGGGCGAGGAGGTCTCTGCGCTCGCTGCCTACCGGCGCGCGCGCAAGGGCATCGCGCGCAGCTTCCAGGTGCCGCGGCCGTTCCACACCATGACCGTGCTCGAGAACCTGCTCGTGCCCTCGGGCTACGTCGTGCACCTGAAGGACGACGAAGCCGAAGGCGGGGCGCTCGAGATCCTGCGCTCCATCGGCCTCGCCAGCAAGGCGCAGGCGTTTGCCAACCAGCTCTCACAGGTCGAGCTGCGCAAGCTCGAGCTGGCGCGCGCCGTGGCGGCGCGCCCGAAGCTCCTCATCTCCGACGAGGCGATGGCCGGCCTTTCCGGCGCCGAGGTCGACGAGGTGCTCGGCATCCTGTTCAAGCTGAACGAATCGGGCATCACCATCATCATGATCGAGCACATCATGCAGGCGGTGATGCGCTTCTCGCAGCGCGTCGTGTGCCTCGACGCGGGACGCATCATCTGCGAAGGCACGCCCGCCTCGATCGTGCAGAACCCCGACGTGCAGAAGGCTTACCTTGGCGCTTGAGCTCGCCGTCCGCGATGTAGAAGCCGGCTACGGCGCGGTGCGGGCCCTTCACGGTATTTCGATTTCGATAAGGGAGAAAGAAACCGTAGCTCTGCTCGGCACGAACGGCAACGGCAAGAGCACGCTGATGAAGTGCGTAATGGGCATCGTGCGCCCGACCAGCGGCAGCGTCATGCTGCGCATCGATGGTGCGGCGCACGATCTCACCCGGTTGTCGACCGAGCAGATCGTGAATCTCGGCGTCGCCATGGTGCCGGAGGGCCGGCGGCTCTTCCCGAAGCTGACGGCGGAGGAGAACCTGCTGCTCGGCGCCTACCGGCCGCTCGCGCGCAGCGAGATCACGCGCAACCTCGCGTTCGCCTACGAGACGTTTCCGGTGCTTGCGGAGCGCCGCCGCCAGCTCGCAGGTTCCATGTCCGGCGGCCAGCAGCAGATGCTCGCCATCGCGCGCGCGCTCATGTCGGCGCCGAAGCTCCTGCTGGTCGACGAGCCATCGGTGGGGCTCGCGCCGATCCTCGTTTCGCACACCATCACCAAGATCAAGGAGCTGAAGGAGAGCTACGGCCTCACCGTGCTCATGGCGGAGCAGAACTTCCACCAGGCGATCCGCATCGCCGACCGCGGCTACATCATCGTGCACGGCGAGATCGTGTTCGAGGGCGACGTGCAAGCGCTGGAGAAGAACGAGCTGGTACACAGCTACTACCTGGGAACGGGATGAACCTGCGCAACGTGCCGATCGGCATGTACGGCGCGGTCATGGGCCTGACCGGGCTCGGGCTCACGGCGCGCGCGGCGGCCACGGTGCTGCCGGGCTATGTGCGGGCGCCGGCGTACGTCACCGAGCCATGGGTGGCGATCGGGGTGCTGGCGTTCGTCGTGCTGCTGCCGCTCTACGTCGCCAAGCTGTTGCGCTACCCGGCCGCGGTGCGCGAGGAATTCACCAATCCGGTGCAGCTCGGCTTTTGCGGCGCGCTCCCGGTCGGCATGTTCCTGGTGGGCGGCGGGCTCGCGCCGTATTGGTTCGAGCTGGGCGATGCGATCTGGTGGCTCGGGTTCGCGCTCCTGCTGGCATTCCAGATCTGGGCGCTCACGCGCTGGCTCTCGGGCTCGATCGATCTCGCGCACATCAATGCCGGGTGGCTGATCATCATGGTGGGCGGCATCGTGGCACCGGGCCCGGGCATCGCCCTGGGCCATGCCGAGGCGTCGCGCTTCATCTTCGGCATCTCCGCCGTTGCCGCGCCGATCCTGATGGCGCTGCTCTTCTACCGCGCCATCATCGGCGCGCCGCTCCCCGAGCGGCTGCGGCCGAGCTGGTTCATCCTGCTCGTGCCGCCCTCGCTGGTCTACGCAAACGGGCTCGCGCTCTATCCCGGCTCGGATTTCCTCGAGCCGCTCTATCCGTTCAGCCTCGCGCTGGCGGCGGCGCTGCTCATCGTGTCGCGCGATTTCCTGCGCTGGCCCTACGGTCCTGCGTGGTGGGCCTTCACGTTCCCGCTCGATGCGCTCGCCTACGCCGCCGTGCACTACGCGCAGGATCATCCGGCGCCAGTATGGAAGGCGGCTGCCGCGCTGACGCTCGTCCTCGCGGCGCTGTTCGTTCTACTCGCGCTGGTAAGGTCGCTGGCGGCCTTGCGCCGCGACTGAAAAAACTACGAGGCCTGCGAAACAGGGCTTTGCGTTTCGCACGCGCTGAAAATAATTGCCGCCGCTCGCGAGCGCGAGGCGCTGGAAGCGCATCTGAACCACGTCGCCGCGCAGCTCGCGTCGATCTTGCCGGTGTATGCGGTCACGGCGCTGCGCATCCGCAGCGCCGATCTCCATCTCGCCATCGAGCAGCTGCGCCAGCGGCTAACGCTTCCGCCGGCCTGACGCCTTCTTCTGCCGCACGGCGGCGTGCTCCTCGCAGCGGCGCATCGCCGCCGGCGTGAACTCCGCCTGCGGCTGGTTGCCGCCGATCACGAACATGAGGAGGTGCTCCTTGCCCGGCTCGTCGTGGGTGACGTTCATGAAGCGGCGCGCTACGCCGGGCGGAAAGGAAATGACGTCGTACGGCTCGAGGTCGATGTGCTGCAGCGCCTCGCCCTCGTTCCACTCGCAGCGCCAGCGGCCGGTCATCGGGATGAAGGTCTCGTTGGTATCGTGGTTGTGCATCAGCGGGCCCTTGCCGGGCTTGGCCTTGCAGTAGCCGAGGTTAAAGCCCTCGGCGATCGAGATCGCCGGCCTCGCGGAGGCATCATCGCCCACGGGCGAGGTGGCGGCGCCGCTCGCGCGCTCCATCGGCGGCTGGAAGCCGATCACCGCGTAGAGCTTGCGCCGGCACTCGGGCAGCGGACTGTCGGGCAGGCCGCCGTCGGAACCTTTCAGCTTCTTGAAGCGCGCGACGCGCTTCATCATCTCCTCGCGCGACCAGGTGTGGATTTGTCGCCAGTCGTTCATAACCACCTCCTACACTCTATGTTACGGCGTAGCGGTATATTCGCCGGCAGGGGAATCAAGGGAGATCGTGTGACGTGAGGCTGCGCGCGCACCTCATCGTGCTGGTCGCCGCGGCCGTGCTGCCGCTGCTGCTCTTTGCCGTGGTCATCGTGCTGCAGGACCTCGCCGAGCGCCGCGAGATCATGGACCGCGGCATGCAGGACACGGTGCGCGCGCTGTCGCTCGCGGTCGACGGCGAGGTCAAGACATCGCTCGCCGTGCTGCAGACGCTTGCCGCCTCGCCGTACCTCGATCGCGGCGACCTCGCGCATTTCCACGAGATCTGCGTGCGCACGATGCGCGATCGACCCGCCGCCTATGTCGTGCTGTTCGACACCAGCGGCAAGGCGCTCGTCAATTCCAGCCGGCCCTACGGGGTGTCGCTGCCCAATCCGTTGACCGCCACGCGGCCCGCCGGCGCGGACCCGCGCTACCCGGAGGTGCCGCTCGGCGGCGGCGACCCGGTGAAGAACGTGCTCGAGAGCGGCGCGGCGGTGGTCTCGGATCTCTTCATCTCGCTCGTGACGCGCGGGCCGCGCATCGGCCTCGACGTTCCGGTGGTGCGCGCCGGCGAGCTGCGCTACGTGCTCGAGATGTCGATCGACGCGGCCGAGCTCACGCGCGTGCTCGAAGGGCAGCGCCCGCCGGCCGATTCGGTGCTGGCGCTGGTCGATCGCCGCGGAATCGTCATTGCGCGCACGCGCGATGCGCCGGGACGCGTCGGCAAGCCGGTGGCGCCGGAGCTCGCGCGGCAGATCTCGGCCTCCGATCTCGGCTCGGGCGGAGGGCACAGCACGAAGGGAACGCCCACCTATCGGGTGCACGCGCGCTCGCCGCTCAGCGGCTGGACGACGTCGCTCGCCGTCTCGCAATCCGTGGCGCTCGCACCGCTGAGCAACACGCTCGCCCTCCTTGCCAGCGGCGCGGCGACCGCGATCCTCCTTGGGCTCGCGGCGGCGCTGGTCATCGGCAGGCGCATCTCCGCGCCGATCTCCGCGCTCGCCGGCTCCGAGGTGCACCCGGTGCGCGAGCTCGACGACCTGCACGGCGCGCTGGTGGCGGCCGGCGTTGCCGCGCGCCAAATCGACGAAGTGCAGGCCGCGAGCCGCGCCAAGGACGAGTTCCTGGCGATGCTCAGCCACGAGCTGCGCAATCCGCTCGCGGCGCTGACGGCGGCCGCGCACGTGCTGAAAATCGCCAATCCGGCGAGCGATGAGGCGATGAAGGCGACAAGCGTAGTCGAGCGCCAGACGCGGCACATGTCGCGGCTCATCAGCGATCTCCTCGACGTCAGCCGCATCACGCACGGCAAATTCGCGCTCGATCGCGAGCGCTTCGACCTCGCCGAGGCCGTGACCCGGCTCGTGAACGTGTGGCGCGTCTGGGGGCGCTTCGAGCGCCACAACGTGGCGCTGCACACCGCTGCCGTCTGGGTCGACGCCGATCGGGCGCGCATCGACCAGATCACCGCCAATCTCCTCGATAACGCGCTCAAGTTCACCCCGCCCGGCAAGACCGTGCACGTGACGGTCGAGGCGGGGCCGGGCGTCGCCTCGCTGCGCGTCGCGGACGAAGGCGTGGGCCTCGCGCCCGAAGCGCGGCAGCGCATTTTCGAGCTGTTCGTGCAGGAGGGACCGGCAGCCGAAGGCGGCCTCGGCATCGGGCTCGCGCTGCTAAAGCGCCTTGCCGAAATCCATGGCGGCTCGGCGGCGGTGGAGAGCGCGGGTCCCGGCAAGGGAGCGATGTTCACCGTGCAGCTGCCGAGCGTGCCGGCTCCGCCGGCGGCGCAATTGGCCCCCACCGTGCAGCGCGGTAGTGGCCGCACGGTGCTGATCGTCGAGGACAACGACGACGCGCGCCACATGCTCGTGGCCGCGCTCGCGCTCGACGGCCACCAGGTGCATGCCGCGCCCGACGGCGAAAGCGGCCTCGCGCTCGCCGAGCGCGCGCCGCCGGACGTCGCGCTGATCGACATCCGCCTGCCGGGCATGGACGGCTACGAAGTGGCGCGGCGGCTGCGCGCGGCGCACGAGCGCCGCCGCATCGCGCTGATCTCGGTCACCGGCTTCGGCCAGATCGAAGACCGGCGGCGGGCCTTCGATGCGGGCTTCGATGCGCATCTCGTGAAGCCGGTGAACGCCGAGCGCCTGAAGCGCGTCATGGCCGAGCTGCAATGATCATCCTGGTCGACGACAACGCCGACCACCGCCTCGCGCTCAGGATGGCGCTCGAGCTCGCCGGCTACCGGGTACGCGAGGCCGCGCACGGCGGCGAGGCCCTGCGCCTGCAGCGCGAGCGCCCGGCTTCGTTTCTCATCACCGACATCTTCATGCCCGAGGCGGACGGCTTCGAGACCATTGCGGCCTTCCGGCGCGAGTTCCCGGCGACCCGCATCATCGCCGTCTCGGGCGGCGGTCAGCGCGCGAAGCAGGACTACCTCGAGGCTGCGACGCTGATGGGCGTCGACGCCACGCTGCACAAGCCGTTCGAGATCGAGAGCCTGCTCGACACGCTGCGCGCGCTGGGCGGCCCCGCGGAGCGCTGATTAGCGCCTAATGCCCGCCATCGCTTCGAGCACGGCGCAGACCGCGGCGGTGTCCTCTTTGGCGTAGCCCTGCGCCATCGCCGCGTTGTAGATGGCGGCCGATGCATTGAAGAGCGGCGTGGGCACCCCCAGGCTTGCGGCGAACTCGCCGATGATCTTCATGTCCTTCTGCCACAGCTCGTTCTTCATCGTGGCGTCGCCGTATTGCCCTGCGACCATCATCGGCCCGCGCACCTGGAACATGCGCGAGGTGCCGGCGCTCTCCGCCTGCACCTTGTAGATGGTCTCCGGCGCAAGCCCCGCCTTCATCCCGAGCACGAACGCCTCGGCCGCCGAGACGTTGTGGATCGCCACCATCAGATTGGCGACGAACTTCATCCTGCTGCCGTTGCCGAACTCGCCGAGGTAATGGTGCGCGCGCGAGAAGCCGAGCATGAAGGGCTGCGCTTTCGCATACGCCTTTCGGTCTCCGCTCGCGTAGACCACCAGGTCCTTCGCCCGCGCCTGCGCGCCCGTGCCCGAGAGCGGGCAATCGAGCAGCACGACGCCCTTCTTCGCCAGCGTGTCGCGCGCCCGCGCTTTCTCTTCGATGGGCAGCGTGCTCGTTTCCATCACCACGCGGCCTTTGGCCCCGAGCTCGGCCGCCACCGCATGCAAGGCGGCGGCGCTCGGTAGCGAGGTGATCAGCACCTCGGCCGCACGCGCGACCCGCGCGATCGACGCTTGCGGCGTGCCGCCGGCCTTCTTCAGCGCCGCGCGGCGCGCCGGGACGATGTCGTAGCCGTGCACGCGGCAGCCGGCGCTGGCGAGGTTAGCCGCCATGGCGGAGCCCATGATGCCGAGGCCGATGACGCCGATCGAATCTGGCACCCCGGGGCGACCCCGAGTGCTCATTTCTTCTTCTTGGCTTTCTTTGCCGGCGGCCTCTTCGCCGCGGGCTTCTTTTTAGCGCTGGCCAGCGGCTTCGCGTCGACCAGCACCACGGCGACGATGCACGGCTCGTTGCCGCGCACGCTCCAGGAGTGGTTGGTGCCGCGCTGGATGAAGACGTCGCCCGGCTTGAGGAGCGTCTCGCCCGTCTCGAGGATGGCGTAGATCTCGCCCTTCAGCACGACGATGTAATCGACGGTGCTCGTCTTGTGCATCATCGGATCGCTCGAGCCGCGATCCGGGGCGTGCGTCGCGTCGAGCGCCTTTGCCCAGTCGCGCGCGTCGGGGCGGTGCTGCCACTGCGCATCCGGCGGAAACTCGACGATGCGGAAGAGCGTGCCGTTCTTCGGCGGCTCGAGGCGCACTTTGCGGTTGCCCGCGTCCTGCGTGGCGGCGTTGTCGGCCGGCACGCCCGCCTCCCAGAGCTCGGTGACGGCGAGCCCGGAGCCCGCGGGCATCTCCTTCATGTTCGCCGCCAGGCCGTCGGCGATGATGGTCGACTTGCCCTCGGCGTCATGCCCGGTGAGCACGCGCCGCACGCGTGCGATCATGCGATGGCGTCGCTCGCGGCGATTGTCTTGCGCGCCTTCACGCCCGTTTCGGGCGCAAGGCGGAAGTCCCACTCGAGCTTGAGGAACGGATTCGGCATGCCGAGGCGCTTCGCCTCGGCCGGCTCATCGACCTTCCTGTATTTGCCGACGAGCGAGTGCTTCACAGCATAGACCGCGTCATTGTCGAGATACGGGTCGCCCTCGACGAACACATGCGTGATGACCTGCTGGTAGCCCGGCGCCGAGACGATCGCGTGCATGTGCGCCGGCCGCATGTGGTGGTTGCCGGTCGCGCGCACGAGCTCGCCCACCGGGCCGTCCATCGGCACGCTGTAGAACTTGGGCTTGTAGCTCTTCAGCGCGTACTCGCCCTTCTCATTTGCCTTCACCCGTCCACGGAGCTCGAATTCACCGCCGGTCTGCAGGTCGTAGATGCCGTCGGCTTTCGCCTGCCAGATATCGAGCAGCGCATTGGCAACCGGCTTGCCATCAGTGGAGAGCACGCGGCCCGATACCCAGACATCGTCCCCCTTGAGCGTCGCACCCTGGCGCAGATCCGCGCCGTAGCCGTATTCCTTGGCCCCATGCGCGAAGAACGGCCCGAGCACGGTCGCTTCGGTCGCGCCCGGCGGCGTCTTGTGGTTCAGCGCCACGATCATCATCGAGAGCCCCAGGATGTCCGACAGGAGGATGAACTCCTGGCGCTTGTCGTCGCACTTCTGGCCCACCGCGGTGAGGAACTTGATGCCTTCGAACCATTCCTCCTCGCTGAGATTCACCTCGCGCGCGAACGCGTGCAGGTGCTTCACCGCGGCGGTGATGAGCTCGCGGAAGCGCGGGTTTTTCGCGCCGCGCTGGAAGCGCTCGACAACCGCGGCGGTGAGCGTGTCTTCGTTGAACTGGCGCATGGGCCCCTCCTTCGGGTGCAAGAAGCGAAGTGTATTATCAAACGCCGGCCATGCGACTCGTCACGTTCAGGTTGGGAAGCTCCCCGCCGCGCACCGGCGCGCTGCTCGAGGCCGACCGCCGGGTGCTCGATCTGCAGGCGGCCTACGGCCGCGTCTACCACGGCGCGTCGCCGCTCCTCGAGACGATGCTGCACATCATCGAGGCGGGCGAGGCGGCGCTCGACACCATCGGGCAGCTCCTCAAGGCACCGGCGGTTTCGGTGACCTTCGGCCGCGAGGAGGTGCAGCTGCTCGCGCCGGTGCCGGTGCCGCCGCAGATGCGCGACTTCCTGTGCTTCGAGCAGCACCTGCGCCAGGCCTTCGAGGCGGTGGCCAAGCTCCGTGGCACGCCGGCGCGCATCCCGCAGGTCTGGTACGAGCGGCCGATCTTCTACCACCCGAACCGCTTCTCGGTCTGCGGCACAGACACCGATGTTCCGTGGCCGAGCTATACCGAGCGCCTCGACTACGAGCTCGAGTTCGGCTGCTATATCGCGAAGCGCGGCAAGGACATCCAGCGCGAGCGCGCGCGCGAGTACCTCTTCGGCTACACCATCTTCAACGACTTCTCCGCGCGCGACGAGCAGACCAAGGAAATGGCGGGGCAGCTCGGCCCGGGCAAGGGCAAGGACTTCGACCATGGCAACGCCATGGGCCCGTGTCTCGTCACGGCCGATGAAATCGCTGACCCCTACCGGCTCGAGATGATCGCGCGCGTCAACGGCGAGGAGTGGGGCCGCGGCAACTCGCGCGACATGTACTGGAAATTCGAGGACTGCATCGCCCACGCCTCGCGCTCGGAGACGCTGCATCCGGGCGAATTCTTCGGCTCGGGCACGGTGGGAAACGGCTGTGGCCTCGAGCAGCTGCGGTTCCTCAAGCCGGGCGATCTCGTCGAGCTCGAGGTCGAAGGCATCGGCGTGCTGCGCAACCGCGTGGTGAAGTAGGGCTCTGGAGTCGCCCCGCGAAGGCATCGTGGGTTCCCGCGTGCGCGGGAACGACGATTCGCTGCGAACGTAAAGCTACGTTAAGGAGCGACAGGCGCTTGCGTGTGGTCGTTGCGCCGAAGAGACTACTTCGCCGCCTGTGGCAAGCATTCCGTCAAGCGCATTGACCGGGACGCGCGCCGCGCGCCATGTTTCGCCGTTGCTATTGATACGGAGGTTTGCATGATCAAATCAAGCTGGGTAGCAGCCATGGGTCTTGCTGCGGCGCTGGTTGCGCTGCCGGCTGCCGCGCAGGTGAGCATGAGCGGGTTTTACGTCGGGGCTGGCCTCGGGCAGTCGAAAGCGACGGACTGGTGTACCGGCGCGACCGGCCTGGGCGTGAGTTGCGACGACAAGAAGACCGCCTGGAAGGTGTTCGGCGGCTACCAGCTCACCCCCAACTTCGCCGTCGAGGCCGGCTACACGAAGCTCGGCAAATTCACCGCGAGCTTCGGCGCGGAAACCGAAGAGGCCAAGGTCACCGCCTGGGAAGCGTCGCTCCTTGCCGGAGCGCCGATCATGAATCAGCTCTCCATTTTCGGCCGCCTGGGCGTCTACCGCGCTACCGTCGAGGACGTGGATAACATCTTCGGCACGTTCAAGCACGACAACAACGACTTCACCTACGGCCTTGGCTTGGGTTACGACTTCACCCGCAACCTCGGCATGCGTGCCGAATGGCGGCGCTACTCGAAGGTCGGCGGTGGTGAGACGGCGCTCGGCGCCGGCGTCGGCCAGAAGTCCGACGTCGATGTGTTCGGCATCAGCGCGCTCTGGCGCTTCTAGACCTGCCGGAAACAAAAATGGCGGCCCAGGCCGCCTTTTTGTTTTGCGCAGGAATCACACTGTCGCCGGCGCGCGGTAGACGAGCTTCTCGAAGTTCTTTTCCTTCAGGTACTGGTCCAAGTTCCAGCGCTTCACCTGCTCGAGCGTATCGTCGAACTCGCGCTGCGGGATCGGCCGGTAGACGAAGCGCTCGCCGCGCGTGAAGCGGCTGTAGTCCCACGTGTGGCCGTCCTTGAAGTCGGGCGGCACGCACTTCTCCCACAGCGGCAGGTATTTGTGCAGGTTCGACTGCAGCGCTTTCTCCGCGCGCTCCAGGCCGCGCAAATAGGCGAGCACATCCTCGAGCGGTGCGTTCTCCGGCACCCACCACAGCGTGTGGAACTCGTCTTCGATGATCATGCGCAGGCCGAGCTGCTTGGCCATGTCGATCTGCGGCGGCAACAGGCTCGCGGCTTCGACCTCGCGGTCGAGCAGCGCCTTAAGGCGGGCGCCGAAGCCGCCCGTATTGACGGTCTTGATGTGCTCCAGCGGCAGGTACTTCTCCAGCCGGAACGGCACGTTGAAGTGGCTGCCGGCACGCAGCCCGACCGAGACCGGCACGTCCCTGAGATCCTCCGGCCGGCGGATCTTCGACTCCGGCCGCACGAAGATCGCCCACGGCGACACGCCGTAGCAATCGGGCACGAAGCGCCCCATGCCGGCGGATGCGTTCGAGATGCTGCCCCAGACGCAAGCGCACTGGATGACGCTCTTGTCGCCCTCCGTATATGGCTTGTCCTGCGGTCGCTGGAAGTAGTCGCTGCCCTTCCAGCTCGACTGCGTGCCGCGGAAGGTCTTGATGTCCCACTCGACCTCGATGCCCTCGGCGGCGAAGAAACCTTCCTGCTCCGCGACGAAATCGTTGATGCCCATGCCCTTGGGGGCGACGCGGACTTTGCGCATGGCTCCTCCTGTTTACCTCGAGATGGCGAATATACCTCCGGGCAGGTGGACGGCGGCAGGCGCGCAAGCTAAAAAGGCGCCGTTGTCCTGGCTGCGACTATTCGCCGAGGTTGCACTCGCCGGCGTGCTCATCGTGCTCGCCGGCTTCTCCGGCTGCGCCTCGCGCAGCGCGATCGCGCCCGGCGCCCAGCCGCAGTCGTTCCCGCGCGAGCAGGTCGCGAAAGGCGCCGAGCTCGCGCACCTTGGCAACTGCCTCGGCTGCCACACCGCCGAAGGCGGCAAACCCTATGCCGGCGGTACGCCGATCAAGACGCCGTTCGGCACCATCTACGGCACCAACGTCACGCCCGATCCGGACACCGGCATCGGTCGCTGGCCGCTGGAAGCATTTACCCGCGCGATGCGCGAGGGGCTCGACCTCGAAGGCCGGCATCTCTATCCGGCGTTTCCCTACGACCATTTCACCAAGGTCACGGATGACGACATCGCCGCGCTCTACGCGTTCCTCATGACGCGCGAGCCGGTGCAGCAGGAAAACCGTGTGAATCGCGTGCCCATCCCGCGCGCTTTCGTCGGCGTGTGGAAGTCGCGCTATTTCACGCCGGGCGTATACCAGCCGGACAGCGCTCGCAGCGCCGAATGGAACCGCGGTGCCTATCTGGTGCAGGGCCTTGGCCATTGCGGCGCGTGCCACACGCCGCGCAACAAGCTCGGCGGCGAGGAGAAGGACGCCGCGTTCGCGGGCGGCGACGTCGAGGGCTGGCATGCGCCGGCGTTGAATGCGAGCTCGCCGTCGCCGGTGCCGTGGACGGTGGACGCGCTGCAGAGCTACCTGCGCCACGGCATTGCCGAGCTGCATGCGATGAGCGCCGGAGCGATGCAGGAAGTGACGCACGACCTTTCGCATGTCTCGGACGAGGCGCTGCGCGCCATCGCCACCTACGTCGTGTCGCTCGATACGCGCAGCGACGACGTGCGCCGGCGCCATGCCGAAGCCGCGCTCGAACGCGCCCGCAAGACGAAAGCGTTGCAGGGCAATGCGGTATACGACGGCGCCTGCGCCGATTGCCACAAGCGCGGGCGCGCCGAGGAGGGCGGGGCGCTCGAGCTGCCGCTCAGCACTGCGCTTACCGTGCCGACGCCGCGCAACCTCGCCTACATCGTGCGCGACGGCGTCGTGCCGCCGGAAGGCGAGCGCGGTCCGTGGATGCCGGCGTTCGCGGGCATGCTCACGGACGAGCAGCTCACCGACCTGCTTACTTACCTGCGCGCGCTGAGCGGCCAGGACGCCTGGCCCGACGTCGCGCGCGAGGTGCGCAATATCTCGCGAGGTGAACAATGAAGCTCGATGTGAACGGGCGCACGCACGAGGTCGATGCCGATCCGGCGACGCCGCTTCTTTACGTGCTGCGCGAGGACCTGAAGCTGAACGGGGCCAAGTTCGGCTGCGGGCTCGGTCAGTGCGGCGCGTGTACGGTGCTTGCCGACGGCGAGGCGATCTTCTCCTGCCTCACGCCCATTTCGGTGCTCGCCGGCCGGCGAATTACGACGGTCGAAGGCTTGGGCACGCTGGACAAGCCCGGTCCCATGCAGCGCGCGTTCATCGAGCTGCAGGCCGCGCAGTGCGGCTACTGCATTCCCGGCATGATGATGCGCGCGCAGGCCCTGCTCGAGCGCAAGCCCTCCGCGAGCGAAGCGGAGATCCGCAGCGCGCTGCAGCCCAATCTCTGCCGCTGCGGCACGCATATGCGCATAGTCAGGGCGGCGGTGCGCGCCGGCGAACTCGTGCGGGGGAAATCATGAACCGCCGTGAATTCATCGCCACCGGCGGCGCACTGATCGTCAGCTTCGCGCTGCCGGCCTGGGGCCAGAAGCTGCCGGGCGCGCTGGACAAGGAGCCGCTGCTCGACGCCTGGCTGCGCATCGGCGCAGATGGGCGCATCACCGTCTTCACCGGTAAAGCGGAGCTCGGCCAGGGCATCAAGACGGCAATCCTGCAGATCGCGGCCGAGCAGCTCGCGGTCGACATGAACGCCATCGAGCTCGTCACTGCTGACACCGCGCGCACGCCGAACGAGGGTTACACCGCCGGCAGCAACTCGATGAAGGACAGCGGCACCGCGATCCTGCACGCCGCGGCGCAGGCGCGCGAGATCCTCATCGCCGAGGCGGCCAAGCGACTCGGCGTACCCGCCGAGACATTGACCGCCGAGCGGGGCGGGATCCGCACGCGCGATGGGCGGCGCATTGCGTACGGGGCGCTGGTGCAGAACGAGCTGCTTCACGTGCGCGCGGCACCGCAGTCCAAATTGGTCGCGCTGATCGCCGAGCGCAGGTACATGGGCAAGCCGGTGCAGCGGGTCGACATCCCGGCGAAGGTCACCGGCGGCGCCGCCTATGTGCACGACCTGCGCCTGCCCGACATGGTGCATGCGCGCGTGGCGCGGCCGCCGAGTTATGGCGCGAAGCTCAGATCAGTGGAAATGCAGCCCGTCGCCACGATGGCGGGCGTGATCAAGATCGTGCGCGACGGCAGCTTCCTCGCGGTCGTCGCAGCGCGCGAGTGGACGGCGGTGCAGGCGATGCGCGCGTTGCGCACGCATGCGCGCTGGGAGGAGACGCGCAAGCTCCCGCGCGACATCTATGCGACGCTCGTGCAGCTGCCATCGCAGGACACCGTCATCGCGGGTGCCGAAGCCCAGATGCCGCACGGGGCACGCGTGCTGCAGGCCGAGTACCGCCGCCCCTACCAGCTGCACGCCGCGATCGGCCCGGCGTGCGCAGTCGCGCGCTTTGAGAACGGCGCGCTCACCCTCTGGACGCACAGCCAGGGCGTCTACCCGCTGCGCGGCGCGATCGCCGAGCTGATGTCGCTGCCGCCGGAGCGCGTGCATTGCATCCACCTGGAAGGTTCCGGCTGCTATGGGCATAACGCCGCCGATGATGTCGCGGCTGACGCGGCGCTCATCGCGCGTGCGCTGCCGGGCAAGCCCGTGCGCGTGCAATGGATGCGCGAGGACGAGCACGCGTGGGAGCCCTATGGGCCGGCGATGATCACCAAGGTGCGCGCCGCGCTCGACGGCTCCGGCAGCGTTGCCGGGTGGCAATACGACGTGTGGAGCAACACGCATTCGACGCGGCCGGCGGGCAAGGCGGGCGAGCTCGCCGCCGCGCGGTCGGTCGAGAAGCCGTTCCAGCCTTCGCCGCCGCGGCCGATCCCGCAGCCCGAAGGCGGCGGCGACCGCAATGCGATTCCGCTCTACAAGTTCCCGGCGACGCGCGTGACTCACCATTTCATCCCGGAAATGCCGCTCCGCGTATCCGCCTTGCGAGCCCTGGGCGGGTACATGAACGTCTTTTCGATCGAGAGCTTCGTGGACGAGCTCGCGGCGGCCGCGAAGGCGGATCCGGTCGAGTTCCGCCTGCGCTATCTCGACGACCCGCGGGCGCGCGATGTGATCCGCTTCGCAGCCGAGCGCTTCGGCTGGGACGCGTACAAGAAGCAGAACGGCCGTGGCCGGGGCTTTGCCTTCGCCCGGTATAAAAACCTCGCCGCCTATTGCGCGCTGGCGATGGAGGTGGAGGTCGAGCGCGAAACCGGCGAGCTGCGCGTGCTGCGCGTGGTGGCGGCGGTCGACAGCGGCGAGGCGGTGAACCCGGACGGCATCCGCAACCAGATCGAGGGCGGCATCCTGCAGTCGGTGAGCTGGACCACGTTCGAGGCGGTGATGCACGACGACACGCGCATCACGAGCCGCGACTGGGGCACGTACCCGATCCTGCGCTTCTCGCATGTGCCGCAGAGCATGGAAGTGCACGTCATCGACCGGCCGGGCGAGCATTTCCTCGGCACCGGCGAAGCCGCGCAAGGCCCGGCAGCGGGCGCGCTCGCCAACGCGCTCGCGCATGCCAGCGGCGTGCGAGTGCGCGAGCTGCCGTTCAGCCCGCGCCGGCTGCGGGCCGCGCTGAGCGCGTGAAACGGGGCGGCGCGTTGCGCCATCGTATGTTCGATAACCGAAAGGACAGCCCATGGCACGATTGGTGAAGCGCACGCCGCAGGAACCGGCCCGCTATGTAATGGAAGGCAAGGAGGTCTGGCTTTGCAGGTGCGGTCTCTCCAGGAACCAGCCCTATTGCGATGGCTCACACAAGCTCACCAAGGGCGAGGAAGCGGGCAAGCTCTACTGGTACGACGCCGCCGGCAAGCGGCATGAGGTGCCCGACACCTTCGGTGGCATTCGCACGTTCTAGGCGCTGAGATGGCTGAGGTCACGTTGCGCCGGCGCGAGCCGGTGGCCGAAGGCACGATGGCCTTCCATTTCGACAAGCCCGCCGGCTTCTCCCACGAGGCGGGCCAGAACGCCATGTTCACGCTGCCCGACCTGCGCGAAGAGGATGCCGCTGGGCCGACCCGCGCGTTCACCATCGCCTCCGCGCCGCACGAGCCCGAGCTGATGATCGCGACGCGCATGCGCGATAGCGCGTTCAAGCGCTTCCTCGGGGCGGCGCCGGCCGGGACGAAGATCGAGATGGAGGGTCCGCTCGGCGTCATGGTGCTGCACGAGGATGCGAGCCGCCCTGCCGTGTTCCTCGCGGGCGGCATCGGCATCACGCCGTTCCTCGCGATGGCGCGCGACGCGGCGAAGCGCAAGCTGCCGCATCCGATCGTGCTGTTCTACTCCAACCGCCGGCCGCAGGACGCGGCGTTCCTCGCCGAGCTCGAGCGGCTCCAGGGGCCGAAGTTCCGGCTGGTGGCGACGATGACCGATGCGCCCGAGTGGCGGGGTGAGAAGCGCCGGATCTCGCGCGAGCTTCTCGCCGAGCACGTCCGCGACCTGCGCGCCCCGGTCTACTACTTCGCCGGCCCGCCAGGAATGACCATGGCGGTGCAGGGGATGCTGAAGGAGCTCGGCGTGAGCGAGGACGAGATGCGCTCCGAAGAGTTCTACGGGTATTGAAACGCGGCGCCCCGCCGCGTCATCCAATGGCGCATGACGGCTGAATTCGCAGCGCTCGCCGCGCGCGGGGACACCGCCGCGTTCGAGGCGCTGATGCGGCGCCACAACCGGATGCTGTTTCGCACCGCGCGGGCCATCCTGCGCGACGACGCCGAGGCGGAGGACGCGCTGCAGGAGGCCTACCTCCGGGCCTACCGCTCGCTCGCGAGCTTCCGCGGCGACGCGCAGCTCTCGACGTGGCTTGCCCGCATCGTGGCGAACGAGGCGCTGCAGCGGCTGCGCAAGCAGACGCGCCGCGCCGAAATCGTGCCGCTGCAGAGCACGGCCGGGCCAGAGGTGGAACACGTAATGGACAGCGATAGCGACAAGATGCCGCATTCCAGCGCCGAGCGCAGCGAGGTGCGGCGGCTGCTCGAGTCGCAGATCGACGCGCTGCCGGAGGCTTACCGCACGGTGTTCATGCTGCGCGCGGTGGAGGAGCTCTCGGTGGAAGAGACCGCTGCGGTGCTCGACATCCCGGCGGCGACCGTGCGCACGCGGCTTTTCCGCGCGCGCAGCATGCTGCGCGAGGCACTGGCACAGAAGATCGACGTTGCCTGCGAGGACGCCTTCAGCTTCGCCGGCGAGCGCTGCGACCGCGTGGTCGCGGGCGTGCTTGCGCGGCTCAACCAACCCAAGGAGACACCGTGAACTGCAAGCATGCATTGGCCATTGCACTCGTTGCACCAGCCCTTGCCCTGGCCCAGGGCAAGCCGAGCGACCCGCAGATCGCCGGCATCGTCGTGACGGCGAACCAGATCGACATCGATGCGGGCAAGCTGGCGAAATCGCGCAGCAAGAACAAGGAAGTGAAGGACTTCGCGCAGGGCATGATCACCGACCATACCGCGGTGAACAAGCGGGCCGCGGCGCTCGCCAAGAAGCTCGGCGTCAAGCCTGAGGACAGCGATACCAGCAGGAGCCTGAAGCAAGGCGCCGCCGAGAACGTCGCCAACCTCAAGAAGCTGAAGGATGGCCAGTTCGACAAGACATACATCGACCACGAGGTCGCCTATCACCAGCAGGTGCTCGATGCGATCGACAAGGTGCTCATCCCGAGCGCGCAGAACCAGGAGCTGAAAGACCTCATTACCAAGGTGCGGCCGGCGATCGCCGCGCACCTCGAGCATGCCAAGCACCTGCAGGCCGACATGGGAAAGAAGTAGCGCCTCACTCGCATGAGGTACGCATCGAAGGCATGAAGTTCGTCCCCGGGCGGCTGGAGGTCGCCGCCGGGGACCGCATCACCTGGACGAACCGCGACATCGTCCCGCACACCGTCAGCGCGCCGGCGGCAGGCATGGAGTCCGGCGAGCTGGCGCAGGGCCGAAGCTGGACTTACATCGCGCGCAAGAAAGGCGAGATCGATTACGTCTGCCGGCTGCATCCCGTGATGCACGGCACGCTCATCGTCAAGTAGCCGCGGAATGCCGCGCGCCCGGCGACTGTTTGCCGGGCGTGCAGGCGCAGGAACACATCGCCGCGCTCGTTCCCCATCTGCGGCGCTATGCGCGCGCGCTGGCCGCGACCGGCGCCGCGCCGGACGAGCTGGTGCGCGTGACGCTCGAGCGCGCCGCGCACGAGCTCAGGCTCGCGCACGTGCAGGCGGACCTGCGCGTGTGGCTCTTTTCGCTGCTGCATGAAACGTACGTAGCGAGCGCCGCCGGCAGTGACGCCGAAGCGGCCGCCTCGGCGGCGGCCGAGCCGGGCGGCGCGGCCTTTGAGCGCGCGATCGCGACGCTGCCGCCGCTGCAGCG
>JACXTT010002374.1_pt1 | contig 30004 bp, 31 predicted proteins | sample 9270951 | NCBI WGS metagenome assembly JACXTT01 (sample SAMN15532306, study PRJNA645909) | rock metagenome | isolation source: weathered quartz diorite | place: Puerto Rico | collected 2017-06-21 | reverse complement strand
GGAAGAGAGGAAACGGCAACATCACGAGCCCTCAACCACCGCACTCTCGCAACGCGAGAGGTGAATATGATGTTGGGGTCCCCATGCGAGTCGTCGAGCAGCGCAGCGAGGGCGGGGGGCCGTCGGCGAGGATGTCTGAGTGGCGAGCACAAACTAAACCACTTGTGCCAGCCCATCCACGAGCCACGAGTTCCGCAGCCGCCCCGCTCTCGCGAGCAGCGCAGAGCAGCCCGAAGGGCCGACGACCCTGGGGTCGCCTTCTTTTGGTTACTTTTCTTGGCGAAGCAAGAAAAGTAACTTGCCGCCGGGCAACCCCCGGCCCGGTAGCCAAGAAAAGACGACGGCAGCCTTTTGCGAAACTTGGATTCCGGCCTTCGCCGGAATGACAGCTCTTTTTTCAGCCGCCTTCTCTCCAAAGGGATTCACTACGCTTCACGGGAATGACGTTCCTCTATGGAAGCAATGCCGCAAGTTTCCCGTAAACCACTGCATGCAAATCCGCCCGCAAGCAATCAACACATTCAATCTCAGGCATCGACCTCAACCAAGTCATCTGCCTCTTAGCCAACTGCCGAGTAGCCGCAACCCCCTGCTCCCGCATCGCACCTTCATCACACTCGCCATCAAGCAACGCCCAAGCCTGCCGATATCCCACACAACGCATAGAAGGCATATCCACATCCAGCGCATAACGCTGACGCAATCCGCGCAACTCCTCCACCAAGCCTTGTTCCAACATAACGTCAAAGCGTTCAGCGATGCGGGCGTGCAGCACACTCCGATCCGAGGGAACCAGCCCGATTTGCAAAGTCTCATACGGAAACTCGGCGGCATCTACCGCACCCGTTTGCAGCCTTGAAATCGGCTCGCCGGTAATACGAAACACTTCCAGCGCACGCTGCACGCGCTGCGCGTCACCCGGTTGCAAACGCGCGGCAGTTTGCGGATCGATGCGTGCCAGTTCGGCGTGCATCGCCGGCCAGCCTTTTTCGGCAGCCTCTGCTTCCAGTTCGGCGCGCACCTCGGGATCGGCCTCGGGCAGCTTGCTCAATCCTTGCAGCAGCGCCTTGGCGTACAGCATGGTGCCGCCCACCAGCAAGGGCGTTTTGCCGCGCGCGGTGATGTCGGCCATCGCCACCAGTGCGCCCTGACGGAAACGCTGGGCGGAAAAGGATTCGGTGGGATCGATCACATCGACCAGATGATGTGGATATTTTTGCAGGGTGGCGGCATCGGGCTTGGCAGTGCCGATGTTCATATCGCGATAAACCAGCGCGGAATCAACGCTGACGATTTCCAAGGGAAAACGATCACACAGCGCCAATGCCAGAGCAGTCTTGCCCGATGCAGTCGGGCCGAGCAGGAGTATCGCTGGCGGCTTGCGATCCATCTACGACCTAGCGGCCGCGCATGAACAATTTGTCCAGGTCGCCCAGACCGAATTGATACCAGGTGGGCCGGCCGTGATTACATTGGCCGGAGCGCTCGGTGGCCTCCATATCGCGCAAAAGCGCGTTCATTTCGGTGATGGTCAGTTGCCGGTTTGCGCGCACCGCGCCGTGGCAGGCCATGGTGCCGAGGATTTCGTCGCGCTTTTCGGTGAGGGCGCGCGAGGCGCCGTGTTCGCCGAGATCGTCAAGCAGCTCGCGCAGCATGCCGGCCACGTCCAGCCCCGGTAGCATGGCCGGTACTGCGCGCACCACGATTTCCTGCGGCGAGATCGGCGCAAGTTCAAAGCCGAGTTGGCTGAAAAATTCCTGATGCTCGCGCACCCTTTGCACATCGCGCTCGCCCAGCGAAACCGGCATGGGCGCGATCAACGGCTGTGAGGCGAGCGTCTGTAAATCCAGCGCGTTTTTAAGGCGCTCGTAGACGATGCGTTCGTGCGCGGCGTGCATATCCACCAGTACCAGGCCGGCCGAGTTTTGCGCGAGGATGTACACGCCGTGTAATTGCGCCAGCGCGAACCCCAGCGGCGGAATATCGGTAGCGGGCGCGACATCGGCTCGCGGCGCCAAAACGGCGGGTGCGCCGCGCAACGCTTCATAAAAGGCGGTGGACTCCTGGGCGCTATGCGGAGTCATTGCCCCCAGCGTCGCCTGGGTCGCGCCTTGCCAGCGCGGGAAATTCGCCGCAGCCGACGGGCTCTGATAGAGGTTATTTACCGCTGCCGGCCGGTCACCGGCGTTGCCACCGCTATTTCCACCGCTGTTCCCACCGATGTTTCCACTTACCCAGCGCAGCGGATCGGCCACCGGGGTCGCCACCTCACCCGCCGAGCGCGCCAGCGCCTTGTGCAGGGCATGGAACACGAATTGGTGCACGGCGCGCGAATCGCGAAAACGTACCTCGGCCTTGGCAGGATGAACGTTGACGTCCACCTTGTCCGGCGGCAGGGTCAGGAAAAGCGCGTAGGCCGGGTGGCGATTATTGTGCAAGACGTCGGCATAAGCTTCGCGCACGGCATGGGTCAGCAATTTATCGCGCACAAAGCGGCCATTGACGTACAAAAACTGCTGGTCGCGCCCGGCGCGTGAATAGCGCGGCAGTGCTGCCCAGCCGGCGACGGTAAAGTCGCCCACGCTATCGCCTATGGCCACGCTATTGCCCATGAACTCGTCGCCCAGGATCGCGGCCACCCGCTCACCGGCGCTGCCGGCCCGGTATTGCCAAAGGCGGCGGCCGTTGTGGGTGAGGCTGACCGCCACGCCGGGAACCGCCAGGGCGATGCGCTGCGCGGCATCCTCGCAGTGGCCGAACTCGGTGCCCTCGGTTTTGAGAAATTTGCGCCGCGCCGGGGTGTTGAAAAACAGGTCTTCCGCGGTAATCACGGTGCCTTCGTGCATGGCGGCAGGCTCGATAGGAGACAACTGCCCGCCCACCGCTTCGATGCGCGCCGCCTGCCCTCTGCTGCCGTTCTGCAAGGCGGAACTGACAATGGCGAGGCGCGAAATCGAGGCCAGGCTTGCCAGCGCCTCACCACGAAACCCCAGGGTGCCCACCTGTTCCAGGTCTTCCAGATTGCCGATCTTGCTGGTGGCGTGGCGGGCCAGCGCCAGCGGCAACTCCTCCCGGCGGATGCCCGCGCCGTCGTCGGCGATGCGAATACGCTTGATGCCTCCCTCTGCCAGCTCGATGTCGATGCGGGTGGCGCCGGCGTCCAGGCTGTTTTCCATCAGCTCTTTGAGGGCGGCGGCCGGCCGCTCTACCACCTCTCCGGCGGCGATCTGATTTATCAGGCGGTCGTCCAGTACCTTGATCGGGGGATATTCAGTCACGGCGCAAGAGGGCGAAATAGAGGCTGGCTGGGAATGAAGAGTGGGGGCCTAGGGGTGTTTTGCATATCGGTCTTCCCCTCAGCGAATAAAGGTGCATTCCCGGATATTTTAGCCCCCAGCCGGCTTTTGCTTCCCAAAGTAAGGTTTTTGGAGCATTTTATGAAGTTTGTAGGGTCTTGGCCCTTGACTCCGGGGCCGCTAGGCACTAAGGTTATTCACACAAAAACAAATAGATAGCGCGGGAACCGCATAAAAGTTTTAAAACAACAACGGTTTTTGACGCGCAGCGAAAAATCGCCCGGTCCAGTGGAACGCCCGGCGAGTATGGAAAGGTGGCACTTTTGGAAGTTGAGCAAGGTACAGGATCTATAGACCGGTCAATCGCGGACATGCCGTCCACCTCGGCGCCATTGACCGCGCACGACCGCGCCTTCGTCGCCCAGCACATTTTCGCCGAGCAGATTCGCCTGCTCTACCGCTTCTCGCTGGTGGGCTACCTGGCGGAGTTGATGGTCACCTTCCTGCTGGGCGCCATACTCTGGGGCGACCTCAGCAGCCAGCCCAATTTGTTCCTCTGGTTCACTGCCGTGTTTGTGGTGATGATAGGCCGCTACGGGCTCTACAAATTCTTCATCCACGCCAACCCCAGCCCCGACGCCCTCAAAATCTGGGAAACGCGCTTCATGATCGGCAGCCTGCTCATGGCCACCCTGTGGGGAATCATGGGCTCCTTCCTGCTGCCCAAGGCCGGCCCTACCCAAGTGCCGGTGATGATGCTGGTGGCCCTGCTCAATACCGGCGCGGTGGCTTATTACGCGCCGCACCGCACCCTGTTTTTCTTCGCCTCGGCCATGAGCCTCCTGCCCATGGGTGTCAATGCCTTCGGCCACGGCGAGGGCACCGGCTCCATGTTCGGCGCCACCATCGTCATCCTCGTCGGGCTGCTGGTGGCCGTGCACAGCAAGGTGTACCGCGCACTGCTGGAGTCGCTGACCGCGCGCTTCGACAATGTTTTGATCGCCATGCGCCTGGAAGAAGAAAAGGGCCGCGTGGAAATGGCCAACCGCGCACTCGAACAGGAAGCGCTGGAGCGCCGCAAGGCCGAACGCGCCGAGTTGCTGGCCGCGCAACGCCTGCGCCTGCACCTGGAGCGCACGCCGCTGGGCGTGATCGAATGGGATATGCAGTTCCAGGTGGTGAACTGGAACCCGGCCGCCGAAAGCATCTTCGGCCACAGCGCCACCGATATGGTCGGCGAATCCGGCTATGTGTTGGTGCAGGGTCAGCAGGACAGCGAACGCATGGCCGCCATGTGGACCGAGTTGCAGCACAGCAAGGCCTCCACCAAGGTTTCATTGGTGAACAAGACCAAGCGCGGCGAGACCATACACGCCGAGTGGTACAACACCCCGCTGGTCGATACCGACGACAAAGTGATCGGTGTGGCCACGCTGGTGCAGGACGTGACCGAGCGCCTCAACACCGAGCGCACCATCCATTACATGGCGCACCACGACGCGCTCACGGGCCTGCCCAACCGCCGCCTGATGCAGGACCGGCTGAACCAGGCCATCCTGCACGCCCGCCGCCACCAGCGCCACGTGGGACTCTTGTTCATCGATCTGGACCGCTTCAAGCTGGTGAACGATACACTTGGCCACGAAACCGGCGATTACGTGCTGCGCGACGTTTCCAAGCGCCTCGCCAAGGTGGTGCGCGAGGGCGACACCGTTTCTCGCGAAGGTGGCGACGAATTCGTGATTGTGCTGCCCGATCTGGAAAAACCGGAATACGCGCAACTGGTCGCCAACAAGATTTTGAACGAACTGGCGCTGCCCATCGAAGCGGCCGGGCACGAACTCACCGTCACGGCCTCCATCGGCATCTCGCACTACCCCAACGACGCTACCGACATCCAGCACCTACTCAAGCACGCCGACTCGGCCATGTACCAGGCCAAGGACGCGGGCCGCAATACCGCGCGCTTCTTTACCTCGGACCTCAACTTCCTGCTCTCCAAGCGCCTGGAAGTGGAATCGCGCCTGCGCCGTGGCATCGAGCGCAACGAATTTTTCCTGCGCTACCAGCCGCAGGTGGACCTGCGCACCGGCAAGATCGTCGGCCTGGAAGCGCTGTTGCGCTGGGCCGATCCGCAAAAGGGCGAAGTATTCCCCAACGAATTCATTTCCGTAGCCGAAGAACTGGGCCTGATCGTGCCGCTGGGCGAATGGGTGTTCCGCACCACCTGCCAGCAGATCAAGGTCTGGGACATGGAGGGCTATCGCGACCTGTCGATCTCGGTCAACTTGAGCCCGCGCCAGTTTGTATCGCGGAAGCTCCTGCCGTCCATGAAATCGGCGCTGATGGAATCAGGCATCGACCCCTCGCGCATCGACCTGGAAATCACCGAGTCCATGGCCATGCGCAATCTGGACCAGAGCATCGAAATCCTGGGCGAACTACGCCGCCTGGGCTGCACCATTTCCATCGACGACTTCGGTGTCGGCTATTCCTCGCTGGGCCAGTTGAAGCGCCTGCCCGCGCAGACCCTGAAGATCGACCGCACCTTCATCTCCCAGGTGCCGGACGACGCCAATAGCTGCTCCATCACCGAAGCCATCATCGCCATGGGCAAGCGGTTAAAACTTCGCATCATCGCCGAGGGTGTGGAACAGGTGCCGCAGCTCGAGTTCCTGCGGGCCAATGGCTGTGATGCGTTCCAGGGTTATTTGTTTGCGAAGCCGCTGACCACGGCCGAGACTACCGCACTCCTTAAGTCACAAAGAGCTGCCGCTGCGTGAATCGGCCGGAGCGATACCTTATTGCGATCGCTTACTGGATGTTCCTGTGCCTTGGAGGCGGATTTATTTTCCATAGGCTGAATCCTGGCCACAGCTCAGGTATTTACGTGTTATTCGGGCTGGTTGTTGGCGTCCTGGGAAGCGTCACACAGTGCGCGGTCATGACCCTGCCCGCGTATCGTCACTGGTCGATGGCATCGCGGTCGCTAATCCTCGGAGTCGCGATAAATCTAGTGGTAGGCGCAATGAGTTTGGCCATCTTTACTTACGTCGAGAGCGCGCTAGCGGTTATCCTATCTCTCGTCTTGCCTATGTTTGCACTCTCTGCGATATCGACAGCATTGGTTTCGCGCCGCTGACTGCCCTAGCAGCAACGCGACATGGCCGCGACTTCTGCACCATCACCTACCGCCCCTTCCGCCCATCCAAAAACACCGGCTGCGTCCAGGCTCGATGGTTATTGCTATCCATCACCGCCGCCCGCACATAGCCCTCTGAGCCGGTGAATTTGTACGAGGGTGAAGCCCCGCCGACCTCTGCCAGCACTTTCCCGTCCTTGCCGATAAAGCGCGTGGTGTACCGCACCACACCGGCCTTGGCCTCGTGTATGGTCAGCGACAGCTTGCCTTCCGACGTGCTCACGGCATCCAGTTCCACACCCGTCGAAGCGTAGAAGTCGCCGCGCTCCATGGCCTTGCGGATGGCCGTAGAACTCAACTCAGGGGCATGTACCACGATCCAGGCTTGCCCCGGCGCCGCACCGCTGCGGTCATAGACCGCCGGCACGCTAAAGAAGTGCGCATCGTCGCTGCCCACGCCCCAGACGATCTTGCCGCGCGAGAGCAGGATGTCCCAATAGCTCTCGGCAGATGGCCGCACGTCGCCCGCGCCATCGCCGCCGCCCAGGTTATTGACGGCGCCGTGGCCGTTCCAGATTTCGATAAAGGTGCCGTCGGGGATGTTGAACAAATCCTCGGGCTTCACCGACCATTTGTAGTTGGGGTGGTTTACCTGGGCCAGTGCGCCTTGGGCCTTGATGGCGGCGATATTGGTATCGAAGGTCTCGCCCAGCGGCATGGCTACCGGCGAGAAGGCGCCGCAGCCGGAGCCCTTGCATTTGCTGCTGCCCACCGGCCACACCACCTTGGACGCGAATAGCGAGTTGACGTGCGCCGAGCCGCGCTTGGGGTCCTGGCCCCATTGCGTCACCTCCTGGCCGGGCAGCAGCAGGAAGCGCTCGGTCGCGCCGAACACGGTGTTCAGGGCTGCCACGTCGGTGATGAATTCGTGATCGGTGATGAACAGGAATTGGTAACCGTGTTCCCGGTACCAGCGCACCACAACGTCGGGGGCAGAATCGCCGTCGCTATTGAGGGTATGCACGTGCGTATTACCGCGATACCAATGCAGCTCCTGCTCGGCATGGGCCGCGCCGGCGAAGGCCAAAACCAGGCCCATCAGGCAGGACATCCGTTTTATCATCGTTATTTCCCGTGCCGCGCGGGCTAGAGGTGGAAGACGGAATTCTAGGCCAAATGTTCGCCGGGCATATGTTGCGGGACCGGTGCAATCCGAACAGACCCGTTCCCGCGTCAAAACAGAACAGCGACTACCTCTTCAACCAAAAGGTAACCCCATGATCTATCGCCACACCCTGTGGGCCTGCGCAATATTGCTCGCCGCTACCCAATGCCAAGCGGCCAGCGTTGCCGAAGACTGCCGACGCGACCTGGATGCCCTGCCGGCCTTCCTGCTGGAAAACGACACCGGCGCCAAGGACGAGCTGGCCCAATGGGGTCAGGCCCACTTCGACGCCGCCATGGCCAAGGCGCGGCAGGACGCCGAAACCGCACAGGATGCGGACGCCTGCAAGAAGGTGTTGAACGCCTATCTTAAAAATTGGCGCCGGGGACATCTGAACGTAACCGATGTGCCGCAGGCTAAACCCGCAGCGGCCACGCCAGTAACCCAGCAGTCCGCTGCCCCGGCAGCCAAATCGGCGCTGCCCAAAACGCCGAGCCTGCAAATCGCGTCCGCGAAAACCCTGGTCCTGACCATCCCCAGCTTCGGCGGCCCCTATCGTGAACCGCTGATTGCTTTATTGAAGCAGCACCGCAAGGCCCTGCTCAGCCACCCCTATTGGATCATCGACGTGCGCGGCAACGGCGGTGGCGATGACGAAAGCTTTTACCCACTGCTACCCTGGATCACGACCGGGGAATGGGCCACAGCAGGCGCCGCCTGGCTGGTAACGCCCACCAATATCGAAGGGCAAGGCAGGGTTTGCGAGATATTCAGCCCCGGCGATCCGGTGTGCAAGGCGTTCATGGACAAAGCCATCGCGCGCATGAAAGGTGCGGCGCCCGGCACCTATGTGCAGCAGCAGGACGGGCCGCCCATAATTTTCGACCGCGCCGAAAAACTGGAACCACGCCGTCCCAGCCGCGTGGTGATACTCACCGACCGCGGCTGCGGCAGCACCTGCGAGGAGTTCCTGCTCGCGGCACGGCAAAGCCTTAGCGTGAAACTGGTCGGACGCTCCAGCTACGGAACACTGGATTACTCGAACCTGCGTCCCTACGACCTGCCCTCGGGCGCGCGCCGGCTTTTCTACGCCACCTCGCGCTCCAACCGCCTGCCGGATTTTCAGGTGGATGTCGCCGGCGTGCAGCCGGATATTTACCTGCCCCTGCCTGCTGACGATGCGGGCAAGAAAGAGGAGTTGGTGAAAGTGCAGCGCTGGATTGAAGGCGGGTCGCTCAAATAAGCGCGGTGCACGGCTGGTTCCAGCGTTGTTGACTACGCATTTTCCACCGCATTTTCCACCGCATTTACCACCAAGACACTGAATTGCCGCCGATACCGAGTTGGCGCAGGCAAACCACGCAAGCGGAAATGCCTGCGCAGTGATTCGGTGGAGCCGAACCCGGCCAGGTCCGCCACCTTATCCATATCCAGCTGCGGCTGCCCTTCCAGCAGTTCCTTGGCCAGCATCACCCGCTCCTGTATCAGCCAATCCGCCGGCGTGAGGCCGCTGGCTTCCTTGAACCGGCGTTGCAGGGTGCGCTCGCTGGTATTGAGCCGCGCCGCCATGGTTTGCAGTGAGTGGTCGGCGCGCAGGTTCTCGCGCAGCCAGTCCATCAGCGCCGCCACTGATTTGCCTTCATCCCCTTGCGCCACCGGCATCGGCCGCGGCACGAACTGCGCCTGACCGCCGTCGCGGTGCGGCGGCATCACCAGCCTTTGCGCCACCCGGTTGGCAAGCTGGGGGCCGTAGTCGCGGCGCACTAGATGTAAAAGCATGTCCAGCCCCGCCGCTGACCCTGCAGAAGTGATGACCTGGCCCTGATCGACGTACAGGGCCCTGCGATCAACGTCGATATCCGGAAAGCGTTCGGCCAGCTTTTGCGCGTAGCGCCAATGCGTGGTGGCGCGTTTGCCCTGCAATAGCCCGGCGTGGGCCAGCACGAACACGCCCGAGCAGATGGAGCAAATGCGCGCACCTCGTCGGTAAGCAGCCCGAAGCGCACTCAGGAAGGGCGCGGGCGGCACTTCGTCGATATCCCGCCAGCCGGGGACGACGATGGTATCGGCGCGCCTCAACGCGGCCAGCCCGTGCGAAGCCTGCACCATTACGCCGCCGGTGGCGCGTAGCGCGCCGGGTTCGATGGCGCATACCGCGTGGCGGTACCAGTCCACCCCCAACTCCGGGCGCGGCAGGGCGAATAGCTCGACCGCGCAGCCGAATTCAAAGGTGCAAAGGCGGTCGTAGGCGGCGATGGCGACAAGGCGGCTCATGTCGTAATGTTACCGAATACAGTCATTCCTGTCACTGTCGCCGCCGCCCGCATCCCGCCAAAATTCGGTCATCGATTGCCAACCACCGGAGACCACCATGTCCGCCAACCTGCCCGCCAATAACGTCAGCCAGGTACCCGCCGCCGCCAGCCACCGCGCGCTGGAGCACTTCCAATCCTCGCTGGAATTCGAAACCGACTGCTGGGACGTGCACGACGCCTTTGCCAAAGGCCAGCCCGATTTCGTATTGCTGGACGCGCGCAGCCACGAAGCATACGCAAAGGGCCACGTACCCGGCGCCATCAGCCTGCCCCACGGCAAAATAGTGGAAGGCAAGCTGGCGCAGTGGCCACAGGACACTCTGTTCGTCACCTACTGCGCCGGGCCGCACTGCAACGGCGCCGCGCGCGGTGCGATACGGCTGGCCCGACTGGGAAGACCGGTCAAGCTGATGACGGGCGGCATCACCGGATGGATAGACGAAGGCTTCGCGCTCACCACAGGCAATGAGCCCTGAGGACTACCGCATCCGCCGCGCCACCGCGGCGGATGCCCTGCCCCTGCTAACACTAATGCGGGAACTGGCGGTATTTGAAGGCTATATCGACGATTTCCGCGTCACCGCCGGACAGTTGACGGCGCGCGGATTAAGGGAAGGGACTTGCCGCGAATTTACGGCCTGGGTTGCCGAGGAAAGCTGCTCAGACCAGCTGTGCGGCTACGCGGTGTACCTTGTTACGCCTTTCACTTATGACCTGCGGCCTACCTTTACCCTCAAGGAGTTATTCGTCGCTGTGGGCCATAGGCGGCGTGGGCTGGCGGAGGCCCTGTTTGAGGCTGTGCGGGCAGATGCGGTTGCGGCGGGTGCGGGACGAGTGCGTTGGCTAGTGTTGCCTAGTAACGATGAGGCCAAGCGATTCTATTTGCGTTTGGGCGGTAAGCCCGAGGCGGGTTGGGAAAGCTGGCAGATGTCTCTGCCAAACGGCTGAAACGCTCGCGCCGGTCCACGCAACAAATCTCAATTCAATTCCAGACCCACCGCAGCTTTTTTGGGAAAATAACACCCAACCCTCACTTCCAAACCAAAACCCCATGGGCAAGCTCTACGAGCAACTCTCTCCGGAACTGCGTTCCTGGATCGCGCAGCAGCATATGTTCTTCGTTTCCACAGCGCCCTTGGCTGAATCGGGACATATCAATTGCTCACCCAAGGGCCTGGACACCTTTTGCATTGCCGACGCCAATACCGTGGCCTATCTGGACCTCACTGGCAGCGGCGCCGAAACGGTGGCGCATGTGCGCGAAAACGGGCGCATCGTGCTCATGTTCTGCGCTTTCGAGGGCCCGCCCAAAATCGTGCGCCTGCACGGGCGCGGCGAGGTGCTCTCGCCCACCTCACCCGGCTGGGCCGAATGGCTGGCGCGCTTCCCGGAACAGCCCAGCGCACGCTGCGTCATCGTCGTGCACGTCACCCGCATCAGCGACTCCTGCGGCTACGGCGTGCCGGTGCTGGAATTCCGCAACGACCGCGACGTGATCCAGCGCTGGGTGCAAACCAAGGGTGTTGAAAACATCGCCACCTACCGCCGCGAAAAAAACAGGATCAGCATAGACGGGCTGCCGGCGGCCGACTTCGAATAGTCGCAAATTTGTAACACGGACACCCCCGCGCCTGCGCCACGCCGATCTTTCCCATTTATTGGGCATAATCTGCTTTTGAGCGCCGCTTTCCAAGGCGCCTAACCAAGGGAGAGATCATGTCCGACCAGCCGAACAATGTGTACGCCCCCACCGATGTGCATGTCGACGATGTGGCACCCACCGGCGAGTTGGACCGCGCCGAACGTGGTACCCGGCTGGCTGCAGCCATTCTGGACGGTCTGCTGTACGGTGCCATCGGTATCGTCGCTGCCATCGCCATCCCCGCCATGGGCAAGGGCGCCATGGGCGCGGGGGTAGTCATCGCCATTGTGGTCGCCTGCCTGGGCTTTCTGGCGGTACTGGCAGTCAATATCCTGTTCCTGCACCGCAACGGTCAAACCGTCGGAAAAAAAATCATGGGCATCAAGGTGGTGCGCATGAATGGTGAGCGCGTGACCCTGGTGCGATTTTTCTTCCTGCGCTTTTTGCCGATCGCCCTGATCGGTTTTATTCCTATCATCGGTTCTTTCGCCGGCCTGGTCGACGCCTTGTTCATTTTCCGCGACTCGCGGCAGTGCCTGCACGACAGCATCGCCGATACCATCGTCATCAAGGTCTAAGTGCCGCAGGTGCTGGATACCCGCCGGGGTGTGGAAACCCCGGAGGGCGTGATGTTCGACCTGCGGCCGGCCGGCCCGGTGGTGCGTTTTGCCGCCCTGTTTATCGATATCGGCATCCGCTGGACGACCTATCTCGTGCTGGCCGGCATTCTGGCGCCCGCCGGCAACCTGGGGGCGGCGGCCATGCTGATCGGCATGTTCCTCACCGAATGGTTTTACCCGGTGGTGTTCGAGGTTTTGTTCGGGGGCGCAACGCCGGGCAAACGCGCCATGGGCATCATGGTGGTGGAAGACAGCGGCCTGCCGGTCAGTATCGGCGCTTCGATCACGCGCAATCTCCTCATCGTTGCCGACTTCCTGCCCTTCATGTACGCCTTCGGCGTGACCTCCATGCTGCTCACGCGCGAGTTCAAGCGCCTGGGCGACCTGGCGGCAGGTACCCAGGTGGTATACCGAGAAAGCGAGCGCAAGGCACGCCCCCTGCCGGAAGCTGCACCGGTGGCGCCACGCCTGCTGCCGGCCCTGGAGGTGCAGCAGGCAGTGATCGCCCTGGCCGAGCGCTCCACGCGCCTCACCGCCGAGCGTGTTGATGAATTGACCGAACTGGCCGAACGGGCGGCCGACCTGAGGCCGGTGACGCACCCGCGCGAACGTCTCTTCGGTGTGGCGCAATGGCTGATGGGAAAGCGCTGACGTGATGACTCCGCTAGAGTTTGAACGCCGCTACATGCCCATCTGGGACACGCTGGACGGCCTCATCAACCACATGGACGACCCCAAGAAACACGCCAAGCCGGCCGCTCTGGAAGGCGGTGTGGAGCAGCTGTTGCCCCTGTACCGCCAAGCCTGCCATCACCTGGCGCTGGCGCGCGACCGTGGCTACCCCTCGTACCTGGAGATGCGCCTCAACGATCTGGTACAACGCGCCCATCAGACCCTGTACCGGCCCAAGACACGCATCTGGTCGCAAATCATCAGCTTTGTCAGCTATGAATTTCCAACGCTGGTGCGCGCCAACGCGCGCCTGATGTGGCTGTCCACGGTGCTGTTCGGCCTCACCACAGTAGTGTTGGGTCTGCTGTGCTACTTCCAGCCGGAACTCATTTACTCGGTATTCGAGCCGCAGCAGGTTTCCAGCTTCGAGCGCATGTACAACCCCGAGAACCGGGTGCTGGGCCGCGAGCGCGCCGCCGACACCGATTTTCGGATGTTCGGTTTTTACATCAAGAACAACATCGGCATCAGCTTCCAGGTATTCGCCGGCGGCATCCTGTTCGGTATCGGCAGCATGTTTTATTTGATCATCAATGGTGTTTTCATAGGCGCGGTGGCGGGTTACCTCACACAGCTGGGATACACCTCCACGTTCTGGAGCTTTGTCTGCGGCCACGGCGCCTTCGAACTCACCGCCATCGTCATTTCCGGCGGCGCCGGCCTGAAGATGGGGTTTGCCCTGCTGGCCCCCGGCCGCCTGTCACGCCGTCAGGCACTCACCGTGGCCGCCCGCGACGCCGTAAAAATCATTTACGGCGTGGCCGGCATGCTCACCATCGCCGCCTTTCTCGAAGCGTTCTGGTCCTCCAGTCGCTTGCTGCCCAATGAAGTCAAGTACGGCGTGGCCGCAGCGCTTTGGTTGATGGTGTTTTACTACCTGGGCTTTCAGGGCCGTGGCCGCGCGCAAGCAGCCGGCGCAGAGGCAGGTTCCGCAGCATGAACCTAGCCGCTATCACCCTTAGGCTGCGCCCGCGCGGCCCCTACGAGGCCATGGATCTCGGCGTGCGCCTGCTGCAACGCAATGCCGGCGCCGTCTACCTGGCGTGGTTTGCCATCGTGATGCCCCTGTGCCTCAGCCTGCTCACCCTGACGACGTTCGCCACCTGGCTGCCGTCCCTGCTGGTGTGGTGGCTGAAACCGCTTTACGATCGCGTGGTGCTGTTCGTACTGTCGCGCGCGGTATTCGGTGCGCCGGCGGGCTTACGCGATATCGAGTGGCGCGCACTGTTCGGTAACGGGCTAATCTGGGCGCTGACCTTTCGCCGTTTTGATTTTGCGCGCAGTTTCACCCTGCCGGTGTACATGCTGGAAGGGCTGAAATGGAAGCGCCGCCGCAAGCGCATCGCCGTGCTGCAAAAAAACACGCGCGCCCAGGCGGTGCTGCTGAGCGTGGCCTTTATCCATATCGAATTTGTGCTGACCATAGGCCTGCTGCTGCTGGGCATACTGCTGCTGCCCCAGTACACCGGCCTGCCTATCTTCTCCTGGTTGACTGGAGAGGAAGTGCCGTACTGGTTTCACTTCGCCAATACCATTATTTATATTCTGGCCCTCACCATTTCCGAGCCGGTGTACGCCGCTTCAGGCTTTACCCTCTATCTCAACCGCCGCGTGGAACTGGAGGCCTGGGATATCGAAATGGACCTGCGGCGCAACCTGCCCGAGGCCGGTGTGGGTGAATCGGCCGGTGAGCCTGCGGGGGTGCGGGCGTGAAGCACGCGGGCGCCTTGCTGTTGGCAGCCACCATGGCGCTGACGCTGGCCCTTACGCTGACTGCGGCCACCGCGCACGCCGGAGACGAAGAGGCCAAGCAGGCCTTGCAGAAAGCCATCGACAGCGAGTTGGCCAAGCTCGCCAAGGACGACGAGACCAAGCCGCCGCCGGCAGGCGAATCCGAAGCCAAGAAACGCATACGCGCAATCCTCAAAGGCCCGGATTTCAGCCCCGAGGAAACCTATAGCATTCCCTCGCTCAAAAAATCGCCCGACGACAAGGTTCGAAAGACGCCGGAATGGATGCTCTGGCTGGAAAAATTTTTCCAGGGCCTGGCCGAATTCCTGCGGGTGGGCGTGTGGGTGTTGGTCGGTATCGGCGTGTTGCTGATCCTGGCCCTGCTGCACTACTGGTGGCGCAGCTTCGACCGGCGCGCACGCCCCATCGAGCCGGATGCGCCGGTGCGCGTCGCCGGCCTCGACATCCGCGCCGAATCGCTGCCGGACGACGTGGGTGCGGCCGCGCAGGAGCTATTGCGCAAGGGCGAGATTATCGGCGCGCTATCGTTACTGTATCGGGGTGCGCTATCGGCGCTGGTGCTGCGCTTTGATGCGCGCATACGCGCCTCCTTCACCGAGCAGGAGTGCGCGCGTGCCGCGCGCCGGGTAATGGCAGCGCCCGGCGCCGAATATTTCCAGAGCCTGACGCGTGCCTGGGTCTACGCCGTCTATGCCAAGCGCATCCCCGACCGTGAGGCCGCGTCCACGCTGGCCGATGCCTTCGCCACGCACTTTCCCCGCCCTGCGGCGGAGACGGGGGCGCGGACATGAACGTAAAACGCTTTGCCATCCTGGTGGTCGCCCTGATGCTGTCCGCTTGCGGCTACTGGCTGTATGAAAACCTGATCTGGACAGAGGTGCGCATCCCCGGAATACCCAAGGGCGAGGCCGTGACCAATAATCTGTACGCCGCACAGCGCCTGCTCATGGCCTTCGGCGCCAAGGCACAATCGACCCAGGGTTTCCGTGACCTGCCGGAGGGCGACCCGGCTCGCTCGGCCCTGATCTTTCCTACCATGCGCAAGACGCTCTCGCCCCGCCAACGGCAAAGCCTGCTCGACTGGGTGAACAAGGGCGGCCACTTGGTGGTGGTGACCTATACACTGGAGGACGATGGTGACCAGCCCGATCCGCTGCTGGCGTCGTTTGGCGTGCACCAGAAAATGAAAGGGCCGCCGCCAAAGGCGGCTGCCAAAAATGATAACGCCGACGACAAAGAGAACAACGACGCGGACGGCACGCCGGACCAGCCGAAAAGCGAACAGCCGCCCAAGCGCCGTCAGGCGCCACCCCCGCCGCCGATACGGCGCCTGCCCCGGGGCGGTTACGCCGTCGATGGCGATCAAAACTGCGCCGCGCAAACCGAAACCGCGACGGGCAGCACGCATTTCCCTGCGGCCACTCTGAAAGTCTGCTTCGACTCGCGCTTCCGCATGGTGAGCGACAACCCGCCGTTATGGTCGGCGCAGGATGCGGACGGCATTCATGCGCTCTCGCTGGCGCACGGCAAGGGACGGGTCACCGTCATGACCGATTACCGCTTCATGCAAAACGAACGCATCGGCCAGGCAGACCACGCCGATTTCCTGGTGGCCCTGCTGGGCCCGGAGCTTTCCGGCCTGAACGTGACCCTGGTTCCGCGCGAGGACGTAGACGGCCTCAGGACGCTGATCTGGCGTTACGGCTGGACGGTGGTGCTGACCCTGGTGCTGCTGATCGCGGTCGCGCTATGGCGCGACGGTGCGCGCTTCGGCCCGCTGGCGCCCAACCCGGTAGCGGTGCGCCGCAGCCTGATCGAACACGTGCGTGCCGGCGGCGAGTATCTGTGGCGCCGCGACCAGGCGCGCACGCTCTGGCAAAGCACCCTGAACGCTGCGCGCCGGCGCATTGCCCGCGCGCTGCCGACTGCGCGCACCCATGAGCAGCTCGTCAAGCAAGTGGCCGCCAAGACCGGCCTCAACGACGAGCGCGTGAGCCAGGCGCTGATTCCCGTTTCCCACCCAGGCGCCGATGCGTTTCTGCGCGCCATCAACACCCTTGAACAGATGAGGAAAAAACTGTGAGCGATGTTACCGATTCCGCGGCACCCGGCCGCGCCCCCTCCGCTTCCACGCTGAGCGCGGAGCAAGTCACCCAGGCCGCCGAGGTCTTGCAGCGCCTCAAGAGCGAAATCTCCAAGGCCGTGGTCGGGCAGGCCGACGTGGTCGAACAGGTGCTGACCGCCCTCACCGCTTCCGGCCACGTGCTGCTGGAAGGCGTGCCGGGGCTGGGCAAGACCCTGCTGGTGCGCGCGCTGGCCCGTACCTTCAACGGCAGCTTTGCGCGCATACAGTTCACGCCCGACCTGATGCCCTCGGACGTGACCGGCCATTCCATGTTCGACGCCGCCAGTAACGAGTTCAAGATCCGGCGCGGCCCGGTGTTCGCCAATCTGCTGCTGGCCGACGAAATCAACCGCGCCCCGGCCAAGACCCAGTCGGCCCTGCTGGAAGTGATGCAGGAATATCAGGTCACCATCGAAGGCAACGCCCTGCCCATGCCCGCGCCCTTCATGGTGCTGGCCACTCAGAACCCCGTCGAATTGGAAGGCACTTATCCGCTACCGGAAGCGCAGCTGGACCGCTTTCTGCTCAAGGTGCTGGTGGAATATCCGCAACTCAAGGAAGAAACCGATCTGGTGCGGCGCGTAACCTCCGGCAAGACCGGCGACGCCCTGCACGTGGAAGACGTGGCACCCATCATCAAGCCCGAGACGGTGTTGGCCCTGCAGCGCGCGGCTTCGATGCTATCGGTCAACGAGCGCATTTACGATTACGCGGTGCGCATCGTGCGCGCCACGCGCGTATGGCCCGGTGTGGCCATCGGCGCGGGTCCGCGCGGCACCATCTCGCTGGTGCGCGCGGCGCGCGCCCACGCGCTGATGGACGCCCGCGACTTCGTGACACCCGACGACATCAAGGCGGTATCGCTGCAATGCCTGCGCCATCGCATCGCCCTGGCGCCGGACTTGCAACTGGAAGGCCAGACCATAGACCGCGTATTGGAAGCGATTGTGGACAGCGTAGAGGCGCCGCGGAGCTAGTTTTTTGAAACCCGCTGGTTCTTCTCCTTTGCGCAGGCTGAGCCTGCGCCCGGCCAAGCGCCTGATGGCGCTGTTGTGGCTGGTGCTGGCCGCCTCTTTGGGCCTGGCCCTGTTGCAGGCGCCGGTGACGACTTGGCTCGCGCTGATGGCGGCAGTGATCGCTGCTACCGGTATCGACGCCAGCTTCGCGCTGCGCAAGGCCCGCACCGAAGGCCTCACGGCACAGCGCCACGCCGCGCACGCCCTGGCGCTGGGTGTGGAGCGGCCGGTGGAACTCAAAATCAGCAACACCGGCAATACCGCGCTCAAGATCGCCGTGCACGACCACTTCCCGGCGAGCTTCCAGGCCAGCGGTCAGCCACAGGCGGCAAAGCTCGCCCCCCTGGCCGAAACCACCCTCACCTACCTGGTCACCCCTCTGCAGCGCGGGCCCATGCAGTTCGGCAAGATAGAAGCCCTGGTCGATTCGCCCCTGGGCCTCTGGCAGCGGCGCATCTGGCTGGGCAAGGAAGACCTGATCCGCGTCTATCCCAATTTTGCGGCGGTGGCCAAGTTCGCCCTGCTCGCCACCGACCATCGCCTGAGCCGCCTGGGTATCCGCCTGAAGCGGCGGCGCGGCGAAGGTATGGAGTTCCACCAGCTGCGCGAATACCGCGAAGGCGACAGCCAGCGCCAGATCGACTGGAAGGCCACCACGCGCCAGCGCAAACTGATTTCGCGCGATTACCAGGACGAGCGCGACCAGCGCATCGTGTTCCTGCTCGATTGCTCGCGCCGCATGCGCGCCAAGGACGGCGCCATCTCGCACTTCGACCAGGCGCTGAACTCCCTGATCCTGCTGGCCCACGTAGCCCTGAAGCAGGGCGACTCCGTGGGCGCCATGAGCTTCGGCCAGGGCCAGGGGCAGGAGCGCTACTTCGCACCCGAGCGCGGTGCGGCCGCCCTCAATCTGCTGACCAACGCGCTCTACGACCTGGAGCCGCAGCCGCGTACCGGCGATTACCTCACCGCTGCGCAAAACCTGATGAAGCGCGTGCCCAAGCGCGCCATGGTGGTGATACTCACCAATCTGCGCGACGAAGACGAAGACGAACTCACCCTCGCCATCAAAACGCTGGCCACCAAGCACCTGGTGTTGCTCGCCAGCCTGCGCGAAGAATCACTGGGCCAGTTGCTGGAAAAACCCATCAAGGTGCTGGACGACGCCATCGCCGTGTCCGCCACCCACCACTACCTGGAAGCGCGCCGCAACACCTTTGCGAGACTGGTGATGCGCGAGTCCATCGCGCTGGACGTGGAACCGGCCAAGCTGCCGATCACGCTGGTGAATCAGTACATGGAAATCAAGCGGTCGGGACGGCTATGAGCCGGAAAAGCGCGCGCTGGCAGCTATGGACGTTAGGCCCGCTGCTGTGGCTTGCCGCAGCAACCTCGGGCCTAGCCCAACCGGTTTTCAAATCTCCAGCGGAATGCGGCCCCTGGATAGACAGTTACTACCAGCACCCGGAACCTGCGCGCGTTGTAGCCGCCGTAAAGTGCCTGAGCGACGGCGGTGTATTTGACAATGGCGTATCAATACCGCCCTTGGCAGGTTTTCTGTCGGGCGTTTTTCGAGCGAATCCGGGGATGGTGAACTCATGGGTGGACCAGCTTGGCGCGCTCGAAGAGAAGCATCTGCGAGTGGTGTTTATGGGCATTTGGTATGCAAACCTGCCCGACTCAAAACGAATGGCAATGGCCTTCCTGGAGCGGCATCCCGCCTTGCGAACAGAGGTGGATTCCCTGCTCAAGGGCGCCCCCACTGTTCCCGAGAATCTTCCCCTGGAACAAGGCGCCTGGGTACTCGATACGCTTTGGGGAAAATTTCTGGCCACCGGGGATGCGGCGCCGGTAGAGAGAATTATCGGCGCATTGGCATACCTGGACGCTGAGAGAGACAAAGATCGGCTCGTGATTGGCGCCACCGCGCGCTGGTCACTGTTTGCCAATGCCAAAAAGCACGCGCGTGTGCTGGAAATCTGTCAGAAGGCTGTCGGCCGGCAAACAGCGGCGGTCGACGACAAACTGAAGGAAGTGATAAACGCGGCGCTCAGCGAAATCAAGCCCGCCCACAGCGCCGAACCCGCTGCCGGCTGGCTCGACAAAAATGGCCGCGCGCTACCCGATACCGAGTCGCAGAAATCAAAAAACAACTTTTCCGGCATGTTGATGCCGACCACCGACCCCAATTGGGAAAAAGAATGGGATACGCCGCCGGAGGTAACTCCCAAACTGATGCCGGGAAAAAACGTAAAGATCGGCAAGCAAATTTCCGTACTCACCTTTTTCAGCAACCCCAAGGCGGACGAAAATCAGGAAATCAACGTAATCTGCACGCTTAAGGTAACCCGCCCCAATGGAACCATTGCCACCGATGAAAAGAACATCCGCTGCGGTAAGGGAAAATTGGGGGGCGACCCCCACGGCCTGTGGCTATCACCCGCCATCATTAAATTCATAGGCCAAAAGAGCGACCCTCTAGGCAAGTGGCTGGTGGAGGCGGATATCACCGATGTGAATCGGGACACCACGTTACGGTTGAAAACGGACTTTCAGCTTGAAGCGGAATAAGGCGAAAGGCAAAGGGTCGTCTACAACAGGGCCATGACAGCCAGTGCGATTGAGCACACCACGAACGGGCAGCTTATCCCGACCAGTTCGAGACGGCGCAACCAGGATCTTTTAACCTGTTCTTTCCGGTAGCTCCAGCCATTCAAAAGCGCAGCCGCGGCGGACAAGAGCGCGCAGGCGAGCAAGCTGATCATGAACATAGCGATCAGAGGATTTCCGCATACACCGCCCGATTGGGTCTTTGCCCAAGCCTCAAATGCGGCTGACTCCCGCCATAAATACGCTGCCGGCAAGACAATAGCCGCCACCCCCAATACCCAGGATGCCTTCCTCAGCTTCATAGGTTTCCCGCCTGATGAACTGGTCGGACTTTGCCGGTAAAAGGTGGCAAAAAGGTGGCATGCCGTCGAAGATGCCTCCCGGTTGGCTTGTCACCCTGAGCGTAGCGCTCCCATAACAAACTTAGAGCGGCCTACGCCTTTCCGGCAGGCAGGCTCCTCAGGTTTTTCCGCAAGCCTGGGGCAGCGCGCAGGCGCTGCACTGACCGGCCGGTAACGGGCCAGGGCGCGTAACCGCAACCCGGCGCCACCGAGCAGGGATCGTACCTAGCCTCGGCGTCCGCCAGATTACGTCTCGCCTGGCGCTCCAACTCCAACTGGCGCTCCAGGCTGTCGACTTTTCTGGCGAGCGAACTTGCATCCGGCCCCGTGCTTATCCCCGGCTGCTGGTACTTCGGGGCTTCGTAGACCGATAGCGTAGAGGTGCCTGCGTCGAGTTCCTGGGCATCGTTTTTATTCGGGGGCTTATCCCCGTAATTGAGGTTGCCCTTGTCGTCGAACCACTTGTAAATCTGCGCTGACGCCGGCATGGTCACCAACCCCAGCCATACACCCGCTATGAACATTAACGGGAGAGAAAAGCCTATCGATTTAGCCATGGAAGCCTCCAGCGCCGACAACCGGCCCAAGCCACATGGTTCAGACTACACCTTTAAGGATTGGTTTCCAATAAACGGGGAAGACCCCATTTATTCGGCAGCACGGCGTCAATCTTCGCCAGTCTACCCCAGCCTCGCCAGCGCCGGATTCTTCTTAAAGTACCCGCGTATGCCATCAACAATGGCATCGGCCATCTTGTCGCGATAGGTGTCGTCGCGCAGTTTCTTTTCTTCGTCGGGGTTGGAGATGAAGGCGGTTTCGATGAGGATGGAGGGGATGTCGGGCGCTTTCAACACGGCGAAGCCGGCCTGCTCCACGTAGTTTTTATGCAGACGGTTGATGCCGCCCAGCTCGGCCAGCACCAGCTTGCCGACCTTGAGGCTATCGTTGATTTGCGCCGTCTGCGAGAGGTCGAGCAGGGTACGCGCCAGCACAGAGTCGCGTGCGTTCAGGTTCACACCGCCGATCAGGTCGGCGTCGTTTTCCTTGTTGGCGAGCCATTTGGCGGCCGTGGAAGTGGCGCCGCTCTCCGAAAGAGCGAACACGCTGGAACCATTGGCCTGCGATTGGATGAAGGCATCAGCATGCACGCTCACGAACAAATCCGCGCGCAGTTTCCGCGCACGCGCAACACGCTGGCCCAGCGGCACGAAGAAATCGGCATCGCGGGTGAGGCCGACGCGGAATTGTTTGTCGTCGTGCAATTTCTCGCGCAGCTTTCGCGCCATCATCAGCACCACGTCTTTTTCGCGAGTCCCCCGGCGCCCTATCGCGCCGGGGTCTTCGCCACCGTGCCCCGGATCGAACATCACCACGATGGCGCGCGGTCCGCGCGCCACATAGGGTGCTTCCGGTTTTTTGCTGCTGGCAGCGTCCTTTGCGTTACCGGTCGGGGGAGGCTCTCCTGTTATTGGATTTCCGGTAGCCGTAGCGGTGGGCGCAGGTGATTCGGTTTTTATTGCAGGTGTTTTTTCGTCGATCTTTCCATCGATTTTTCCATTTCCCTTGCCGAAAGCGGCGATGTCTTCATCCAGCAGGGCGAGCATGGGATCGACGGGTTTGGCGGGATAGATATCGAGCATCAGGCGGTGTCCGAACTCGCCGGCCGGCGGCACGGCGAACACCTGCGGCTTCACTTCCATTTTGAGATCCAGCACCACGCGCACTACGCGCGGCCGGTTGAGCCCGACGCGCACGGATTTAATGTACGGGTCATCGGGGCCGATCTTGCCGGCAAGCTGGGTAAGCGCGGGCGTCAGCTCGGCGTTCTCGATATCGATGACCAGGCGCTCGGGGTCTTTCAGGAAAAACTGCTGGAACTGGAAGGCGGCGCCGGATTCGAAGGTGACGCGGGTGTATTCGTTGGCGGGCCATACGCGCGTGGCGCTGACTTTGCCCGCTGCGGCAGCGGCAGTAGCAAGCATGGGCGAAAGCAATAGCGGCAGCGCCAGCAAGCTGCGGCGCGTGATGTCTATGCTGTGAATCGTGGTGGAAGCTGCGGCGGAGTTATTTACGCCAGGCTCGCTTGCAGCGCCTGCCCGCGCGGGGAATGTGATTGCATCTGCACTTCGCGGCCCATCTGCGGGGTGGCTTGCAGATGTATCGTCAGGTCGCTCGGGGGTAACAGGTCCCCGGCCTTTTCCGGCCACTCGACGAGGCACAGATTGGCCTCGTTGAAAAGGTCTCGAAACCCGCTTTCCAGCCATTCCTGGGGATCGGCGAACCGATAAAAATCAAAGTGATACAAGTGTAACCTAGAAACTTCATAAAGTTCAACCAGTGTGTAGGTGGGGCTTTTTACCCTCCCCCCAAAACCCAGCCCGCGCAGCACCCCGCGGGTGAGTGTGGTCTTGCCCGCCCCCAGGGCGCCGGACAGGAAAATGACGTCCCCCGGCTGCACGGCGCGCGCCAGCCTTTCGCCCAGGGACAGGGTGGCGGCCTCGTCGGGCAGGTCGATTTTCAGGGGGGGCACTGCTGTCATTTCCGCTTCCGTCATCCTTTACACTGCAAACATGCAAACTGCCGTTTCCGAAATCGATTTTCCGGCACTGGCCGAGACCATACACGGCTGGGGCCGGGAACTGGGCTTTCAGGAACTTGGCATCGCCGATACCGACCTCACGCAGGAAGAGGCCTGGCTGCAGCAATGGCTGGAACGCGGCTACCACGGCGAGATGGATTATATGGCCCGCCACGGCACCGCGCGCTCCCGGCCGCAGGAATTGATCCCCGGTACCTTGCGCGTGATCTCGGTGCGGCTCAACTATCGCCCGCCGCAGGCCCGTGAAAGCTGGCAGACCCTGGAAGATGAAGACGCCGCTTTTATTTCGCGTTACGCGCTGGGCCGCGATTATCACAAGGTGCTGCGCGCCAAGTTGCAAACGCTGGCCTCGCGTATTGAAGGCGTCGTTGGCGCCTACCAGTATCGCGTGTTCACCGATAGCGCTCCGGTGCTGGAAGTGTCATTGGCGCGCAAGGCGGGCCTGGGCTGGCGCGGCAAGCACACCCTGCTGCTAACGCGCGAAGCCGGCTCCTGGTTTTTTCTGGGCGAGATTTACACCAACCTGCCCTTGCCGGTGGACGCCGCCACCAGTGAGCACTGCGGCACCTGCAGCAAGTGCATAGACATTTGCCCCACCCAGGCCATCGTCGCGCCCTACCAGTTGGATGCGCGTCGCTGCATTTCCTATCTCACCATCGAACACAAGGGCGCGATCCCCGAAGAACTGCGGCCCGCCATGGGTAATCGCATTTACGGCTGCGACGATTGCCAGCTGGTATGTCCCTGGAACAAATACGCGCAGGACGCCACCGAGCCGGATTTTCAGGTGCGGCACCGGCTGGACGACGTTAGTTTGCTGGAGCTATTCGCCTGGAGCGAGGCGCAGTTCAACGAGCGCATGGCCGGCAGCGCCATACGCCGCATCGGCTACGCGCAGTGGCTGCGCAATATCGCGGTGGCGCTGGGCAATCTGCTGCGTGTGAAGCCGCAGCGCGCGGACGTGGTTGCTGCATTGAACGAAAAAAAAGGACAGGTCTCGCCCCTGCTGGACGAACACATCGCCTGGGCCCTGGCACAAGCCAAGACCGGCTAGCCGGCTAAATTGCTCCTGGCCGCTATCAGCGGCCAGGATTCAGGTTCCGCTAAGAGGAACCTTTTTCATCGGCGTGTTGACCCACACCACCTGCGTGCCATAGCGATCCGCTGCAGTTTGGACCGCTTGCATTTTCGCAACGTCGGGAACGTAGGTGAAATCAGCGCGGGTACTGGCGCAACCGGAAAGCAAGGCCAGGGACGCAGCGCAGAGACAAAGCAAGAGCTTTTTCATGAGTAGCTCCTTCACGAAAAATACCGCCGCGAAGCACGGCGGTAAGAAAACACTACTCCTACCGTGCGGCATCGGCAAGCGCTTTGCACCGTGGTGACAAAATTACAGATTATTGTCGTTTGTAACAGCGGACATGCCGACGGCATTCTGGCCGGCAGGGCCTATCCCATTACCCCAGCCAGTTTCGCAATTCCCGTTCACCCACAGCGCTAAACACCATCACGCGTGAATCCTTGCTGCGCCTGGCCCAGCCTGCATCGACAATGCGCGTGAGCAGTGCCTGCCCCAACACCCCTGCCAAATGATGGCGGCGCTCGCTCCAATCCAGGCAGGCGCGGCAGACCGGGCGGCGCGAGGGTTGCAATTCGGTCAGGTCGATACCGAGTGAACCGAACACACTTTTTGCACTGCGGCCCAGTTGCAGCTGCGGACCTTCATAACGCAGGGCCTTACGCGCCAGCAGGCCATCCATCAGGGCAACGGCGTGCTCACCGGCCAAGTGGTCGTAGCACACGCGCGCCTCGCGCAAACGCGCATCGCGCGGCCCCACCACCAGCGGCGCCGCACCGGCGCGGTCGGCGATGACGGCGAGTTGCTCCAGCATTTCCGCCACCTCGTTACTCGCCAGCCGAAAGTAGCGGTGGCGCCCCTGTTGCAGCACGGACAATAGCCCCGCCGACTGCAACCTGGCCAGATGATCACTGGCGGTGGGCCGCGCCACGCCGGCTGCGTTGGCAAGCTCGGTGGCCGTCAGCGCCTGGCCGTTCATCAGCACAGTCAGCATTTGCGCGCGCGCCGGCTCCGCCAGCACGGCGGCGAGTTTGGCGAGGCTGGGACCTTCGGTGCCGGGATGGTTCATAGGCATTCGCTGATGGGAAACGCAGACAGTATGCCACCGGGGTGGGCTGTGATCGTTCGGCCCCGGCCGAAGCATCGAACGATTGCGTTCTATACAGTCACCGCATTCACTCCTATTTCTTCTCCATGCTGAATACACAACTCACCCTCTCACCTTCTATCGTCATCCAGCCTTCCATCCTGTATTTCGGCACGCCCGTTGTGCTCATCAGCACGCTAAGCCGCGAGGGGCGCGCGAACATCACGCCCATCTCCTCGGCCTGGGCGCTGGGGGACCGGATGATCCTGGGTATGGGCGGCGCCGGACAGGGCTGCGAAAACCTGCTCGCCACGCGCGAGGCCGTCATCAACCTGCCGGGGCCGGAGCAATGCGCGATGGTGGAAGCGATGGCGGCAACTACCGGTCGCAATCCGGTGCCTGGCTACAAGCAGGCGATGGGTTACCGCTTCGAGGCCGATAAATTCGGCTTGGCGGAAATGACCGCCCTGCCTTCAGATACGGTAACGCCGCCGCGCATCGCCGAATGCCCCATGCAAATGGAGGCTCGCCTGCTGGCAGCGCACGAGGCCACGGCTGTTGAGGGTGAAGAGGAGCCGGACTTTTTGATGCTGGAAATGCAGGTCAGCCGCGTACACGCCCACGAAAGCATCGTGGTACCCGGCACGCAATACATCGACACGCAGCGCTGGAGCCCGCTGCTGTACGTGTTCCGCCATTACTTCGGCACAGGCGAACGCCTGGGCCGCAACTTTCGCGCTGAAACCTGATTTTTACCGGAGACCATGATCATGATTACCTGCTTCATCCGCTACCAGATCGACCCCTTTCAGCGCGAGGCCTTTCGCGAATATGCCGAAAACTGGGGGCGCATCATCCCGCGCTGCGGCGGCAATTTGATCGGATATTTCCTGCCGCATGAAGGTACCAACGACATCGCCTGGGGGCTGATTTCTTTCGATAGCCTAGCCGCCTATGAGGCCTACCGCGCCCGCCTGAAGACGGACGCCGAGGGCCGCGCCAATTTCGCGATGGCGCAGGAAAAGCGGTTTATTTTGCGGGAGGAGCGGACGTTTACAGAGGTAGTGGGAGCCACTTGGCAGAGATCGCCCTCAACGGTCGAGGGCGCTGCCTGATACCGACGAAATCGCTTGCGCAACTACCGAAAATCCCCCGGCAATCCCAACGCAAGCACCGCACAATGCCGCCCCCTTTGACAAAGGGGGCAAACACCAGGGAATCGCCGCGATGAGATGTTTGGGGGATTTCAGTTTTACTGAGGCTAATGCCCCTGCCGGCTAAGCGTCCGACTCAGGCGTCAGTACAACACTGGCCAACAACCTCCCATCAGTTGCCGGTTGCAGCCCGCATTTTGCATAAAGCGCCAGCGCGGCCACATTATCCCCGCCTACTTCCACCTGCATGGACTTGACCGAGCGGGTGTGACACTCTTTGACCAAAGCATCGAGGAGCATCGACGCCGCACCCGCGCGCCGGTATTCTGGTTTGATGTACAGGTCGTCGATATAACCGCTCAGGCCGCCGTGCTCCATGGTGTAGCGCAGCGTGAGTACAACATGACCTACCAGCGTGCCGTCTTGTTCCGCCAGCCATACGGCGCCCAGCGACGCATCGGACAGCAATTCCTCAAAAGACCGTGCAGCCCATTGAGCATCGAGCGCATGGTTCGATTCGGCGTAGAAATCGCGCATGAGCAGGACAAGCGCCGCGACATCTTCCTGCGTGGCGGGCCGAACAAGAAAGCGATCGTGGGGATTCATTGGAAGCGCGACCTAGAGGTGATACGTCCGGTCAGTTGGTGCCCGTATACGGGCCCTTGACCTCGCCCCAACCCCACTTAGGCATGGGCGCGTGCTCATCCACGGTTGCGCCTTCCTGCGAGTTGATCACGGCCAGACGCGAGCCCCACTCCAGATAGCCTACCAGGGCCGATCGAAACTCGGGATCATCCGGCATACCAAGTTCGTCAGCAGTCTCCAGCAACAGACCGACCCAACGCCGCCTCTTTTCCTGGTTAAGATGGCGGCCTAGATGAGCCCGAATCATGTGCGGATGTCCGCCGTGCTGCTCCGAGTATGCGGCGGGGCCGCCCAGGACTTCCGCAAGGAATGCGGCCACGTGGGCAGGATGGTCCGCACCCATGTGAGCGAAGACCGGCCCCAGTAGGGCGTCGGTCTTCACATGCTCGTAAAAGCGCGTGGTCAGGCGGTTGAGCGCATCCATGCCGCCCAGCCAGGTATAGAGCGTCGGAATGCTTTTTTCGGAGGTATCCAACTTAGGCCGCGCCCAGCACCAACCCGTTCATGCGCTTCACAAACCCGGCCGGGTCTTCCAGCTGCCCGCCCTCGGCCAGCATGGACTGCTCGAACAACAAGAGCGACCAATCGGCAAATTTGTCGTCCTCGCCGGTGGCGGCAATGCGCTTCACCAGTGCGTGCCCAGGGTTGATTTCGAGTATGGGTTTGACCGCATTCACGTTCTGCCCGGCCGCTTTGAGGATACGCTCGAGGTTGCCGGAGAGTTCGTTCTCATCCACCACCAGGCAGGCGGGAGAATCGGTGAGGCGGTCGGTGACGCGCACTTCCTTTACTTTGCTTTCCAGTGCCTTGGAGATGCGCTCGATAAGCGGCTTCATTTCCTCGGCAACTTTTTCGCGTTCCTTCTTTTCGGCTTCGTCGGCAAGCGCGCCCAGGTCCAGATCGCCCTTGGCAACCGAGACCAGCTTCTTGCCTTCAAACTCGGCGTAGGAACTGAGCCACCATTCGTCCACCGGCTCGGTCAGCAGAAGCACTTCAATGCCTTTTTTGCGGAACACTTCCAGGTGCGGGCTGTTCTTGGCGGCGAGGTAGGTTTCACCGGTGACGTAGTAAATCTTGTCCTGGCCGTGCTTCATGCGGGCGATGTAATCGGCGAGGCTCACGTCTTGTTTATCGTCGGCGTTGTGCGTGGACGCGAAGCGGGTCAGCTTGGCGACCTTGTCCTGATTGGCGTGATCTTCGACGATGCCTTCCTTGAAGGCGCGGCCGAAGGCGGCCCAGAAGGTGGCGTACTTTTCCTTGTCGTTCTCGGCCAGGTCCTCCAGTGTAGACAGGACCTTTTTCACGCAACCGCTGCGGATGGCTTCCACGTCCTTGGATTCCTGCAGAATTTCGCGCGAAACGTTCAGCGGCAGATCGTTGGAATCGACCACGCCTTTCACAAAGCGCAGGTAACGCGGCAGCAATTGCTCGGCGTCGTCCATGATGAACACGCGGCGTACGTACAGCTTGATGCCGTGCTTGCGTTCGCGGTCCCACATATCAAAGGGCGCCTTGCCAGGAATGTAGAGCAACTCCGTGTACTCCTGCCGCCCTTCCACACGCGCATGGCTCCAAGCCAGCGGCTTTTCCCAGTCGTGGGAAACGTGTTTGTAGAACTCCTCGTATTGCTCGGTCGTTACTTCCGACTTTGGTCGGGTCCACAGCGCGCTGGCACGATTGACGGTTTCGTCTTCGTCCTTGGCGATTTGCTCGCCCTTTTCCTGATCCCATTCGGTCTTTTGCATGACGATGGGCATCTGGATGTGGTCGGAATATTTGCGGATGATGGATTTCAAGCGCCAATCATCGAGGAATTCTTTGGCGTCCTCCTTGAGATGTAGCGTGACCGTGGTGCCGCGCCCGGCTTGCTCTATGGCTTCCAGTGTGAATTCGCCATCGCCGGCAGATTCCCAGCACACGCCCTCGCCCGCCGCCGCCCCGGCGCGACGTGTGGTCAGCGTGACCTTGTCGGCCACGATAAAAGCCGAGTAAAAGCCTACACCAAACTGGCCGATCAGATGCGCATCCTTTTGCTGGTCGCCCGTCAGTTTGGCGAAAAATTCCTTGGTGCCGGATTTGGCGATGGTGCCAATATTGGCAATCACCTCATCGCGCGACATACCGATGCCGTTGTCGGCGATGGTCAGCGTGCCCTTTTCCTTATCGAAGCTGATGCGGATTTTCAGATCGCCATTGCCTTCGAGTAGAGCGGCATTGGTCACGGCTTCGAAACGCAGCTTGTCGCAAGCGTCGGACGCGTTGGAAATCAATTCGCGCAGGAAGATTTCGCGGTTGCTGTAGAGCGAGTGGATCATCAGCTGCAATAGCTGCTTGACCTCGGTTTGGAAGGAGAGGGTTTGTTTGGTTTCTACGGTTTCGGTCATGTTGCGGGGCTCCAGGGGTGTTTTTTTGCGGTTGCACCGCAATTGGGGGCCAAAGATGGGATTTCAAGGTGGGTATTATATTTCTTCGTTGTTTCGGTTTTTCGCAAAAGGCTGCCTTTGTCTATTTACAGTGCGTGCCGGGGGTTGCCCGGCGGCAAGTTACTTTTCTTGCTTCGCCAAGAAAAGTAACCAAAAGAAGGCGACCCCAGGGGCGTCGGCCCTTCGGGCTGCTCTGCGCTGCTCGACGACTCTCATGGGGACCCCAACATCATAGGTAGCTCTTGCTTCGCAAGAGTGTGGT
>JACXTT010002373.1_pt1 | contig 30005 bp, 15 predicted proteins | sample 9270951 | NCBI WGS metagenome assembly JACXTT01 (sample SAMN15532306, study PRJNA645909) | rock metagenome | isolation source: weathered quartz diorite | place: Puerto Rico | collected 2017-06-21 | reverse complement strand
TGCGGGCGGCCGAAGATTCTCGGGATCATGTGGTACAGCGCGCCGATGGAGATCATCGCCACCCAGCCCAGCGCCCCGGCGTGAACGTGGCCGATGGTCCAGTCGGTGTAGTGGGAGAGGGCGTTGACGGTCTTGATCGCCATCATCGGGCCTTCGAAGGTCGACATGCCGTAGAACGCCAGGGACACCACCAGGAACCGCAGGACCGGGTCGCTGCGCAGCTTATGCCAGGCCCCGGAGAGGGTCATCATGCCGTTGATCATGCCGCCCCAGCTCGGCGCCAGGAGGATCAGCGACATCACCATGCCCAGCGACTGTGCCCAGTCCGGCAGGGCGGTGTAGTGCAGGTGGTGTGGGCCGGCCCAGATGTACAGGGTGATCAGCGCCCAGAAGTGCACGATGGACAGGCGATAGGAATAGACCGGACGCTCGGCCTGTTTCGGCACGAAGTAGTACATCATCCCGAGGAAGCCCGCGGTCAGGAAGAAACCCACCGCGTTGTGCCCGTACCACCACTGCACCATGGCGTCGGTGGCGCCGGCGTAGATCGAGTAGGACTTGGTCAGGCTGACTGGCAGTTCCAGGTTGTTGACGATATGCAGGATCGCCACGGTGATGATGAAGGCCCCGAAGAACCAGTTACCGACATAGATGTGCTTGGTCTTGCGCTTCATCAGCGTGCCGAAGAACACCACGGCGTAGGCGACCCAGACAATGGCGATGAGGATATCGATCGGCCATTCCAGTTCGGCGTATTCCTTGGAGCTGGTGTAGCCCAGCGGCAGGCTGATGGCCGCCAGGACAATCACCAACTGCCAGCCCCAGAAGGTGAACGCCGCGATCTTCGGCGAAAACAGCTGGGTCTGGCAGGTGCGTTGCACCGAGTAGTAGGAGCTGGCGAACAGCGCGCAGCCACCGAAGGCGAAGATCACCGCATTGGTATGCAATGGGCGCAGGCGCCCGAAGCTGGTCCACGGCAGGTTGAAGTTGAGTTCGGGCCAGACCAATTGGGCGGCGAGGAGAACCCCGAGCCCCATGCCGACGATGCCCCACACCACCGTCATAATGGCGAATTGGCGGACCACCTTGTAGTTGTAGGCGGTACTGATTGAAGTGTTCATGGTTCCCCATCCACGGTTCAGACCCGGCCGGCGCTGTTGCATTCGCGGGATCTGGAGTTATAGGCAGACTAAAAGCCAGCCAAGCATGGGCAAATAGCCACTGGGTGGTATTGACGGGGGTCAATGGGCAGGACTTGCCGCTGGCCATGGGGCTGTGGGAGCGGTGCTTGCCGGGACGCCGCCCGGACCCAGCACCGCTCCCACATCAGGGGATGTGTTCAAGCGTCACTGGGTTGTTTTGCAATCGGCGATCAGCGCGGGACCGATGCCCAGGCCGCTGGCCTCGTAGATCAACCCCAGGCCGATGGCGATCTTGATATAGGGACCTTCCGGTTCGATGACATTCAGGGTCATGTCCAGCACCGCATGCACCAGTCCCAATGGGGTCTTGGTGGTCGATGACCAGGTTTTCGGCTTGAGCGGCGACTGCAACGGCCAGCGCTTGCCATAGGCCGTACGGATGCTGATCAGTTCGTCCAGTGACGGGACGTCCAGGCTTTTTTGGCGCGCCTTGTGCCGGGTTTCGTCACTGCTGCCCTCGCCCAGGTTGTAGCACTGCACCACGCCACTGACAGTGACTTCGTAGCTTTTGCGCTGCCCGACGCTGTCACTGACCCGGATAGTGGTCTTGCCATTGCCGCGCACGCTGACCCTGCCGCTGCTGTCGACCACGGCGATACGCGGGTTGTCGCTGCTGTAGTGATAACCGGGCACGCCGCCGCCGGCTATGCGCTGGAGCGTCGTGCCGGGGCCGAAGGCGGGCAGCACCTGCGGGTGGCAGGGGATCAGGTAGATCTTGCCGGGCAGGGTGACGGGGCGGGTGTCGAAGATCAGTTCCGGCGCTCGTTTCCTGGCCCTGAGCGTCAACGACAGCCGGGGGAATGTCAGGGCGCTCGACTCATCGCTGCTGCCATCGAAGGCCACCTTGAAGGTGAAGGTCAGGCCGCTCAGGTCGCGCAACTGATCGAGATGCCCGCGCGGCAGCAGGCCTTCGATCACATCCGAGATACTGCTGACCTCCTCGGCATTCCACAGCGTCAGGGTGAAAGGCCGGCCGTTGATCAGGGTTCCCTCGATCCTTAGCCAGATCCGCTGGCCGACCTGGATATGCGGCCATTTCCCGACTTCGACATGGGCGTCGCCGGCGAAGGTGTTGAGGTCCAGCAACCGATTGTCCGGTGCCTCGCGAACGAAGGGTGGCCGCAGGTCTTCGTGGGCGATGGGCAGCACGTCCAGCGTGAGGATTTTCGACGGCGCCGGGATACCCTGGCGGGTAACGATATAGCCGACCTCCACGCGCTTGCCGATATTGGCACTGACGGCGGTCGCGGGTACGGAAAAGTCGACGCTGCCACTGGCGTTGCCGGGCTTGGCCTCGATCGTCGGGGTTCCGTTGCCGGGCGTGCCGCGCCAGTAGGCTTGAATGCTGTCCCGGGTCTGCATGGCATAACTGACCCGGATCGTCGCGCCCTCGAGCGCCTGGAGTGGGAACAGCACGCTGTCATGGGCCTCCAGCACCTTGGGCGGATCAAGGTCCAGTGGCCTGGCGCTGACCGGTAGCAGTCGCGCCTGCGACACAAAGGGGTCCGGAGCCTCGGTCTTGACTTCATAACGCACCACGACAGAGCCGCCGGCCAGTACGCTGACCTTGTCGTCCGAGATCGTGAAGTCGATGTCCTTGCCTATGTCCATGATGGGCAGGGTCTGTTCGTGGCTGATCTCCGTGCCGACGGCTGTCGTACCGATCCAGACCAGGGTCAGCGTCTGGCCCAGCGCGATGAACGAATAGGGCTCCACCCGGGTAATGACCCCGGTTGCCGTCGGGTCGAGCACGTTGCCGTTGGCTTCGGCCACCGGCACCCGTGGCGGCTTGAGTGTCAGTGCCTGGCCGATGATCTTCAGCGACAGGCTCTTGGAGCGGCGTGATGGCTGGTCGGGCGCCTCGACATAATAGTAGAACCGCGCCTGCCCCTGGATGACCAGGAGGAACTGCTCGTTCGGCACCTCGAAGGAGACGAACGCGTCGCTGTCGTGGCCGGGCATCACCGCGCTGTACGCCGGCAGCGATGCGCCGAGGGCGGTTTCTCGTTCCACCAGCAGGCGCAGGTTCTGCGCGCTGCTCATCCCGTCGTAGCGCAGTACCAATGCCTGCACGTCGGCACCATTGAGCGGGTCCAGGTCCAGTTGCATGCCCTGGGCGCGCGGCACCACCGGGGGGGACAGCGACGGATCGCCGATGCCCACCTCGACCAGGGCCGGCCGTGACCATCTCGACCAGTTGTTGACCCCATCGCGTATCTCATAACGCACCAGGATCGTGTCGGAGTTTCCCGCCTCGCGGATGATCTCCGGATCGATCGGCACCACCACTTCGTCGCTCGGTCCGCTCAGGGGCGGATGCTGCACGAGGCGACCGTGCCAGGAGACGACGATCGCATCGCCCGCGGCCATGTTCGCATAGCGCTTGACCACCACGCTGACGCCCTCCGGGTCTTCGATCACCCCGGGCGGTAACACCAAGGGCAATTCGAGCTTGTCGTTGATGGTGGGCGTCGCGGATTGGGTGTCGGGGTCGCCGGGCACGTCCAGCTTGATCCGTACGCGGGTCTCGGCGGTTTCCGGGGTGCCGCCGGGGAAGGGCGTGAGGACATAGCGCACCGCCACGTCTGCTGCCGACATGATCCAGCGGGTGGCGACCCGCAGGGTGAGGTGGCTGGCAGCGGGTTCGCTGCCTTGGGTATGGCTGGCGACAGGGTCGGGATGGGTGCCCCAGTACAGGTCGATTCGATCCCTGGGTTTCAGCTCCAGCGGGGCGATCACCACGGGCAGGGGGCGTTGCGGGTCGATCACGTCGGTGGCGCCCACGCCGCCGATATTGAAACTGCTGATCAGCGGTGGCACCAGGTCCCGGGTGGCGCGCGGGCGTCGATCCTCGACGGCCCATGCCGGTGTCCAGGTGGGGTCGATCGGGCCTGGTCTTGGCCAGAGCCGACTGGTTTCCAGCACGCTCAGCTTTCCGGCTCTGGCGACCGCGTTGACCAAGTGGACATAGGGAGGGGTAATGCTTTTGCCGGGATCGCTGTCCGCTGCGCTCGGCACGCACAGATCACGTTGTGCGCTGGAGTCCCTGGGTTCGTACTTGAGCAGGGCACCGTCCTGGCTGGAGTAGTAGATGCCGTTGAGATAGATGTTGTCCGCCAGCAGGGTCTTGGTGACGAAGCAGATATCCTCGGCGCAGAAGAAATCGATGTTGGGCGTATCGCTGGTCTGGTACCGGGTGGGGGCGGGTGGTTTGGCGTAGTGAATACTGTCGAGCGGGGTTTTCCCCAGGGTCAATTCAAGGCGCGGCCTCTCCAGTTCCTGTGTCTTCTGATCGGCCAGGGTGCGAGTGACCTTGATCGCCTGGCCATCGACGAAAGGCTCAAGGGTGACATAGCCATCGGGGGCGGACGTGCGATAGATCGCATCGACCAACAGCACGCCTTGATCGCGGTCGAGTTTGCCATGGGTATGGCGCGCGGCATCGTCCGCATGAGCGAAAAGCGGACTGAGTCTATAAACTTCCGTTTCGGTTGAGGCGCCGTTGGAGGGGACCCAGGTGACACTGACCGGGCCTGTCTGCCGCCACAGCGTACCGGGCTGCAAGACACTCAATTTGCCGCTCGCCGCCACGCGGCGAACATAGTCGCGAGCGGACAGCGAGCCGTTCTCCAGTTGGCCCTGGGTGTCGATACCGTCGTTATGAAAGACGCTGCCACGCAGCACTTCGTCGGCATCGGGCACCAGTGGCACCTGATAGCTCAGCAAGGCTCCGTCGGCGGTCGACAGATAAATCTGGGTGCTGCTCTGGTGTCCTGGCACGATCGCCGTTTCACGAGCGGTCTTGATGGCGTGGGTGAAGTCGCGCGCCGAAATGAAATGCCGGTAGACCGGGTCGCTGGGTGGCGCTTCCAACCGGGGGGCCGCGACATAGAGGCCATCCAGGACATAACCGGGAATCAGGCTGAGGACGGCGATCTCCGGTGGGAGTATGAGCGTTCGATCGAAGTTCGCACTGGTATCGAGAGCCGGGGCGGTTGCGACGTATTCTTTCTCGGTTTTCTTGAAAACAAAGCCGAAGCTGCGTCGGGTTCTCTGGCTGATGTGCGCGAGCGCATGGCGCACGGCATCCGTGGCCGTCAGGAACACCGGGCTGAACGCGGGGGGATGGCGGGCGATGAGTGCCTGGTCAGTCTCGACGTCCACTCCGGCGGCGGTGTCGCGAATCGACAGCACTTGCCCAGGGTTAGTCCAGACATCGCGACCGCTGACCAGAACCCGCAGCTCGGCGGCTGTTACCAGGTCACGGACAAACGCCAGTACGACGCCCTTGTCTTCGTCGCTGCCACTCTTGAAACGCTGTTCCGTGGGGTTGTCCATCAGGTTCAGCGGGTTGGCCGAGGAGGGCAACAGCGTCTTGTACAGCTCGGTTTCCGCCGGGGAGTGCTTGCTGGCGTAGCGGATCAACGAACCGTCCTGGCCCGAGAAATAGCGCAATGGAATCGAACGATCCTTGATTGCCCGGTAGATATCCCAGGTTGGAAACAGGTTCAGGTAAAGCCGCGCTTCCGTTTCCGGTAGCGAGAACGCCAGTGTGCCCAGGCGCGAGTTATAGGTCCCGGCAATCGTGTGATCCTCAAGGGGAAAACCATTGCCGATCGGGAATACCAGCGTGTGGTCGAAGATTTCGGTGGGTGAGACCAGCGGGGCCGTGGCGACGAACAGGCCGTCCGGGCGTTTCAGGATCACCCCGCCATAGACCTTGTCATAGCGGCGGGCGATCTGGGCATGGGCGTGGCGCGCCGCGTCGTCGGCCGTGGCGAAGACCGGACCGAGTGTGCGCCGGTGCAGTTGTTGATAAGCGCGCCATTCGCCGCTTAGCCGACCGGGCGAGCCCCAGAGTTCGCTCGGATGCAGCACGCTCAGTTCGCCGCTCTCAGCCAGCGCATGGATGAAGTTCAGCGGGTCGAGCAGGCCCTGGACCAAGCGTTCGCCGTAGCTCACGTTCTCGGATCCAGCGAGCAGCGACTGGTCGAAGTGGATATCCAGCGAGCGGTATTTCAGCTGCGCACCGTCCCGGGTGCTCAGGTACAAGGGCAAAGGAGCCGTGGTCGGGGTCGGACGACAGGCTTCGATTTGCCTGAGCGCCGCCAGCAGCTCATCGGGCACAAAGAAGTTGCGGTACATCCAGACGTCCTTGCATGGCAAGCGTTGTGGATACAGCGCCGCGCTGTAGTAGAGGCCGGCCAGGCGATAACCCGCAGGTAACAAGGGCAGTGAAGTGTTATCCACGGCAAACAGCGGTTCCCTGGCGGCCACCGGTTCGCTCGCCACGTAGCGGTTGTGGCTGTCCGTGATAATGAAGCCGATCCGTCGATCCCGGTATTGGCCATTGATGCGCTCGTTGGCATACAGGGCGGCGGCATCCGCACTGTCGAACAGTGGCCCGAAGGTCGGTAAGTCCGGACTTGAGGTTTTCCTCGGCGGGTAGGGCATCCAATCGCCGGGCACCTTGCCTGGCGGGCCCCAGTACGTATCGCCGCGGACGACATATAGGCCTCCGGTCTGTGCCAGGGACTTGATGAAGTCGCTCGGTAACAGCCGGTCAAGGTCTCCGAGGTCATTGCCCGGCAGCAGGCGCGGGATCAAGGCGTCCTCTTCATTGGAGCCGCTGGGCATGTACTTGATGATGTTGGCGTTGGTCATCAGTACATAAAACGCCTGTACTCCTTGCGACCGGGCGAGAAGGGTCGTCAGCACCTCGTCAGGGGTGATGCTTTTCAGCTTGAGGCGGGTCTCCTCTTCGGAGAGCGTCGATGGCATGCCGAGGTTTTGCTCCTTGATCGCCGACAGGCTGATGTTGGAGCGGTACACGGCATACAGCCGGTGTTCGGGAGGGAAGCTGGCAATACCGGTTTCGGTGATCGGATACAGGCTATCGCTCTTGAAGCGGCGGTTGTTGCCGGTGGTGGGCACTGTTGCGACAAAGGCCCCATCCTGGCGCTGGAAGATCAACCCGCCGAACTCCTTGTCGGTGCCGCCCTGGATGAGCCGCTGGGCATGGCGAGCGGCATCGTCCGCCGAGAGGAAGGCCGGACCCAGTTCCGGCAGCACGGCGCCGGCGAACGCGGTCCATGTGCCCGGGTCCACCGCGCCCAGGCGGTTCCACAGGTAGCTGCTGTGCAGCACCCGCAACTGGCCGGCGACGGCGAGGGTGCGGACAAATTGGCTGGAAGGCAGCACACCGCTCAACAGTTGATCGCGATAGTGCCTGGCCCGTGCCTGCCAGTCGCCACCTTCGGGCAACAGTGCCCGTTCCAGGTCGCTGTCCTCGGGCTGATAGGCCAGCAGCGCACCGTCGGGAGTGCCGAGGAACAACGCTGGCGGGTGCGCGCCGGACTCTGATGGACGTGAGCGGCGTGCATGATGGAGCCCCGCGAGCAGGTCGTAGGGGCTGAAAAAATTTTCGTACAGCCCGCTTTCCCTGGGCGGCAGTTGTTCGTGGGCGGCTTCGGCCTGGCAGTAGAGACCGGCGAGGATAAAGCCTTCGGGCAACTGCAGTGCACCCAGGGTGTCCCGGCCGAAGACGGCGGCCGGGTCGAAGGGCGCAGGGACAGTGCCCGGTGCCTCGGTCGTGTTGAATTCATCCTTTTGCGCCTGCTTGAGGATAAACCACGACCGTCGACTCGAACCTTTGAAAGCGGCCTGGCCGTGGGCATACTTGACGGCTTCGTCGAGGCTGGCGAAGGCGTGGCTGAGCTGCGGTGTAGCCGTCTCCTGGCGCATTGGCGCGACCGGACGATCCGTTTGAGGGCGACTGGCGCCGGGTTGTTCGGCGTGGGTGAGGGCGTCTTGAGGCATGGCGATACTCGTCTGAAAATGGACCGGGGAGTCCCGTGTCGGCGCCGCCGGCCTTGCAGTGTCTGGGCCGGCAGATAAGGTGTTTTCATTTTCAGGAAAAGCGGCGCAGCGATGCGTTACATATCTAGGTTGCCGGTGCGGACCCATTCGGGCTCCGTTTTCGGTGCGGACAATGAAATGAGAGGTGACATGTCGACCCTGCAAGCAACCCGCTCCACGGCACCCTGGGCAGCGGATTCAGGCTATCTGTACAACGCCGCCGGGGAAGCTGGCCCGGTCGCCACGTTGATCCTCGCCCACGGGGCCGGCGCACCGATGGACAGTGATTTCATGAACGCCATGGCCGAGCGTCTGGCGACGCGGGGCATCGCCGTGCTGCGTTTCGAGTTTCCCTACATGGCCCAACGGCGCCTGGACGGCGGCAAGCGTCCGCCGAACCCGCAGGCCCGCTTGCTGGAGTGTTGGCGCGAGGTGTACGAGGGCGTTCGGCGCCAGGTCCAGGGGCCGCTGTTCATCGGTGGCAAGTCCATGGGCGGACGCATGGCCAGTTTGCTCGCCGATGACCTCGGCGCGCAGGGATTGGTATGCCTTGGGTATCCGTTCTACGCGGCGGGCAAGCCTGAGAAACCGCGAGTGGCGCATCTGGCCGATATCGCCACGCCGACCCTGATCGTGCAGGGCGAACGCGATGCCCTGGGCAATCGGCAGACGGTGGAGGGCTATGCGCTGTCGGCACAGGTGCAGGTGAGCTGGCTGGCAGCGGCCGATCACGATCTCAAGCCGCTGAAAGCCAGCGGTTTCAGCCATGAGCAGCATCTGGAGACGACGGCGCGGCAAGTCCATGACTTCATCCAGCGCCAGGGGCGGTGAAACGCCGGTTGCCGGGTTCGTGGCAACCGGCGCGGTTGAGCTCAGTGCGAACCGAGATTGACAATGACCTCGGTGGCGGGTGAGCGTTTCGACCAGTTGCCGACCACATCGCGGATCTCATAGCGCACCGCAAGGGCGCTGGCGCTGGCGTTGCCGGCGGCCTCGATGATCTCTGGTGGGATCGGGATGACCACGTCCCGGTCCAGTTCCGACTCCGTCAAGGCCGGGTGGTCGACGCTGTGCTCGGCCCAGGCCACGCTGACCCGATCGCCTTCGCTCATGTGCTGGTAGGGCGCGACGATCACGCTCACCCCCTGTGGATTGACGATAACGCCGGGTGGCCGCACCTGTGGCGGGCGCAGGGCTTCGTTCTCGTAGGGAGTCGCCGGATCGATGTCGATGCCGCCGGGAGACTCCAGTTTTACCCGGACAAAGGTGATAGCGGATTCTTCCGCAGTGCCACCGGGAAACGGCGTGAAGCTGTAGCGAACCGGCAGCGGATCCTTGGCCGACTCAAGACTTCGGGTGTCGACGGACAAGGTCACGAAACCATTGTCGGGCGGGGCATCCAGGGGATGTTCGTAGCTGACGGTCGGCTCCACGACGTTTCCCCAATACAGGTCGATACGATCCCGGGGTTTGAGGTTCAACGGCCCGACCAGCACGGCCAGGGGTTTTTCCGGATTTTCGACGTCGATGGCTCCGACGCCGGCGGGATTGACGCTGAGGATCACAGGTTGATCCGGGCGTCGTGGACTGATGTTCTCAGACATGATGAAGTCTCCAGGGAAAAGGGCAGGTCACTGGCGCAAGGCCGGAGGACAGACGCCGCCTACACGCATATCCACATAGGCGTTCTGGCGCTTCGAACGACCGGTGCCAGTGACACTGTCCACATTGAATGTGGCCTCGGCGTGGCCGTAGCAATTGCTGTCCAGCACTGCTCGCGGCACACGCAGGTCGTAGCCGGTGCGGGTCTGTTCCTCGGTCAGGGGATCGGAGGTGTGCGGCCATTGGTTTTTCGGGTTGCCGCCAATCAACTGGTCGAAGCCTTCGTAGAGAAAATGGATGACATCGCCTTGTTTGATATTCAGATACGGGGCGATGTGGACGGGGGCGCCGTCCTGGCCGTTGACCGTGTTGATCGCGCCGTGCTCGTTCAGGTCGGTGAACTGCGGGGCATCCGGTCCCGTCGGACCACCCGGCAGTTCCTCCCGTGAGCGGACGATGAGGCTTTGTTCCGGCGATCTGGAGGTGTTCGGATTGCCAGTCTGGTTGACGCTGTAGTAGACGCGGATATCGCTGCCCGTGCCCACCGGCCGAAAGCGGCTGTTGAGGACCGGCCGGTTCAGGTCGCGGGCGGCGGCGACATCGCTGGCGCTGATGCGATAGGGCGGTTCGAACATCGTTTGCCCGCCCCAGAACAGCTGGATCAGCTGTCCCTCGGAGAACCCGGGATTCCAGGCAATGCTGGCGCTGGCATCGCGTTCAAAATCGTTTTCGTCGATCAGGTTGTCGCTGGCCCCGGGCGAGGCGCCGCGAATGACTGGCCGCTGCATTTCGCCGGGCACCGGCAGCCTGGCCCTGACCACGATATCCAGCGGTAACGAGTAGCCGATGGGATGACCGTCGCGGCTGAGGTCATAGGTCAGGCGGATGGCGCCGTCGCCGGCCTGCTCCACGCTCTCGAAGGCCACGTCGACGCGCAGGACAATCGGTTGGCCGATGGACTCGACGTCGAAGGGCCCCAGGGGCACGCTGCCCCAGTGCAAGAGAATCTGTTCGCCGCCTTCCACCAGGTCCGAGTTGGGAATCCATACGTCGATACCGGCTTGCGCCTGTTCGTGGTCGATGGGCTCGACATAGCCATCGATGATCGGCGCGGGGAGGTCGGTGACCGGCTCGTTGAGCAGCAGCAGAACGTCGGTGCTGGTCGAGTCCTCCGAGGGATTGCCGGCCCGATCGGTGACCTGATAGAACACCGGCCCGTTGAAGTCGCCCAGGGATTCGAGAAAGGCGCGGGGAAACTCGATGATGACTTTCCGGGGTTCTTCCATGTCATCTTCCTCGACCTCGTCACCGGGACCTTCGATGGCGCCCCAGAAGGTCCTGATCCGGTCGCCGATGGCGAAGCCGCTGTAGCCGTGGACGGTGCCTGGCAATACATCGCCCAGTTGCGTCAGTTCTTCCGAGGTGAGACCGTCTTTGATGGCTGATGGGAAATCAAGGGGGGCGAGGGTGGTGGGATGGCCGGGGGCGGTGGTGTCGATTTCAATCAGGGTAGCAAAAGAGGGGGTCGTACCGCCGTTATCGGTATTGCGCACTTGATAAGTCAGCTGGTAGTTGCCTTCTTTCAACAACTCGATCGGAATGTCGAGGGTGAGCAGGTTTCCGGGTTTGTCATCTTCAGTAATAGGGATTGGAGTCCCTACAGGATCATTGTTCCAAAGTAATTGATAGGTTTCGACGGTGCTGGGGTTGGCCCATACCGGAAAAGTAACCGGAACCGGAGCATTCAAGACATCGATGGGTAAGAGTCCTTCACCATTATCAAGTGCTGATTCCACCCTGGGCTTTTGCAGCAGGCGTTCGTTGGCTTGAGTCTGATTTTTTTCAGAATAATCATTCATCTTATTGAGTCCTGTCGAGACGGTATTGAGGTCAATCAAGAAATGGCTGCGAATAAATGCTCAGTATCGCCGGGCTTTCCCGGCGATATTTCGAGCTTCAGGCATCTGAAACAGCGGATCGACTTGACCCGCGGTTAAGCAAGTTATGCGCAGCCGAATCCAGGGCGGCTCATATCCACCCGCACATGACCCACCAGGGAAGTTGCCGGTTCCTGGTTATGCTCGGGTTTGGGGACAACCCGGAAAGTGGCTTCCGCACGACCGACACACAGTGCGCGCAGCGTGCTGTCGGGTATGCTGAAGTCGTAACCGTTGATAATGTCCCATTGGTCGAATTCGCGTTGATCGGTGTAGTGGGCGCCGATGATCAGGTTGTCGTTCCGGTCATAACCGTCGAAGGTCATGTAGACGGTATGTCCCTCCTTGATATTGTCGTAGGGATCAATGTGCAGTGGCGTGCCATTGGGATTCTCGATCGGGCCGATGACACCGCCGGGTGTCGTCCGGGTAAAACGTGGCGCCCGCAGGCCGACCTCGCCTCCAGGCTGTTCGGTTCGCGAGCGCACCCTGACCTGCCGGACCGGCGCATCGGAGGGGTTGGGGTTGCCGGTGCGGGTCACGCTGTAGCTCACTGCAATGGCGGCCCCGGTGCCTTGATCCTTGATGACCTGATTGAGGATCGGGACGGTGAAATCCACCCCGGCATCGAAATCGGACTGCTTGATTTCATACCAGCGTGGAACTTCCTGCTCCCCCCAGGTCAGGTTGATGAAGTCGCCGACACGCAGGCCGGTCGCCCAGCGGAAAATGGCCCGCGCATCAAGTTCGTAGTCATCCGGGTCGATGACATTGTCCTCGACGTCGGGATTGCTACTGGTGCCTTGAATGGTCAGTGCCTGCAGGTTTTCCTCCGCTACCGGCAAGGTCAGAAACACAGTCACTGGCTTGACCAGGGAAGTGCCCACCAGGTCGCCTTGACGACGGACCTCGTACTTGACATTGACCTGTCCCTCCGCAATGAGGCTGATCACATCGAACTGCAGAACGGGTTCCAGTACCGGGTCCTTGTTTTCATCGCCAGGACGCAGCTCGAGCTCTGGCAGCGGGTTGCCGTCGCCCCAGAACAGTTTGATCCGGTCGCCGGGTGCCGCCCCGTCATAGTGGGGAATACCGACGGTAACGCCGGTTTTCGCGTCCTGATAGTCGATAAGACCATCGTCTGCCTGTTGCACGATCGGTGCGCGCAGATCGTCCGGGACAGCCGCCAGCAGCAGCCTGACGTAGGCGGGTTCGGAGCGTGGGGAGATGTTCAATGCCCGGTCGGTCACGAAGTAGGTGACTTCGGCTTCGGTGCTGCCGATCAGTGCTTCGACCTGTTCGAGGAAGGCACGGGTAAAAGGCAGCGTGACGGCCTGCAGCTCCTCATCTGTTTTGGAGACTGTCGTAGACGGGCCCTTGATATTTCCCCACCACGTCTCGATGACATCGCCCTCGACCATGACGTTGTAACTGGTGATCCGAACATCCAGTTGGTTACCCAGCGCCGTCAATTCCGCCGAGGTCAGGCCGCCTTCCACTTCTCGCGGGAAGATCATGGGGCCATGGTCTGGCAGGCCGGGCCTGGTCTGGTCGATTTCCACCAGGTAATCAAAAGAGGGGGTACTAAGGTCGTTGTCGTTATTAAAGAATTTATAGATAAGTTTGTATTTTTTATCCGTCGGATTGAGCGGGTCTTTTTTTTCCACCAGATACTCCGTGGGAACGTATAAGCGCAAGCGACGTGCCGGGTTGTCCAGATCATCTTGTGTCACGTATACCCAGTTATCACCCAGTTCGTCGCCGTCCCAGAACAATCGATAGGAATAATGAAGACCGGCATCGCTCGGCAGCGGAAAGGTAACTTCCAGTGGTGCGTTCAAGGCAGTGATAGGGAGCAAGCCATCAATCAATGCCAGGGTGACATCCGGCTTGTCGTAATAATTGAGGGTTGTTCGGCTATAGGTATTTCGGTTAAGGGTGATCCGGCTTTTTGAGGTGCACATTGTCAGTTTTCCAATATCGAATGAACGTTATATGAGGTTTTTTATGCGAGCGAATTCATGTGAGTGGTTTGCGCTTTCCGTAAAGTGCGCAACCCCACAGCATCATTAAGCACGATGTAGCGATAAAGCGATTGATAGGCTTTATCTGGGTTTGAAGTAATCGGGTTTTGAGGTGGGTGTCAATGGTTTTATATAAGTAGTTTATTTTTTAATTGCGGGTAAATTTCTGTAGGAAATAGCTGTCATCGTTATGGGAGCAGGCTTGTAGTTCATCAAGATGTGTTGTGTGTTAAAGCCATGTTGCTCTGCGCAGAATGGGAGGCTCCCTATTTACGCAGGTGAAATATATGTGGTACCTGAATCAGGAAAGCAGAGGCTCTATTTATAAAGTCGGTTTAAAGGTTATAAGCTTGTCCTGTGGCGCGACCCTGGGCTTTCAGGTTCATGCGGCGCAGTTTGATGAGCGCAGTGAAATAACCGGAACCGTGAGCAACCGGATTGAAACCCTGAACGCTTCCAGTCCGGTAGAGTCCTGGACTGTACTCAACCGCGGGGTATTGCAAATCTTCGACGGGGCGGTGACCGATTCGGTAACTGCCAGCGACGGTGCCGTGGTCAATATCAATAATGGGACTGTCAATGGACCGCTGCGGCTGTCCGGCGACGCGAGTGCATCTATCGTCAATGGGACGATCAACAATACAACCGGCAGAGCACTGATGCTTGGCTCGACATCCGACGGCGCTGGAGGTGTACTGACTTCGTCGGCGAATGTTCAAGACAGCATTGTGTCTGGAGTGGGAATTGGTGCAATCGTCGCGCCTCTCAGTGACCTCACGCTGAATCGCACAGTGGTAATGGCCACTGCCGGCGGGGGGAACGACGGAGAGGCGATTCGTCTTGCCGGCAGTACATTGCGTATGAGCAACGCTAGTCTGGGGCGGGGAGAGTCAGTCGGCTTGCATATCACCGGCGACACTTCCGGCCCGGGCATGCCGACGCCGGTTGGTTCCAGCACCTCGGTGGTGCTCGACCATTCAACGCTTGAAGGACTGGCCGGACCGGCCATCCGGATCGTGGACGCTGCCGTGGCGGATATTGTCGTTCAGAATGGCTCTTCGCTGCTGGCCGGCAATGGCAAGCTGGTGGATGTCACGGGTGCCAGCGAAGTTAATTTCACTGGCGACAGTAGCGTGCTTAGTGGCGACCTGGTTGCCGACGACACCAGCACCCTGGATGTCACCCTGCAAAACAATGCCCAACTCACCGGTAACCTGATCAACACCAACAGCGTGGCGATCAATAGTGGCGCAAACTGGACGCTGGTCGGCGATGCCGACGTCAAGTCGCTGTCCCTTGGCGGCGGCAGCGTGACGCTGGGCTCGGCTGAACAGTTCTACACCCTGTCGTTGGGCGAGTTGTCCGGGACCGGCATGTTCAATATGCACGTCAACCTGCTGGACAACACAGGCGACCGCTTGGACATCAATGGCGAGGCCAACGGCAACTTCCTGCTGAATGTGCAGAACACCGGGTTGGAGCCCAACTCCCCGGAGATCACGCCCCTGCACGTGGTGCATACCGAAGGCGGCGATGCGCTGTTCGAGGTGGTCGGCGGCAGCGTCGACCTGGGCGTCTACTCCTATCAGTTGGAGAAACAGGGCGACGACTGGTTTATCGTCGGCACCGGCAAGACCATCAGCCCCTCGACCGAGGCTTCGCTGGCGCTGTTCAGCGTGGGGCCGACGATCTGGTACGGTGAATTGGCCACCTTGCGCAGCCGCCTGGGGGAAATACGCACCAGTGGTGAGGGCGGCGGCTGGATCCGTGGCTACGGCAACCAGTACAACGTCGCCGCCGAAGCGGGCTTCGGCTACAAGCAGCGCCAGAAAGGCCTGTCTTTCGGGGTCGATCTGCCCGTACCGGTGAGTGACGGGCAGTTGATGGTCGGGGTCATGGCCGGCCACAGTCGTTCCGACCTGAGCCTGAGCCGCGGCACCTCCGCCACGGTGGACAGCTACTCGCTCGGCGCCTACGGCACCTGGTTGCGTGAGGACGGCTATTACCTCGACGGCGTGCTCAAGTTGAACCGCTTCAATAACCAGGCCGATGTCTCGATGACCAACGGCACCCAGGCCAAGGGCAGCTACGACAACTTCGCCTATGGTGGTTCGCTGGAGCTCGGCAAGCACATCAAGCTGCGTGACGATGTCTTTGTCGAACCTTACACCCAGTTGTCCTCGGTCCTGGTCAAGGGCAGCAACTACCAACTGGATAACGGCCTGAGAGCGGACAACGGGCGTACCGTCTCGGTGCTCGGCAAGGCCGGCGTGACCCTGGGGCGCAACCTCGAACTGCGTGACGGCGGATTGCTCCAGCCGTATCTGCGTGTAGCCATGGCCCATGAGTTTTCCCGCAGCGACAACACGGTGAAGGTCAATGATATTGCCTTCGACAACAGCCTGTTCGGCAGCCGTGGCGAATTGGGCGTGGGGGTCTCCGCCGCCTTGTCGAAGAACCTGCAACTGCATGCGGACTTCGACTACATGAAGGGCGAGCACATCGAGCAGCCCTGGGGTGTGAATATCGGGATGCGCTACGGCTTCTGACTTCCAGATAGCCTCGATAACAGGTTTCACCGGAAACCCTCGACGAACAATCGTCGAGGGTTTTTTCGCTCTGGCAATCAGCGCGCGAGGGTGGTTGCACGCGACGAGATGTAGGCATCGGCCGGCAACGAGGTGATCCGCCCCAGCTCGCTGATGACCTCGTAACGGGCCCGGCCACGACCGTGTTCGACGGCCATCAGGCGTGCCAGTGGTACCCGGAAGCGACAGCCGTGGCGGATCTCGTTGTCGCTCACCAGCCGTTCGGCGGTGAACTGCGCTTCAGCGATCTCGCTGCCCCCTGTCAGGGCATCGAAGCCGGAGAACCGCAAGACGATCCGGTCGCCGACCTTCATGTTGCGATAAGGTGTCACGTGCACCACCGTGCCCTCCGGGTCCTTGCGCGGGTCGACCACGTTCAGCACATTGGCGCCGGTGAAGGCCGGCTCGAGCAGCCCCGCTGAACCACCCGGTAGTTGCATCTGGAAGATCACCGCCACCGACTGCTTGGGGGAGTAGGAGGTGTTCGGGTTGCCATCCCGGGTCACGGTGTATTGCACGCGGACATCCACGCCGCAGCCCTGTTCGATAATCAGGCTGTTCGGTACGTTGATCACCAGGTAGCAGCCGGCATCGACATCCTGACGGGTAATCGGGCGTACCAGCGGCTGAGCCGATTTGCCCCAGAACAGATTGATCCGGTCACCGACCTGGAAAGCGTTGCGCCAGGCGATGACCGCGTCGGCGGACAGTTGCGCGTTGTCTTCGTCGAGGTAGTTGTCCAGGGTCCGGGCGTTCGGGTTCTTGCCTTTGATCACCGGCGCGGCCAGTGCCTCGTTGACTAACGTCTGCGGTGTCGGGTCCTGGGGCCCGGGTAATTGCAAAAAAACCTCGAGTGCCAGATCAGGGGAAGTAAAGACCTCGCCATTACGATGTACCTGGTATTTCACCTTGGCCGGGCCGTCGCCATGACGAGATATCGTCAGGTAACGCACCATCACGTTCAGGAGCAGCGGCTTGCCCAGCTCGTGTTCGCCGATTATGCGCCTGGCCGCGGCCTGTTCGCCGTTCCACAGCACGCGGATTTCGTCACCGATGGCGACGTGATCGTAGGTAGGGACGGCAATCTTCACGCCCATGCGGGCATGAACATCGTGAACCTCGCCGTTTTCGACCAGTAGGGCCACAGGGGCCGGCAGGTTGGCCGGCAACTGTTGCAACTGCAGCTTGAGCATCACTGGCTGCGAACGTACCGAAGTGTTACCGGCGCGGTCGCGGACGCTGTAGCTGACCGCGAACTCACCGTTGCCCAATTGTTCGAGGAAGGTCCGGTCGACGGTGATCCGGACTTTATCGGTACCGGGTTCGCCGGGTTGCACCGTATGCGCGGGACCGGCGTGTTCGCCCCAGTAACTTTGAATGACATCGCCCCATTTCATATCGAAGTAACCGGGGACGGTTGCAGTGAGTTGGTTGCCCAGTTCGATCAGTTCGCTATGGGTCAGGCCATCGAGAGCGACGGCGGGGACGATAAGGGCGGCGAGGAGAGTGCCGCCGGGCGAGGTGCGATCGATGATAATAGGAGCAATATCAGAGTCGACCGATTCCTGGCTAATAGTGTCATACGCCTTATATTGGAGTTTGTTTTCACCTTCACCGAACAGCAGTTCGCCAGGTAATGGCAAGGTCAGTAGATCCCCGGTTTGATAGTTGGGCAGGGGGGTAGGCGACCCTACCAGAGCTCCGTTCCAAATCAATTGGCAGGTTTCTGTGGATGTGACGTTGTTCCACAGGGTGATGGTAACGGCCAGAGGTTTGTTCAGGTCAGCCACTTGCAACAGCCCGTCTTCTGGAGCAGCAGCAGCAACGAAGGGGGCTTTCAGCAAAGTGGATTGGATTTGATTCGTTGAGCCCTTCATTAGGATACTCCTGTTATCTAATTGAGTGTTGTCAGGGGTTTTCACGGTCGGACACCTTCCCGGTTATTGTGAGAGTTCTGCGTCAGCGCGTGGTTATCTGGCAAATAAGGCACGGAAATCTTGAATGGGGTGGTAACCCTCTATGCGATAGAGTGCCAAGGCTTCAACGAATAGTAAGTGTTAAGTGTTGTCAAGGTTTTTGCGGGGGGAGGTTTTATGTGCTGTTCTTTGTGGGTCTTAAGTTTATATATATAAGGAAAACTCTTACTTTTAAAAAAGAAATGGTCGGTTTTGTCGGGGCAACAAAAAACCCGATGACCATTGGTCATCGGGTTTTTGTCTTGCGTTATTTCAACTTACCGGTTAAACCGCTCCACCAACGAATACTGCGTATTGGCCGTGCGGGTCAACTCTTCGCTCAAGTGCGCCGAGTCGTGCGCCTGTTCCGAGGTCTGGTCGGCCAGTTGCGCAATGGTACTGATATTGCGGCTGATCTCTTCGGCCACCGAGCTTTGCTCTTCGGTGGCGGCGGCGATCTGGGTGGTCATGTCGGTGATATTGGCCACCGCTTCGCTGATCCCCACCAGGGCCGCATCGGCTTCCATGACCCGGGCCACGCCTTCCTGGGCCTGGCGGTGGCCGGCGTCCATGGTTTGCACGGCGTTGCCGGCGGTCTGTTGCAGCTTGGCGATCAGGGCGTGGATCTGCCCGGTGGATTCGCTGGTGCGCTGCGCCAGTTGCCGTACTTCATCGGCGACCACCGCAAAACCACGGCCCATTTCCCCGGCGCGAGCCGCTTCAATGGCCGCGTTCAAGGCCAGCAGGTTGGTCTGGTCGGCAATGCCCTTGATCACATCGACCACGCCACCGATCTCGTCGCTGTCCTTGGCCAGTTGCGTCACCGTGCTGCCGGTCTCGCCGACCACCACCGACAGGCGCTCGATGGCCTCGCGGGTTTCACCGGCGATATCGCGACCGCGACCGGTCAGGCGATTGGCCTCCTGGGTCGCATCGGCGGTGCGCTGCACGTGACTGGCGACTTCCTGGGTGGTGGCGGCCATCTGGTTGACGGCGGTGGCCACCTGCTCGGTTTCCTGGCGCTGGCGATCCAGGCCGGTGGAGCTTTTCTGCGCCAGTTCGTCGGAGGTCTTGGCCTGGTTGGTCAGGTGTTCGGCGGTGTCCTGCAAGCGGGTCAGGCAGGTCTTCAGGCGTGCTTCCTGGCTGAGGATGGACATTTCCAGACGCGCCTGGGCGCCACGGCTGTCGGTGTACATCTGGGCGATCAGCGGGTCGGAGGTGGTCTGCTCGGCCAGGCGCAACAGGCGCTTGAGGCCACGTTGCTGCCAGCTCAGGCCCAGCAGCCCCAGCGGTACCGAGACCGCGGCGGCGAGGGCAAAGCCCCAGTAGGAGTTGAGCCAGACACCGATCAGGAAGCTGACCTGGCTGACCAGGATGAACGGCAGCCAGTCCTGCAGCACCGGTAGCCACTGGTCGCGGCGCGGGACGGCCGACTTGCCCTGGTTGATGCGCTGGTACAGCGCCTCGGCGCGGCGGATCTGCTCGGCAGTTGGCTTGACCCGCACCGACTCGTAGCCGATCACCTGGTTGCCTTCGAAAATTGGCGTCACATAGGCGTTGACCCAGTAATGGTCACCACTCTTGCAGCGGTTCTTGACAATGCCCATCCATGGCAGGCCTTGTTTCAGAGTGTTCCACATGTGCGCGAACACCGCCGCTGGAACATCCGGGTGACGCACCAGGTTGTGCGGTGCGCGGATCAGTTCTTCGCGGGAAAATCCACTGATCTCGACGAAAGCGTCGTTGCAGTAGGTGATCACGCCTTTGGCGTCGGTAGTGGAAATCAACCGTTGCTGAGCGGGAAAGGTACGTTCGCGTTGGGTAATGGGTTGGTTATTACGCATGGTTTCTCTATCCGCAAGGCTTTGACGGAATATCGGCAGGGTTCGGGAAATATTAAATATATTTTTCAACGCTGAGGGTCGGCCCGCATTTTGCTGTTTGCGGACTTGACCTCGGGATGAATCGCTTGTGCCAACAGCGACTGAAGCCTAGCAGTGTACGAAAAGTAGCGCCTTGTTTCGTCAGGTTTAATTGGAACTTCAGTGCCACACTTGTCCCCCCCAACATAAAAGCACCGGTCAAGGCCGGTGCTTTTATCAGGCTATTGGTATTGTTCCGATCAGGATGCGATCAATTGTCGCAGGACATAATGCAGAATCCCCCCGGCCTTGAAGTATTCCACTTCGTTCAAGGTATCGATCCGGCACAGCACCTCGATTTTCTCCTGGCTGCCGTCTTCACGGGTCAGGGTCAGCGGCAGGTTCATCCGCGGTTGCAGGTCGGCGCCGCTCAGGCCCTGGATGCTCAGGGTCTCCCGGCCGGTCAACTGCAGGCTCTTGCGGTTCTGGTCGAGCTTGAACTGCAAGGGCAGCACGCCCATGCCCACCAGGTTGGAACGGTGGATACGCTCGAAGCTCTCGGCGACCACCGCCTTGACCCCCAGCAGGTTGGTGCCCTTGGCGGCCCAGTCGCGGCTCGATCCGGTGCCGTACTCCTGGCCGGCAATCACCACCAGCGACGTGCCTTCGCTCTGGTAGCGCATGGCCGCGTCATAGATCGGCAGCTTCTCGCCGGAGGGCACATGGACGGTATTGCCGCCTTCCTCGCCGCCGAGCATTTCGTTGCGAATGCGGATATTGGCGAAGGTGCCGCGCATCATCACTTCATGGTTGCCGCGGCGTGAACCGTAGGAGTTGAAGTCCCGGGGCTCCACGCCCTGTTCGCGCAGATAGCGTCCGGCGGGGCTGTCGGCCTTGATATTGCCGGCGGGGGAGATGTGGTCGGTGGTCACCGAGTCCCCGAGCAGGGCCAGTACCCGTGCGCCCTGGATATCTTCGATCACCGGCGGGGGACCGGCGATATCGTCGAAAAACGGTGGGTGCTGGATATAGGTCGAATCCTTCTGCCAGACATAGGTGGCGGCCTGCGGTACTTCGATCGCTTGCCACTGGGCGTCGCCGGCGAAGACCTCGGCGTATTCCTTATGGAACATGGCGGTATCGACCTGGGCCACCGCGTCGGCGATTTCCTTCTGGCTGGGCCAGATATCCCGTAGATACACCGGCTTGCCGTCCGGATCCTCACCTAGCGGTTCGCGGCTGATATCGATCCGCACGCTGCCGGCCAGGGCATAGGCCACCACCAGCGGCGGCGAGGCCAGCCAGTTGGTCTTCACCAGCGGATGCACCCGGCCCTCGAAGTTGCGGTTGCCGGACAATACCGAGGCGACGGTGAGATCCGACTGGGTAATGGCTTTTTCAATCGGTTCGGGCAGTGGCCCGGAGTTGCCGATGCAGGTGGTGCAGCCATAGCCCACCAGGGCGAAACCCAGTTCGTCGAGGTAGCGGTTCAGGCCGGCGGCCTTGTAGTAGTCGGTGACCACCTTGGAACCGGGGGCCAGGGAACTCTTGACCCAGGGTTTGCGTTTCAGGCCTTTCTCCAGGGCTTTTTTCGCCACCAGGCCGGCGGCCATCATCACGCTGGGGTTGGAGGTGTTGGTACAGGAGGTGATGGCGGCGATGACCACGGCACCGTTCTTCAGCCGGTAGGTGTGACCATCGTCGCTATAGTCGACTTCGCCGACCAGATCGGCATTGCCCACCGCGACACCGCCGCCGCCTTCGCTTTCCAGGCGACCTTCGTCCTTGTTCGCCGGTTTGAATTGCAGCGCCATGAAGTCGCTGAAGGCTTGCGCGACGTCCGGCAGGGACACCCGGTCCTGCGGGCGCTTGGGCCCCGCGAGGCTGGCTTCGACGCTGCCCATGTCCAGGGCCAGGCTGTCGGTGAAGGCCGGTTCATGGCCCGGTAGCCGCCACAGGCCTTGTGCCTTGCTGTAGGCCTCCACCAGTTGGACGGTTTCGCTCGGCCGTCCGGACAGGCGCAGGTAGTCCAGTGTCACCTCGTCCACCGGGAAGAAGCCGCAGGTGGCGCCGTATTCCGGGGCCATGTTGGCGATGGTCGCGCGGTCCGCCAGGGGCAGTTCGGCCAGGCCGTCGCCATGGAACTCGACAAACTTGCCGACCACGCCTTTCTTGCGCAGCATCTGGGTCACCGTCAGCACCAGGTCGGTGGCGGTGATGCCCTCCTTGAGCTTGCCGGTGAGCTTGAAGCCGATCACTTCGGGAATCAGCATCGACACCGGCTGGCCGAGCATCGCCGCTTCCGCCTCGATGCCGCCGACGCCCCAGCCGAGTACGCCGAGGCCGTTGATCATGGTGGTGTGGGAGTCGGTGCCGACCAGGGTGTCGGGGAAGGCATAGGTGCGGCCGTCCTCATCCTTGGTCCAGACGGTACGGCCGAGGTATTCGAGGTTGACCTGATGGCAGATCCCGGTGCCCGGTGGTACCACGCTGAAATTATCGAAGGCGCTCTGGCCCCAGCGCAGGAAGGCGTAGCGTTCGCCATTGCGCTCCATTTCGATATCGACGTTCTGTTCGAAGGCCTGCGCCGTGGCGAACTTGTCGACCATCACCGAGTGGTCGATCACCAGGTCGACGGGGGAGAGCGGGTTGATCCGCTGCGGATCGCCGCCGGCCTTGGCCACGGCGGCGCGCATGGCGGCCAGATCGACCACCGCCGGCACCCCGGTGAAGTCCTGCATCAGCACCCGGGCCGGGCGGTACTGGATTTCCCGGTCGGAGCGGCGGGTCTTGAGCCAGGCGGCGAGGGCCTTGAGGTCGGCGCCGGTAACGGTCTTGCCGTCTTCCCAGCGTAGCAGGTTTTCCAGCAGGACCTTGAGCGACATCGGCAACTTGTCCAGGTGGCCGAGGGACTTGGCGGCATCCGGGAGGCTGAAATAGTGGTAGGTCTTGCTGCCTACATCCAGGGTTTTAAGGGCTTTCAGGCTATCGAGGGAAGACATGAAATGACTCCTTAGAGGCCCGCACGGCACGGGCCGGGTGGAACGAACAGAGCCTTAAACCTAGCTCCGATTGGGATATCTGGCTAATGACTGGACTCTATGAACACGTCCAAGGTTCCGAACTCGGCTATGATGCGCCGGTTTCTGTGACAGGCTGAGTCCAATGAATACCCTCTTTATGCATTGCCGACCCGGCTTCGAAGGCGAAGTCTGCTCGGAGATCGCCGAGCATGCCGCGCGCCTGGACGTTCCGGGTTACGCCAAGGCCAAGCCCAACAGCGCTTGCGCCGAATTCGTCTGCAGTGACGACGACGGCGCGAGCCGCCTGATGGCCGGCTTGCGCTTCGCCGAACTGATCTTTCCCCGGCAATGGGCGCGGGGGCGTTTTATCGACCTGCCGGAAACCGACCGCATCAGCGTGATCCTCGCTGAGCTGGCGGCAGCGCCGACCTTCGGCAGCCTCTGGCTGGAAGTGGTCGACACCAACGATGGCAAGGAACTGTCGAATTTCTGCAAGAAATTCGAAGGTCCGCTGCGCAAGGCCCTGAGCCAGGCCGGCAAGCTGCTGGAGGATGCCCGCAAGCCGCGCCTGCTGCTGACCTTCAAGAGCGGTCGGGAAGTCTTCCTCGGTCTCGCCGAGGCGGACAATTCGGCGATGTGGCCCATGGGCATCCCCCGGCTCAAGTTCCCCAAGAGCGCTCCGAGCCGCTCGACCCTCAAGCTGGAAGAGGCCTGGCACCACTTCATCCCCCGCGACCAGTGGGATGAACGCCTGCACAGCGACATGACCGGCGTCGACCTCGGCGCCGCGCCCGGCGGCTGGACCTGGCAACTGGTCAATCGCGGCATGCTGGTGACCGCCATCGACAATGGTCCCATGGCCGAGAGCCTGATGGACACCGGTCTGGTCCAGCACCTGATGGCCGACGGTTTCACCTTCAAGCCGAAACAGCCGGTGGACTGGATGGTCTGCGATATCGTCGAGAAACCGGCGCGCAACGCCGCCTTGCTGGAGACCTGGATCGGCGAAGGGCATTGTCGCGAGGCGGTGGTCAACCTCAAGTTGCCGATGAAGCAGCGCTACGCTGAAGTCCGGCGCTTGCTGGAGCGCATCGAAGAGGGCTTCAAGGCCCGGGGCATCAAGGTGGCCATTGGCTGCAAGCAGCTGTATCACGACCGTGAGGAGGTGACCTGCCACCTGCGTCGACTGGATGGGAAAAAAGCTGGATAATGCCGGCCTGGTTTCAGGAGTGAAGAATGACCCAGCCCCACGACCCCGCCGTTGACGGCACCCTCGACGCCACCGGGCTGCATTGCCCGGAGCCGGTGATGATGTTGCACCAGCACATCCGCGACCTGCCGCCCGGGGGGCTGCTCAAGGTAATCGCCACCGACCCGTCGACCCGTCGCGATATCCCCAAGTTCTGCGTGTTCCTTGATCACGAACTGGTGGAGCAACGGGAAGAAGCCGGTACCTACCTGTACTGGATTCGCAAGAAACTCGTGTAGGAGCAGCCGGTCGACGCTCGATTGCTCGCGATGGACGTTAACGATGACGCGGGGCATCTGAAAGAACACGGTGCTCTTGCGTCCATCGCGAGCAAGCTCTGCTCCTACAGGAATCGCTGTGATCGTGCCGAATGTATCCGGATCCGCCTGCGCGCACTGCGTACCAGGCGGATCGAGAGCATCACCGCCGCGCACGACAGCCCGACGATCAAACCCTGCCACAGCCCGCTCGGGCCGCTTGGCGCGCCGAGCCAGTCGGTCAGGCCGAGGGCATAGCCCACCGGCAAGCCGATGCCCCAATAGGCGAACAGGGTCAGGATCATGGTCACCCGGGTGTCCTGATAACCGCGCAACGCCCCGGCGGCCGTCACCTGGATCACATCCGAGATCTGGAACAGCGCCGAATATACGATCAGCATCGTCGCCACCTGGATCACCCGCGGATCGTTGGTGTAGACGGTCGCCAGATGCTCACGAAACAGCAGCATCAGGCTGGCCGACACACAGCCATAGGCCAACGCCGTGGCCACCCCGACACCGGCGGTGAAGCGCGCTTCACGCGGCTGCTCGCGGCCCAGGGCCTGGCCGACCCGTACGGTAATGGCCATGCTCAGCGAGTAGGGGATCATGAACACCAGTGAACTGATGTTCAGGGCAATCTGATGTCCGGCCACCACCGTCGCCCCGAGGCTGCCGATCAGCAGGGCGATCACCGAGAAGATGCTCGCCTCGGCGAACACCGCGATGCCGATGGGCAGGCCGATGTCCAGCAGACGCTTGATCACCGCCCATTGCGGCCAGTCGAACTGGCTGAACACCTGGCTCGGTCGATACACCTTGGCCCAGCGCACCCAGCCGGCCATGCCGAACAGCATGCACCACATCACGATCGCCGTGGCCCAGCCGCAGCCCGGGCCGCCCATCGCCGGTACGCCGAAATGCCCGTAGATGAACACGTAGTTCAACGGAATGTTCAGCGCCAGCCCGCACAGGCCCAGGACCATGCTCGGGCGGGTGCGGCCCATGCCGTCGCTGCAGCAGCGCAGCACGTGATAGAGCGCCACCGTCGGCAGGCCGGTGCCGATGCCGCGCAGGTAGTCCATGCACGGGCCGATCAGTTCGGGGTCGACCTTCATCAGGTGCAGGACCGGTTCGGCGTTGTACAGGATCACCCCCGCCGCCAGGCCCACCACCAGCGCCAGCCACAAGGCCTGGCGCACCAACGGGCCGATCTCGGCCGGTGTCCCGGCACCATGGCGCTGGGCGACCTTGGGCGTGGTCGCCAGCAGGATGCCGGTCATCAGCAGGAACACCGGCACCCAGATCGAGTTGCCCAGCGCCACCGCCGCCAGGTCACGCGGGCTCACCCGACCGGCCATCACCGCATCGACGAAGCCCATGGCGGTATGCGCCAGCTGGGCGATGATGATCGGCAGGGCTAGGCCCAGCAGGTTGCGCATTTCCAGGCGCACCCGGGCCGGGCGGCTCAAAGGTCGGGTGTCAGGTGTTGCAGTGAGGCGGTTCACCGATGAGGTATCCAGGTATGACGCGAAAAGCCGCGAATTCTACCTGTTGACGCAGGAGTCAGGAAATCTCCGGTTGTAGTTCATTTGTAAGGCCCTGATCAGCGGCAGGTGCAGTCGCTCGATGCGTGGCTGGCTCTCGGACGCCGACTGCGCCTACACTGCGCCCTCGCCAAAGGAGCCTGCCATGTTGATTGTTGCCGACGAAAATATCCCCTTGATCGATGCCTTCTTTGCCGGCTTCGGCGAGATCCGCCGCTTGCCGGGGCGCGGTATCGACCGGGCGGCGGTGGCCGAAGCGGATGTCTTGCTGGTGCGCTCGGTGACCCAGGTCAGCCGGGAACTGCTGGAAGGCAGCGCGGTGCGCTTCGTCGGCACCTGCACCATCGGCACCGATCACCTGGACCTGGACTACTTCCAGCAGGCCGGGATTCACTGGTCCAGCGCCCCCGGCTGCAATGCGCGCGGGGTGGTCGACTATGTGTTGGGCAGCCTGCTGACCCTGGCGGAAATCGAAGGGGCGGACCTCACGGCGCGCACCTATGGGGTGATCGGTGCGGGTGAAGTCGGCGGCCGGCTGATCAAGGTCTTGCGCGAGCTGGGCTGGAACGTCCTGGTTTGCGACCCTCCGCGTCAGGCGGCTGAAGGTGGCGACTATGTCAGCCTGGAACAGATCATCGAACAGTGCGATGTGATCAGCCTGCATACACCCTTGACCCGCTCCGGCGCGCTGCCGACCTGGCATCTGCTCGATCGCCGGCGCCTGGAGCAACTCAAGCCCGGTACCTGGCTGATCAACGCCGCGCGTGGCCCGGTGGTGGATAACGCCGCGTTGCGCGAGGTGTTGCTGGCCCGCGAAGACCTGCAAGCGGTGCTGGACGTCTGGGAGGCCGAGCCGGAAGTGGATGTCGCCCTGGCCGAACTGTGCGTGCTGGGCACTCCGCATATCGCCGGTTACAGCCTCGACGGCAAGCAACGCGGTACCGCGCAGATCTATCAGGCGTTCTGCGCCTTCCTCGGACAGACCGAGGAGGTTCGTCTCGAGGACCTGTTGCCCGAGCCCTGGCTGGCGCAGGTCACCCTCAATGCCGGCAGCGATCCGGCCTGGGCCATGGCGATGCTCTGTCGCGGCGTCTACGACCCGCGGCGTGACGATGCGGATTTCCGCCGCAGCCTGACCGGCAGCGTCGCCGAGCAGAAAGTCGCTTTCGACCAATTGCGCAAAAACTATCCCGAACGCCGGGAAATCGAAGGGCTGGCGGTGAAGATCAACGGCGACGACGAGGTGCTGCGCAAGCTGGCGCTGGCCCTGGGTGCTGTCCTGCTGTAAGCCCAAGTGCAGGAGCGGCCGGTCGACGCTCGATTGCTGGCGATGGGGCCCTTGAGGCTTGCATCGTCTGTCCGGCCGTCATCGCCGGCAAGCCGGCTCCCACAAGGTCGTGCGGTGTTTTCAGATCGGCGGGCAGAAAAAACCCGGCATCAAGGCCGGGTCAAGGGGGAGTTCGGGCTGTCAGTCTTGCTCGGCAGGCTTGACCAGGCGCTGTTCCAGTTCGCGGCAGGCGTCCTGGATCATTTCTTCGGTGATCGGAACTTCACGACCCTGTGCGTCGATAATCGCGCAGCCCAGTTTCTGGGGGCAAGGACGAATCACCGGAATCTCGTTGGTGCTGTTTTGCAAGTCCATGGCCTGTCTCCTCGCTCAGGTTTCGTCATCAGGTTAAGCTAAAGATTATATTCGTCGCATGACCAGCCTGTTACAACACGCTACAAGCAAGGCAACGGCACCAGTGCAGCAGAAACCGCTCGTCACCGCCAGAGAGGCTTTAGACCAATGCTCTCTAGGGGTTAGCATACCCGGTCATAATTAATCCGATTGATTGCGTTTTGCACAAGTTCCTTCCCCGTTCGGTGTAGGCTCTGTTTTCATTGCCTGATGGATTCATTACCCATGCTCTCTGCCCGCCATCGCCGCGCCATTCATCTGGCCAGTCGTTTTGTCGCCCCCTATCGCTGGCAGGCGGCCGGTGCCCTGGTGGCGCTGATCGTCACCGCCGGCATCACCCTGTCCATGGGCCAGGGCATCCGCCTGTTGGTGGACAAGGGCTTGATGACCCAGTCGCCGCAACTGCTCAACCAGTCCATCGGCTTGTTCATGCTGTTGGTCCTGGGCCTGGCGGTAGGCACCTTCGCGCGGTTCTACCTGGTGTCCTGGATCGGCGAGCGGGTGGTCGCCGATATCCGTCGGCAGGTGTTCAATCACCTGATCTACCTGCACCCGGGGTTCTACGAGAACAACCGCAGCTCGGAGATCCAGTCGCGCCTGACCACCGACACCACGCTGTTGCAATCAGTGATCGGTTCGTCGCTCTCGCTGTTCCTGCGCAATGCGCTGATGGTCATCGGCGGGGTGGTGCTGCTGTTCATCACCAACCCCAAGCTCACCAGCATCGTGGTCGTCGCCCTGCCGCTGGTGTTGGCGCCGATCCTGATCTTCGGGCGCCGGGTGCGTGGCCTGTCGCGCCTGAGCCAGGATCGGATTGCCGATGTTGGCAGCTACGTCAGCGAAACCCTCGGCCAGATCAAGACCGTGCAGGCCTATAACCACCAGGCCGAGGACGAGCAGCGTTTCGCCGTGACCGTCGAGCAGGCCTTTTTGACCGCCCGCAAGCGCATCGTGCAACGGGCCTGGCTGATTACCCTGGTGATCGTGCTGGTGCTGGGCGCGGTGGCGGTGATGCTCTGGGTCGGCGGCATGGATGTGATGGCCGGGAAGATTTCCGGCGGCGAACTGGCGGCCTTTGTGTTCTACAGCCTGATCGTCGGCAGCGCCTTCGGCACCCTCAGCGAGGTGATCGGCGAGCTGCAGCGGGCTGCGGGGGCGGGGGAGCGGATTGGCGAACTGCTGCAGTCGAGCAATGAAATCACCGCGCCGGCGGGCGGCGGGGTGAAGTTGGCCGAGCGGGTCAGCGGCAACCTGGTGCTGGAGAACCTGCGCTTCAGCTACCCCTCGCGCCCGGACAGCCATGCCATCGATGGCCTGAGCCTGACGGTCAGGGCCGGAGAGACCCTGGCCCTGGTTGGCCCGTCGGGCGCGGGCAAATCCACCGTGTTCGACCTGTTGCTGCGTTTCTACGACCCGCAGCAGGGCCGCCTGCTGCTTGACGGCCAGCCCTTGACCGCACTGGACCCGCAGGACCTGCGCCGTTGCTTTGCACTGGTTTCGCAAAGCCCGGCGCTGTTCTTCGGCAGCGTCGAGGAAAATATCCGCTACGGCAACCCGTCTGCCAGCGACGCCCAGGTCCGGGAGGCGGCGCGCATCGCCCATGCCCACGAGTTCATCGAGAAAATGCCCGAGGGCTACCGCACGCACCTGGGGGACGGCGGCCTGGGGTTGTCCGGCGGTCAACGGCAACGGCTGGCGATCGCCCGGGCGCTGCTGGTGGATGCGCCGATCCTGCTGCTGGACGAGGCCACCAGCGCCCTCGATGCCCAGAGCGAACACCTGATCCAGGCGGCCCTGCCGAGCCTGATGCAGGGCCGCACCACCCTGGTGATTGCCCACCGCCTGGCCACGGTGCAGAACGCCGACCGGATCGCGGTGATGGATCAGGGCAAGCTGGTGGCGATTGGCACCCATGCCGAGCTGATCGCGAGCAATCCGCTGTATGCGCGGCTGGCGGCGTTGCAGTTCAATGCGCGGGGGACGGAATCCGTGCCGGGGGACGCAGCGAGTGAGCCTCTACCGATCAAGTAACCGACCCAGTAGCACGCCATAAAAAACGGCGCCCGCAGGCGCCGTTCGGGTGCTACACCGCCGGACTCAGCGGTATTCGCACAGGTAAGCGGTGTCCACGGCGACCTTCAGCTGGAACTTGCTGTTGGCCGGGACGTTGAACTGGCTGCCGGTCTCGAAGGTTTCCCAGGTGTTGCTGTCGGGCAGCTT
>JACXTT010002372.1_pt1 | contig 30008 bp, 24 predicted proteins | sample 9270951 | NCBI WGS metagenome assembly JACXTT01 (sample SAMN15532306, study PRJNA645909) | rock metagenome | isolation source: weathered quartz diorite | place: Puerto Rico | collected 2017-06-21 | reverse complement strand
CGGGCGGGGGTCCCCCGGGGGAGGGGTGCTTCGGGGGTGGTGCTTAAAGAACGTGAAGAATATTCCAAGATTGGGGTACGCCCGGCCTATGGTATGTACGCCCGTAATGTACGCGGACTAACCCTCCATAACGTACGGCTGACCATGGACAGTCCAGACATGCGCCCGGCTGTTATACTCGATAATGTGGAAGACTGTTCTGTGAATGGCCTGAGCGCACAAGGGCAAAAGGGTTCTGAATCGTTACTCCGTTTCATCAACACCCGTGATGTTTTGGTAAGTGCCCTAAGGGTATTAACACCTGTTACTAATTTACTACAAGCTGAGGGTAAAGAATGCGCTAATATTATCATAGATGGAGGAGATGTTGTTAAAGCCGACAAGGCCCTGATATTATCTTCAGGCGCGACTGCACAGGCGGTGAAACTACGGGGTTTGTAACAATGGTGTTAAAGCCAATGGAGTTTATCAATTAGCTTATTTGTGCAGATTAACCGTTAAAAAATAAACCGATGTTAGTTGTATACTCACAAAAACATATCCCAATGCACAAAAAGCATCCCAACTATCTAAAAAGCAATGTGGCCAGATTGGCTGTTATGCTGATAGCTTTACTATTACTGCCTTCAAAAAAATTGTTAGCAGAAACGGTTACTGTTTCATCAATTGCCGATCTGCAAAAGACCATTGATAAGGCTAAAGCCGGCGACTTGATCTTACTGGCCGATGGTGTTTATACCACCACCGAGGACATCATTGTTCGTGGAAAAGGTACCCGCGAAAAACTGATCACCATTGCTGCGCAACATCTTGGCGCTGCCGAAATCACCGGTAAGGGAGGGTTTAGTTTACAGAGCCCGGCAGCGTATATTATTATCCGTGGCTTTAAATTCACCCATGCGGCATCCAAAACCAAAACCGGGATAGGCACCGCTCATTGCCGCTTTACCCAAAACATATTTGAAAACCAGGGCGATGGGGAAGACCTTACCATAGCCGGCAGCGACCAGGAAGTGGATCATAACACCTTCCAGAATAAAAATGCCATGGGCCGGTTCATCGCCATTCGCGGCGAGGGCAAGCAAATAGCCGAACGGCTGTACATCCACCATAACTATTTTAACAATTTCGCCAGCCAGGGCGGTAAAAACGGGGCCGAGGCGCTTCAGTTTGGGTTGAGCGGGTTCAGCTTATCATCAAGCAACAGTGTGGTTGAATACAACTTGTTTGAACGCTGCGAGGGAGAAAATGAATTGATCTCAGTGAAAGCATCAGCCGTAACACTTCGGTATAATACTGTTCGGGATTGCCCGGCGCAGTTTACCCTGCGTCATGGCAACAAAAGCCTGGTATATGGCAATTACTTTTTCAATACACCGGGACTGAGGATATTTGGCGACGATCACATCATCTACAGCAATTACTTTGAAAACTGCAGCTCGGCCATCGTGATAGGCAATGGCGACGGCGAAGTTGCCGACGGTGCCCAGCTTACCGCGCACGACCGGCCTGATCGCGTGATCATCGCTTACAACACACTCGTTAATAATAAAGAAAACATCATCCAAACCGGGCGGAAAAACGGAATGGGCGCTACATATATCGTGTTAGCTGATAATATCATCCAGAGTGGCGGACCGGCGGCCACTATCTCGGGCCCGTATACCAATCCGCAATGGGCGCGAAATATACTGTTTCAGGTAAAGGACGCCGGTAATATGCCCGCCGAAGGGTATACCACAGCCGATCCTAAACTGGTAAAAAACGTATCGGGAACATATCATATACAGGTGGGCAGCCCTGCTATTGACCACGGAACGACCGTGTATCCTGGTATGGCTACAGATATGGATGGTCAGCCGCGCGTCCAGCCTTTTGATATCGGTGCCGACGAATTAAGTAATGCGCCCGTAAAAGCACATGCGCTTAGTCCGGCAGAGGTTGGTTATCAGGCTAAAAATTAAACAGATTTGATCAACATGAAAAATAGTAGTGTATTTATATTATGCTGGCTCATAGCAGTCAGCGCATTCGCACAAAAAAACAAAAGCCAGTGGGTATACCGGGGCAAGGATGGCAAGCTGGTTTACAAAACTACTCCCAGTGGCGACAGGATCATGGATTTTTCATCAGCCGGTTATATGGGTGGTGGTGTGGCATTGCCAACCGTTCCTGTAAAACGTGTGATAAAACCATCGGGGAATGATGATACGCAGGCTATACAAAACGCTATAGACGAGGTTTCGGCGATGCCTTTGCAAAATGGATTTCATGGTGCGGTCGAGCTTGCTCCGGGTACATTTACCTGTTCTGGTCCAATTCTCTTATCAACAAGTGGGGTGGTATTATACGGTAATGGCAGTGGCGCGAACGGAACCACCATCAAAATGGTTGGAGATCACCATACAGCGATTATTATCGGTCGCGGAAATACCGATGTCCCTTTAGGCCGGACAGAAAAGGCCGATAGCAGCGCCGTTAATGCAGCCAAAACAGTTATTGCCGATACTTATGTGCCTTCTGGCAGTACATCCTTTACGGTTAGTGATGCATCTGGATTTAAAGCAGGCGATATGATAGCCATTAACCGGCCGGTAACCGAAAACTGGGTACATTTTATGGGAATGGATAATATGTGGCGCGATGGTAAAAAAGAAACCTGGCTCAAAGTAGGAGCACGCGGGATTACGAAAAGAACAATAGTGGCTATTTCGGGTAATAAAATAACGATTGATATTCCGCTGACCGACTCCTACGATGCTCAATTTTTAAATGCTCCGGGTACAACCATCGTCAAAGCAAAACCCGTATCACGCGTTACGCAGGTTGGTGTCGAAAATATACATATCCAATGCCCGCCGCTCGAAATTGATTACGGTCATGCCCCTTATGCAGGCATCCGTGTTGGCGGCGACGATTGCTGGGTAAAAGATGTGTACTGCGAAGAAACGATGAACACCACCGTGCTCGCTGGCAGCCGTATTACCATGGAAATGGTGATCGTGAAACATACCTACGCTAATCTCGGCGCATCCAAGCCCACTGATTTTAGTTTGGAAGGCGGACAGAACCTGATCGACCGCTGCGAGATCACCGGTGGCAATATGTATTTTGTGTGGACTTCGTCATTAATTGCCGGTCCCAATGTTTTACTCAACTGCACCTTCAGAGGTACCCGCAGCCGGGTGCAACCGCATCAGCGCTGGGCAACCGGGCTTTTGGTGGATAACTGTACCGTGCCCGATGGCGGCATCGATTTTATGAACCGGGGTATTGCCGGTTCAGGTCACGGCTGGACGATGGGCTGGGCCGTAGCCTGGAATTGTATCGCTAAAACATACATTATTCAAAATCCACCGGGCGCGGCAAACTGGGCCATTGGTTGTATTGGCAAACGCGAACAAACCGCGCGCTTGTTTGATAGCGCACCTGTTTTGCCCGATGGTAATTTCGACTCGCACGGTTCGCCGGTGGAGATACCAAGTCTTTACCTCGCCCAGCTGGCAGAGAGAGTTGGCGCAAAAGGGCTTAAAAACATTGGGTACACGGCCAACACTATAGATATGTTTCAGAATAAGCACGTAGGGATACTGCCGCTTAAAACGCAAACAGATAAACTGGGCTTTAACGAAGCTATTGATCGTCCGGTAAATACCAGCGATGTAAAAGGTAGTACCCGCAAATTTGGCGGCGAAAAAGCGATCGACGGCAATCCCGCTACTTACTGGCGCACCAATGATGGTGTAACCAAAGCGACACTGGAGGTGGATATGGAAGGCCCTGTAAAAATAAACACCCTGCAAATCAACGAGGAAGGACAACATATAACAGCCTATAAAGTAGAAGCCCAGTTAAACAGTGATTGGAAGCTGTTGACACAGGGAACATCCATCGGGAAAAACCAGGTGGTAAAATTCCCGGCGACCATTGCCTGGAAAGTTCGCTTAACCATACTGAAAGCCAATGATTATGTGGCCATCAATAACTTTGGTTTGTATATGGAAAGGGGGAGAAGCCCTGACAGTAAAATATAACCCGAACGAAAACGTTTGCGTAGATTATTGCAGCCAAATGTGGTACCAAACACCACGCGCATTGTATAGTAGATAAAAGCTATACAAATGTATGCTCATAACCAATTAATATAACCGTAGGCCTAATGGCTATTTAACCGGTTGTGCTCATTTATTCAATAGTAATATTATAAACCAGGGCAGGTATGATATCTGCCGAAATAAAAACCTGATGAAGAAATTTTTTATAGCCTGTTTGCTGTCCGTATTTTTTATACATAGTGTTTTTGCTCAAAAAGAGCTTTCGCGCGATGAGCGCATGAAATGGTGGCGCGAGGCCCGTTTCGGCATGTTTATTCACTGGGGCGATTATGCCGAACTGGGCGGTATATACAAGGGTTACGAGGTTGGTCATGGCGGCGAATGGATCATGAACCGGGCCAAGATACCCGTAGCCGAATACCAGCAATTTGCCAAAAAATTCAACCCCGTAAAATATGATGCCGATGCCTGGGTAAAACTGGCCAAAGAGGCGGGTATGAAATATATTGTGATTACAGCGAAGCATCACGATGGCTTTGCCATGTTTAAATCAAATGCCAGTAAATGGAACATTGCCGATGCCACACCTTATGGTAAAGATGTTTTAAAACCTTTGGCTGCCGCCTGCAAAAAATATGGTATCAAACTCGGGTTTTATTATTCACAGGCGCAGGATTGGAATAATCCGGGTGGCGCTGCTGCCCGCAAGGTAAGCGCCGAGGGCTGGCCAAATCCCGATTCGGCCAAAATAGATGCTTACACTAAAGACCACACCGGTCATTGGGATCCGGCCCAAACCACATCAACCATGGCCGAATATATCGACAGGGTAGCCGTTCCGCAGGTAAAAGAATTATTGACCAATTATGGCGATGTAGCCGTAATCTGGTGGGATACGCCAACCAACATGACCGATGAGTTTGCTCAAAAACTGAACGATGTGTTAAAGCTGCAGCCCAACATCATCACCAACGATCGCTTAAAGCGCCCCAACTTTACCGGAGATTATAAAACTCCCGAGCAAAAAATCCCTAACCTGAGTGAGCTGGATGGTAAAGACTGGGAAACCTGTATGACCATGAATGGCACCTGGGGCTATAAGAGCTATGACCATAAATGGAAATCGCTCGAAACCCTGATCCATAACCTCGTTGATATCGCTTCCAAAGGGGGTAATTATTTGTTAAATGTTGGCCCAAATGCAGAAGGAGAATTTCCGCAGGAAAGCATAGCCTCTTTAAAAAAGATGGGTGAGTGGATGAAAGTAAACGGCGAAGCCGTATACGCCACCAAGGCAAGTCCGCTGCCTGCGCTAAGCTGGGGGCGTTGCACACTTAAACCCAATGGCAAAAATACCATACTGTACTTGTCAGTATTTAACTGGCCCGCAGATGGCAAACTGGTTGTTCCCGGCTTAAAAAATGAAATAGTGAACGCCAAAATGCTGGCAGGTGGAACAACCTTAAAAACCGATGCATCCAACGAAGGAGTAACTATAAATGTACCAGCCAATGCTACAGATAATATAGCCACTGTAATTAAGGTGGAAGTGAAGGGAGCGGTAGCATCCCAAACAACCAATCAAAATGGTAAAATGAAAACCGGAGCGCTTGATTAACAATGAAATTTAATACCCCTATAATTTTAATAACTGGCTTACTGTTTATGAGTGGCACGCTAAAAGCCCAGGTTGTGCTGAAAGCTGATGGCAGCAGCGACGCCTATAAGCAGATATCACGCGTATTGGGTGGCGATGCCTGCGAAGTGCCCGATTGTGCCCATCCGGTTAAACATATTACCGAGGCTTTTGATAAACAGCTTAATGAGTATGTGTTTGTTTTTCACAGCCATGTGAAAGAAGATAATGACCGCTGTAAAAACTTCGACCGCGAGCGGGTAGAGGTCAAAACTTATGGCCCCTCTGCTGCTAATTTGAAAGGAGAGCTGGGCGAAACAGTTGAATACAAATGGAAATTTAAAATAGACAGTGGCTTTAAAGCTCAGCCCACATTTACCCACATTCACCAGATTAAAGCCGGCGATGGCGATGCCGGCGCACCTGTCATCACTTTTACGCCCCGGTATGGTCAGCCCGATCAGTTCGAGGTTATCCATACCGGGTCGGAAAAAGCAAGTTCGCAGGGCGTTTTAACCAAAGTAAACCTGGCCGATTTTAAAGGAGCCTGGGTTGAAGCGACAGAAACGCTGCATTACGATACCCATGGCAGTTATACAGTCACTATTAAAAGGGTGGCCGATGGCAAAGTATTATTGAACTATACCAATAAGGATATCGATCTGTGGCGAAAGGGAACATCATTTTGCCGGCCAAAATGGGGAGTATACCGGAGCTTAAAAAGCACGGAATATATCAGAGATGAGGATGTTGATTTTGCCGATATCTCTATCCGGGAGCAATAGTTTTTGTTTTGATAACCAATTAAAATAAAATTGAATGAAGCCACAATTACTCAAAGTATCTGCCGGTCCTGCTCAGTCTTTTAGTGTACGACAAGACCTCATTCCATGTATTAACAACAGATGGCATTACCACCCCGAAATTGAGCTGATCCATTTTAAAAAAGGAAGCGGGACACAGTTTGTGGGCGATAATATCAGGCCATTCAACGCCGGGGATATCGTGATGATAGGCGCATATCTGCCGCATTACTGGCGCTTTGATGATGTTTATTTTGCAAAGGAAGAAACCGCCCCGGTTGATATCAGGGTAGCTCATTTTTGTGAGAATTTTTGGGGGAATGGGTTTTTACAATTGCCAGAAAATAAAATGATCAAAACGGTATTGGAAAAGGCCCGCCGGGGTATACAAATTACCGGCAGGGCAAAAAATGCCATTGCCGGGATTATGGAAAACCTGCTTACTGCCGAAGGATCAAAACGGATCATTTTACTGATGGAGGCGCTGAATATTATTGCCGGGTATGAGCATGCCGATATCCTGTCGTCTATTGGGTTTAGCCCGAACATGGATAAATCGGGCAATGATTGTATCAATGTGATTTACGAATACTCCCTGGCTAATTTCAAAAACAAGATCCATATGGATGAGCTTGCTGATTTGGCCGGCATCAGCCCAAATTCCTTTTGCCGGTATTTTAAATCGCGCACGCGTAAAACCTATTCCAAGTTTTTACTGGAGATAAGAGTAGGGCACGCCTGTAAATTACTTATCGAAAACAGGCTGCCTTTAAAGCAACTTTGCTATGAAAGCGGGTTCAACAACTTTACCAATTTTCATAAATACTTTAAACAGATAACCGGGAAAAGCCCGCTGAATTATCAGAGGGAATTTATCCAGACAAAAACAAGCTCCTGGTAAGGGAAGGACAAAACAGCGAAAAGAAAAAGGCCTATTGAAGCGTAGACGCTAACTCTCACATAAGTTCAAGCGAAGGATGCTTAAACCGGCATGGGGCCAATAAAAAGCATGGGGATACGTGCGATTCCCTCCCTTGGGAGGGTAGGGAGGGGTTCTGTGCTACCTACATTGCGAATAAACCCCTCCCTGCCACCGCGCAATCCATCGCACCCCTCCCTCGGGAGGGAATTTAAACCGGAAATAGCTCTCCGTCATTTCAGGAACCCTTCAAGAGATGAAAAGTGGGTTTACATAAAAACGCACTATTTGACAGTGAAATTAATTTAATTCATTGATTATAAGTAAATTAAATAAATGTTAACCGTAAAAAGTGTAAACCATGTAAACCCACTTCTGTAGCTATTCAACCGGATAGGGGCCCTGTTCAAAAACAGTATCATGATATCCCTTACTGCCTACCTCGCGGGATAAGGGACTCCTGAAATCGATGCCTTCGCCAAGGCATTTCAATACAAAGTCAAAATCATATTTGGGTTGCCAGCCCAGCTCAATGCGGGCTTTGGTGTTCACATACACACGGTCTATATGCGGAAACATGGTCCAGTTTTGCTGCGCAAAAAGCTGCTCATAATCCGGGAAAAGCCGTTTTACCACTTCCGGAGCATGATTATGGAGCTGAGCCAGATCATCCCTGGTAAAGGGCGTTGTACCCGAAATAATGTAGCGGCCAAACCCGATAGATTGAGCTTTTTCAGCAGCCAGGAGATGTGCATCAACAACGTCTTCCATTTCTACCCGTCGGTATAACAGTTCGTTGGCCTGTACATTGGGTGCGCTGTATTTTCCTCTTACGGCGGCATCATCATCAGCTTCGGGAAAAAACCGGGATGTTCGCAAAATTACTACCCCTAAACTATGCTTGCGGGCAAACATTTCACAAAGGTTCTCGGCTGCTATTTTAGTTACGCCATAAATGTTTTTAGGGATGGGCGTTACTTCCTCGGTAATCCAGGCCGCAGGTTCACCAGGCGCGGGATTCATCGCCGCCCCAAACGTACTGGTGGTGCTGGTATAAACAAAGGTGGTTATGCCGGCAGCTACAGCCTCTTCGAGCAGTACCAGTGTACCTGAAACATTGGTGTCGATAAAATCCTGGTTGGAGTGGGTTGCGATGTGGGGTTTGTGCAGCGTTGCTGTATGGATCACGGCATGTACATCCTTAAGGCAATTGCAAACAAATTCGCGGTTGGTTATGGAGCCTATATGATCTGTAAACGCTGATGCTTTAATATCTACACCCTGTGCCTGCCTGCCTTGTGCTTTGAGGCTTCGCAAAATGGCTTCGCCGAGATGCCCGGCGCTTCCGGTTACAAGAATACTCATGAAGTAAAAATATCATGTTTGCTTTATAAAAACAATGAAGACTTATACTGGGATATAGAAAGGGATTTATGTAGATTTTATTCCACAAAGGAGTAACCGAAAAATAACTACATCCTGAACCGAAGGGATACAGACCGGCCTAATGCCTGAGCCAATTCCGGATCAATCAGTGGGCCTTCTCCTTGTTGGATCCATGCGCCGCGGATATCTTTTTGAAGGGTTATTGTATCTCCGTTTAATAATATTTCAAGCTCGGTGGTAGCTTTATTAATTGGTGTAGTGTTTACCTGGTAAACGTGGTCGGTATCGTTATATGTTATTCGTAGTGGCAGGCCCATCTTTTTCTCCTCGGGGGTAAATATACAATTGTTGTTTATAAATCGGGCATTTTAAACAAAACAGGTAGCATTTGTTCAGGCGGCCAGTTGGTGCCCAACTGTTTCTATCAGGTTGTTCATACCAAAAGGCTTATGCAGTACATCATTGGGAGCGCCTTCCTGTTTTAAAAAACTTTCGGTGTCTTCAATGTCGGTACAAATAATTACTGGGAGGGCTTGGGTTTCTTTATTCCATTTGAGCAAACGGCATACGTCTATGCCATCTATGCCGGGTAAAACGGCATCAAGGATAATCAGATCAGGCTCATTTTGGCGGATGCTGCTGAATATCTGGGCTGCGTTGTCGAGGGTAATTACTTCATAACCATTACTGGTTAATATGTATGACATCACCTCCGTCATTAAGCCATTATGATCAACTATCAATATTTTCTTTGCCATGATCTTTTTAATCATCATGATAGTTATGCAAAGGCCATGCCATTGATTCACTTGGCATTAGGAGAGGAAAGAATCAAGATACTGGCGTCAGGAATCAAACGGCATGATTTTAGAACCAGGCTTTTCTTAAATTCCTGACGCCAGTATCTTGATCTGTGCTTATATGTGAATAAACAGTTCTTCTTTTGGACGGCGTACTTTGATCATTTGGCTGTAACGATCATCATCGGCACGGAAACCAACGGCAGCTATAACCGATGCGGTTAAGCCTTTTTCTTTCAGGCCTAGTATTTCATCAAATTTTCCGGCATCAAAACCCTCCATTGGTGCGGCATCAACACCCAGTTCGGCAGCGGCGCTTAACAAAACGCCTAAAGCGATGTAAGCTTGTCTGTGCGACCAGGCAATTTTTTGCTCATCGGTGCGGCTGCTCAGGGTTCCTAAAATAACCTGTTCGTAACCCTGCAGCGTTTCGCGGGCAACATTGCGGGTTGAAGCAATCAGGTCAATAAATTTTTTGCCAAAATCTTCATCCAGCGTAGTTAATGATGCAAAAACAAACAAGGCAGATGAATCAGTAATCTGCGGTTGGTCATAACCTGCAGCACGCAATTTGGCTTTGGTTTCTGCATCCTGAACAACAATTACTTTGTATGATTGCAAACCATATGATGATGGCGCTAATTGTACAGCGCTTAATAAACTATCTAATTGAGTGGCAGTTATTTTTTTTGTAGTATCGAATTTTTTAACGGCAGAGCGCCATTGTAATTTTTCTATGAGTGACATGATATTCTCTATTTGTTAAACAAAATTAGATGTTTAAACAGTTAAAATAGTCACCCAGATGTAAATTGAATGTTTAAACATTCAATTTACATCCATGTCATCCGCAAGTTATAGATTGGCCTTTTGTTTCAGCTCATCCTCTTTATCATCTTGTTCTTTTCTCAGACGTCGCTTTTCTTGTCTTATTTCTTTCCGGGTTTTGCCGGCAGTATCAATATTATCTATTTTTAGCTTATACTCCTGTTTAAGCGCTTCAATTTGCTCTTTTAATTTCTCTTTAGCGGTTTTCTCTTTTTGCTTTTCCTGTTCTTCGGCTTTTTTCGCGGTAGTATCTTTTTTACCGAAGAGACGCTGGAAAAAGTTTGGCTTTTTTACCGGATCTTCCAGTACAGGCATCACTTCATTATCGTCACTTTGTTTCATCAGGCTGTCGGCAGTAGCGGTATCTACCGGCGCAATAGCCCTACGCAGGCTTTCGCGCAGGCGAACGCCATAAAAGCCGTAGGCATTAGTGTCGCGGGCCGTATAGCCCTTTTGCGCCATTAATTTACCAATCAGGTTAAAATATCCATGCAGGCCCGGTCGCAGCGTACCATCGGGCTGAAAAGCATATAAGCCGCCTTTTGGATAGGGTACAATACTAGCCAGGTAAATGCTTTCGCCAAGGGTAAGTTCCGATGGCGATTTGCCAAAATAATAATGCGAGGCCTCTGATATACCGTAAATACCGCGTCCCCATTCAATAATATTAAAATAAACCTCCAGCATCCGGTTTTTAGACATGATGCGGTTATTTTCAATGATCCACACAATCAGTATCTCTTCAATTTTACGGGCAAGTGTTTTTTCGCGACTCAAAAAGGCGTTTTTTACCAATTGCATGGATATACCGCTGCCGCCGCGTTTAAACTTTTTGGTTTTAAAATCGGTCACTAATGATTTACGCAGGGCTTCTTCCACAAAACCATGATTGGTGTAAAAGGATGGGTCCTCGGCTGTCATTACCGCATTGCGCAGGTTGGGCGATATTTGTTCCAGCGGGGTGAATTCCGGGTTTTCCGGACCGATCACATGCGGCGACATGGGCTTACCTTTTTCATATGGCGTGTATACAAAAGTGCTGTTGAGTTTGGTCAAGTCGGTTTTGCCATATTTCACTATCCTGAAATTATCCTTGCTCAGGCGCGAATCAAATTGCAGGTCATCAGGTTTGGATGAATCCATGTAAAAATTAAGCGCATAGTTGAGCTTTCCGGCAACCTGTATACCATCTAGTGCATCAAACATACCGGAAGGGAAAGAATCGAAGATGTCGGTCGCGTTTAACCAACCGGTATTAATCTTGACCTCATATATTTTTACCGGGTTTAGTGTGTATTTGATAAATGGGCGTGCGGTAAGTTTTTTAATATGAATAAGTGATGAGCTGTCGATAGACACATAATTACTGCCCACAAACACATTCGCATCAATAGATGCATTTGGAAAAACGATATTGCCCGATGAAATACCCGGGTGATTAATGAGCAGGTTATGCACAGCCCATGAACCATAAATTTTTGTTTCGCCACCACTATGTTCCACCTTGGTGAGTTTGGTGCTGATAGTATCAAAATTTAATACCAACCTGAATTTTTTCTGGATGATGGGCAGCTCTACTTTTTTGCCATCGGCATATAATTTTACGTCTATGTCTTTATCAGAAGGGTGCATTTTACCAGCGATATGCCAGGTAGCTGAGCCATTATCCACATCAATAGTTGAGGTAAGGTTACCATCTTTGATCAGCGCCGTTTTGGCCAGCAGTTTCAACCGGGTACTATCGTCTCTGAAACTGATTGAAAAGTTATTCAAGTGCAGGTTATCCGGAATCTTGTAAAGAACTTCATTCACCAGATGATCGGCCAGATCGGCCAGATCAACCTTGTCATGAGTGGCAGTTGTGTCTTTTTTCTTTTTAAACAGAAAGTCAAAGTTTTTAACCCCCTTTACACTGGTGAGGTTAATGAAACCGTCCTGCAGGGAAACATCGGCTAGTTTAATATCGCCAACAATAAGCGGCAATAGCTTTACACTTACCACCAGGCTTTTGATATTCAGCAAACTGTCGCGATTTTCTGGCACTATCGAGATATCAGAAAATGCTACTGTGCTGGAGCCTGTAAAATGTGCCGAACCTATTTTTACATCTAAATTATAATCACTCCTGGCTTTTGCTTTAGCTTTGCTGATAGCTTTCTGAAGCAAGGCCTCGCGTTTTGAATAGGCAATGTAGCCACCTATTAAAAGGATAAGCAGTAAGGGTATCAGTATAAATGCGGCTATGCGTATGTATTTAGGATTAAGACGCTTCATGTGTAAATTTTTCCAAAACTAAACTAAATCTTATCCCCTGCAAACGGTTGTTTCTGCAAATTGTTTCTTTAACAAACGCAAATCAACGGCCTGTTTTCATAAATTTGCCATAATATTATGATAATTACCAAAGAACAAGTTTTACAAGCCCTGGGTAATGTAGAAGAGCCGGATCTGAAAAAGGACCTGGTTACCCTGAACATGATACAGGATATTCATATAGATGGCAACAATGTTAGCTTTTCGGTGATACTGACCACGCCGGCCTGCCCGCTGAAAGCAATGATTGAAAATGCATGTCGTAATGCTATTAGTTATTTTGTAAGCAAAGAGGCTGTAGTGAACATCAACATGACCTCGAGGGTTACATCGCAAAAAAACACCGGCGTTCCCGGTGTTAAAAATATTATAGCGGTGGCGTCGGGCAAAGGAGGCGTTGGTAAATCAACCGTTGCTGCAAATTTGGCACTGGGATTGGCTAAAGCCGGTGCCAAGGTTGGTTTGATCGATGCGGATATTTACGGACCATCCGTTCCTATTATGTTTGGACTGGAAGGTGCACGCCCGCAGGCCAGCGAGGTTAATGGTAAAACACGTATTGAGCCTATCGAAAAATACGGCATCAAGCTGTTGTCCATAGGTTTCTTTACAGATCCTAACCAGCCTGTGCCATGGCGTGGACCGATGGTATCAACCGCGGTGAAACAATTGTTTAATGATGCCGACTGGGGCGAGCTGGACTATTTGGTAATAGACCTGCCACCAGGAACCGGCGATATACATATTACAGTTACACAAACCTTCCCGGTTACCGGGGCGGTAATTGTAACCACGCCGCAAAATGTGGCTTTAGCCGATGCTAAAAAAGGGATAGGCATGTTTTTAATGCCGGCCATTAATGTGCCGATACTAGGCGTGGTGGAGAACATGTCGTACTTTACGCCAGCCGAACTGCCCGAGAATAAATATTATATTTTTGGTAAAGGAGGCGGTCAAAAACTGGCAGCACAACTGGATGTACCATTTTTAGGAGAAATTCCGTTAGTAAAGGGTATAAGCGACTCTGGCGATGCTGGCAAACCAACCATCCTGGAAGAAGATGGGCCAATGACCCAGGCATTTTTAGAGATGGCCCGCCGTGTAGCACAGCAGGTGGCTATTTCAAACGCGAAAGCTGTTGGTTCATTAGTTCAATAGTTCAAGGTTTATTGGTGCCTGGTCATGAATTAGATAAGATTACATGGTTAAGACCAACGAACTAATAAACTGATGAACAAATAAACAAATTGTTGTAACTTTACTTTATATTATAATTTAGTTAAAATGAGTTTATTAAGTCAAGTAGAGACAGCCTTAGATACCATCCGTCCGTATTTGGAGGCTGATGGCGGGAATGTTTCGATTGAGGAGATCACCCCAGAAGGTGTAGTTAAATTAAAATTGTTAGGTTCATGCGGGTCATGCCCAATGAGCATCATGACACTTAAAGCCGGTATTGAACAGGCTATTAAAAAAGCTGTTCCGGAAGTAACCGGTATTGAAGCCATTAACCTGACAGACATTGACGACCCTAACGCGGTACTCCCCGAAAATTTGAGATAATGTTAAGTATTGTTAAAATGCCTGCCTTATTTACGGCGTTAACGTACTTTTGATTAAAGTTTTGAAACTTTCCCGGGTATAGCCTGTAATATATCCGGAAAGGATGATTGGTATATGAAATATCTGATAGCCATATTATTTTTATTTGCGACAATTGGAGCCGTTGCACAAAAACATGACGATAGGCCAGTTGTGCAGTTTACAGGTGTAGTACACAATGCCGACAGTACCAATGTGATTGTGCCATATGTATCCATTACCAACACCTCTACGCATAATTCGGTAGGCCAGTCAAACTACAAGGGCTATTTTTCATTTGTGGCGCATGAGCAGGATACCTTACGCTTTACTTGTGTGGGATATGGGCCGGTGACGGTTGTTATACCCGCCAACGTGCCCAACAAAAGCTATACTTTACAGGTTAGCATTAAACCGCAAATCATTAACCTGCCTACATTCCATGTATTTCCATGGGCTACTACCGATGAGTTTAAGAAAGACTTTTTGGCTGTAAAACTAGCAGATGATGATTTGGAGATAGCACGTAAAAATATAAGTCGTACATCGTTAGTAGCTTTAGGAAACGTATTGCCACGTGATGCACAGGAAATACAAACCGCTACAGCACAGGGTATGCATACCAGTATCGAGAACTCGCATTCGCTTATGCCAAACCCTCTGCTCAATCCCTTTGCCTGGGGTAGTTTGATCAAACAGATTACAGATGCTGATAATAAAAGCAGCAGCAATTAAGTCTGAAGTTACATAAATCTTCCTATTTGATTGGAGAGGCCTCTATTAAGTCAAAACGTATTCGTTTTGACTTAGAACTAAAGCCCCCAGACTCACTGCTTAAAAACTATCTTCCTTTTTTAACAGCCGGGAATTTCATCTTGTAGTCAACATCAACCATCCCTTTTGAAATATCGTTCAGCTTTTTCTCGATAAGACGTTTGCGCAGCGGGCTTAATTTATCCGTGAATAGTTTGCCCTCAATATGATCATATTCATGCTGTATCACGCGTGCAGCCAGCCCCTTGAAGGTTTCTTCATAATGTTTCCAATCTGCATCATAATAAGATAGTTTTACCACGGGTTTGCGGTACACATCTTCCCTGATATCGGGGATACTCAGGCAGCCTTCGTTAAAGCCCCATTCTTCGCCGGTCTCTTCTAATATAGTAGCGTTGATGAAAACTTTTTTAAAGTTTTTCAGCTCGGGCTCATCATCGCTGAAAACAGAAGCGTCGACCACAAATAAACGCATAGACATACCCACCTGCGGGGCGGCTAAACCAACGCCATGCGCGGCATACATGGTTTCAAACATGTTTTCAACCAATTCTTTAATATGAGGGTACTCGTCTGGTTCAATGGCTGTTGCTTTTTTCCTTAAAACAGGATCTCCGTAGGCGATGATAGGATACTTCATTTTACAAAAATACAGGTTTATTCTTATTTAGGTTCAAAATTCAATGTAATTAGCTTGTCAACATCAAAAATTTCGTTGCTTATTTCCAATAATTGATCGGCTGTTACGGCATTTATCTTGGCAAAAACATCTTCCAGCGTGTCAATATGTTTAAAATCAAGCAAACTTTTTGCCATTGAAATAATCAGGCTCATGCGGTTTTCTTCGGCCAGCGCAATCTGACCAATAAACTTTTCTTTAGCCTGGTGCAGCTGCAATGTGCCCAATTTTTGCTCGCGCAGTTTTTTCAATTCTTTATGTACCAGACGAGAGGCTTTTCCCGCTTTCTCGGTATCTGTTCCAAAATAAATAGAAAAAATGCCGGTATCGGTAAGTGTAGTATAGTTCGACTCAATGGTATAGGCAATACCATACTTTTCACGGATCTCCAGATTCAACCGGCTACTCATACCCATACCACCCAACAAATTATTAAGCAACAACAAGCCAGTTTTATGTTTGTGTGACGATGAATAAGCCTGGTTGCCAATGATGCAATGCGTTTGCGATATCGGTTTTTTAACAATATGGATGCCATTTTGATTAGCCTGTGGCGCTATCCTGTTTTTTTGAGCCGAATTTGCAGGGATTCCACCAAAGTATTTTTCGGATAGTTTGATGATCTTTTTAAAATCGTAATTGCCATGAACGGCAAATATCATTTCGGAAGTGCTGTAATTGGCCCGTATAAAGGCGCGGATATCATCGCCATTCATTCTTCCGACTGACTCGGTTGTGCCTAAAATATTATTACCAATGGGATGACCTTTAAAAAGTAATTCTTCAAAATCGTCTTGTATGGCCTCTTCGGGCTGATCAAGGTAGGAGGCTATCTCGTCCAGAATTACACCTTTTTCTTTTTCCTGTTCATCCTCAGGAAAGGTGGAGTGGAACAGGATATCTTCAAACAGATCCATGGAGCGCTCCAGGTGCTGGTTCAACAACGACGCGTGTATACAGGTATATTCTTTGGTCGTATAGGCATTCAGATCGGCACCCACCAGCTCCAGGCGGTTTAAAATTTGGTTGGTGCTGCGTCTTTCGGTTTCCTTGAACAAAAGGTGTTCAATGAAATGAGCGAGGCCTACCTGTTGTTCGCTCTCATCGCGCGAGCCGGCATTTACAATAAAACAGCAATGGGTTATGGCAAAAGGTGCATGCTTATATAATATCCGGATGCCATTGGGTAAAGTGTATGCCTGATAATCGATCATATGGAGGGCAAAGATACATTATATGCGGTATAATTATTTTGGTGCTATTGTAAGCGATTTATACTATTTTAGGACGAAAATCGTAATGTGTATGTAATTACTTAACATACTATAGTTGAAAATACCCCCAAACATTAAAGCAGCCCTCACTTATGAAAATTAAAATAGCCGATCTTGAATTTGAACCCCTTATCAGCGAAAAATCTATAACAGAACGTACAACGGCTATTGGTCAGCAGTTAAACGCAGATTATCAAAACAGTATACCAGTGTTTGTTGGTGTGCTGAACGGCAGCTTTTTGTTTATTGCCGATCTCATCAAACAAATTGACAGGCCCTGTGAGATTGCCTTTACCAAATTAGCCTCCTACTACGGCGGAACCACCAGCAAGCTCAAGATCCGTGATGATATTGATTTGATCATGGATATTAAAGACCGCGATGTGGTGATCATTGAAGATATTGTGGATACCGGTAATACTGTACATTACCTGATAGATAAATTAAAACAGCGTAACCCATCATCCATTGTCGTTTGCTCTTTATTACTGAAGCCGGAGGCATTGCTTAGTCCTATTGAAGAGCTGAAATATGTTGGCTTTGAAATTGAGAATGAGTTTGTGGTAGGATATGGCCTGGATTACCAGGAAATGGGCCGGAACTTGCGGGATATTTATAAAAAAGTTTAGCCCCGCAATGACGATTGTGAAATAGGTGCCTAATCAACCCCAACCATGCCTGCGATCTCGCTTAGAAACAATACGGCCTGGTCAATACTATTAACACCCTCAATGCTCAGGCGCAGGGTGTTTTTTACTTCTTTGAGATTGGTGCGGCGCATGTTGCTTTGCACAAAAGTTAACACATTGCGGAAAGCGTCGGTCTCGAAATAGGCGGATTGCTGATCGCTGATAAAATAGCCCCGCAGTACATTCTTTTTAAGGGAGATCTTTTCAAAGCCGATGGCTTTGCCCAGCCATTGCATACGCATGGTGTTCAGCAAATCGTTAACCTGTGGCGGTACCTTGCCAAAGCGGTCATGTAGTTGCTGCTGAAAGGCCGCCAGTTCCACTTCATTTTCCAGCTTGGATAATTCGGTATACAGGTTATAACGTTCTGATATATTGGTTACATACTCATCAGGGATCAGGATCTCCAGGTCGGTATCAATTTGGGTAAAGGAAATAAACGGACGTGGTTTTTCGTCCGGGAAAACACCTTTAAATTCATCGTCCTTCAATTCCTGTATGGCCTCGTCCAGTATCTTGTGGTACATATCAAAACCGATTTCGGCAATAAAACCACTTTGTTCGGCGCCCAGCAGGTTACCGCTGCCGCGGATGTCCAGATCGCGCATGGCTACGTTAAAACCGCTGCCCAGGTCGCTGAATTCCTCAATGGCACTCAGACGCTTGCGGGCTTCACTGGTTAACGTGGATAATGGCGGACTTAACAAATAACAATAGGCCTTTTTATTGCTTCGCCCTACACGACCACGCATCTGGTGCAGATCGCTCAGACCAAACATGTGGGCGTAGTTGATGATGATGGTGTTGGCGTTCGGGATATCCAGACCGGCTTCAATAATGGTGGTAGCCACCAGTACATCGTAATCGTGGTTCACAAATTTCAACATCACATCTTCCAGCGCGTCACCTTCCAATTGCCCGTGGGCTATGCCTACGCGGGCCTTGGGCACCAGTTTATGGATCATACCGCCCAATTGAGGCAGATCGGCTACGCGATTATGGATAAAGAATACTTGTCCGCCGCGTTCCAGCTCAAACTCTACGGCTTCTTTGATCAGCGTATCGTTAAACACATGCAGCTCGGTAACTACGGGCTGCCTGTTGGGCGGTGGTGTGGATATGATAGAAAGATCGCGAGCGCCCATCAACGAAAAATGCAGCGTACGCGGAATCGGTGTAGCCGTAAGCGTGAGCGTATCTACATTGGCACGCATTTGTTTCAGCTTCTCTTTGGTGGATACGCCGAATTTTTGCTCCTCGTCGATGATCATCAAACCCAAGTCCTTGAATTTGACGTCCTTGCTTACCAGGCGGTGCGTGCCGATGATGATATCAACTTTACCCTCCTTAAGCTTCTCCAAAGTATCCTTGATCTGCCGACTGGTTTTAAACCGGTTGATATAATCAATATTAGCCGGAAACCCCTTGAGTCTGTCGGTAAAGGTTTTGTAGTGCTGGGCTGCTAAAATGGTGGTTGGTACCAGTATGGCCACCTGCTTGCTATCGGCCACAGCTTTGAATGCTGCACGAACGGCGACCTCGGTTTTACCAAAGCCTACATCCCCGCAAATGAGGCGGTCCATAGGGTGCGGCGATTCCATGTCCTTTTTAAAATCGGCAGTAGCTTTTTCCTGGTCCGGGGTATCCTCATAAAGGAAAGAAGCCTCCAGTTCGGTTTGCAGGTAGCTATCGGGCGAAAAGGCATTACCTTGCTGGGCTTTACGTAGAGCATAAAGCTTGATCAGGTCGCGGGCTATGTCTTTAACTTTTTTTTTTGTTGTTTTCTTGAGACGCTCCCAGGTGTCGGTTCCCAACTTGTTCATCTTGGGTACGGTGCCCTCTTTCCCGCTGTATTTGGATATGCGGTTAAGCGAGTTGATGTTTACATACAGCAAATCGTTATCGGCGTAAATCAAGCGAATCATTTCCTGCTGTTTGCCGTTAACCTCCACTTTTTCCAGCCCGGCGTATTTGCCAATGCCGTGGTCAATGTGAGTTACATAATCACCCGGTTTCAAGTCACGCAGCTCTTTCAGCGTAATAGCCTGCGAACGCTGGTAGCCCTTTTTGAGCTTATATTTATAATAACGATCAAATATCTGGTGATCGGTATAGCAGGCCAGTTTTTGTTCGTGGTCCACAAAACCCTCCCGGATAGAAACGCTGATGGGGGTGAACTTTACGGTCTTGTCCAGATCGTCCAGAATGGCATATAAACGTTCCACCTGCCGGGCCGAATCGGTGAGGATAAAGTTCTCGATCTTATCAGCTTCGTTATTTTTAAAGTTGTGGATAAGCAGCGTAAAATCCTTGTTGAACGATGGCTGCGGCCGCATATCAAAATTGATGGAGGCTGTGGGCTGATAGAAGAATTGTTTACCAAATTCTACCACCGGGAAATCAAACAGTTGGTCGGCTATCAGTTTTTCGTCGGTAAAGCCAAATTTGGGGTCTATCCATTCGGGATTCTGCGTTTTTTCTTCGGCAGATAGAGCTTTCCACAGATTCACCGCTTTTTTAAAACCGGTTTGGATAATATCCAGCGTAAACTGTACATCTTTGATCCATACCTGGGTGCCGGGCTCCACATATTCCAGCAGGGATATATTGCTTTCGGTTAAAAACTTGGATTGTACATTGGGTACAATAGTGATGCTTTTAACCTGTTCAACAGACAGCTGGCTTTCGATCTCGAACGTACGGATCGACTCAATAAAATCGCCAAAGAATTCCACCCGGTAGGGCAGGTTATGCGAAAACGAGAAGATATCAACGATACCGCCACGAACAGAGAATTGCCCGGGCTCGTACACAAAATCAACCCGATCAAAATCATACTCAATTAAAAACTCGTTGATAAACTCAATGCTCAGTTTGCTGCCAACGGCTATTTCGAGCGTGTTTTTTTCAAGCGATGAGCGGTCAATCACCTTTTCGGCAAGAGCCTCCGGGTAGGTCACGATCAGTTGTCCAAACTCGGTAGAGTGGTTAAGCTCATTCAATACTTCGGCACGGGCCAGTACATTGCTGCTATCGGGCTGGGTAAATTCAAAAGGTTTACGGTAGGATGATGGAAAAAGCAAGGCTTCTTTACCGGTAAGGTTTTCCAGATCGGCCTGAAAATAGCCGGCTTCTTCACGGTCGGGCAGTACAAATACCATGTGTTTGTGCTGCAAAAAATACAATGCTACCGCCATGGCCGAATCACTTGATCCGACTAACCCACGTAGCTGTATTCTCGGATTTTTGGAAGCGTTAAAGGCTGTTGCCAACGCTTTAATCCTGTCATCAGCTTTGTATCTGTCTAAAATATCACGGATGTTCAAAACTGATGCAAAGGTACGGAAAAAGGATTAGGGGAACAAGGAATAAGGATTTGAAGAATAAAGGCTTTTATAAGTTGTTTTAGAAAGGTCCTTAACCAGGCGATTTTATTCCTTATTCCCAAAAATCTTTGCTCCCAAATAAAACAATCTCTATGAATTGTTACTTTTTAATGGTAAATTCAATAAACTTATCATTATAACCTACCTATTGTTTTAACCTAATTTTATAAACCATGAAGAATGCAATTATTTGGGGTATTATCATTGGCGTATTAAGTGGAATTTGGATGTTGGTGATGCACGGTTCGGGTATTTCACCAACCGACGAAAAAGTGGCCACACTGGAGTACTTTTCATTTCTGATCCCGGCCTTTGGGTTATTTATAGGGATCTACAACTATCGTAAAAACGACTGCAAAGGCCATATGGGCTTTTTGGAAGCTTTGATACAAAGTTTTAAGATATTAATTGCTGGCGGTATTGTAACCGTTTTTGCTACTATATTATATTTTAGCTACGCGCATGTATCTATGGGCAACGTAATGGAGGCCTCATCCGGCCGTATATTCGGCGCTTTACTGGTAGGTGTATTATTAGCGTTTGCTGTATCTTTACTGTTCCATAACAAAGCGAACAAGGTTGATTAAAAGGCTCTTTTCAAAATATTTTGAATTGGTTTTCTGGATAGCTGCCATGCTAGCCCTGGCTTTTAGTACGCCCGGTGCCGAATCGCATTTTACGCTGTGCCCCTTAAAACTGATGGGCTTTAAATGGTGCCCCGGCTGCGGATTGGGGCATTCTATTATTTATTTGTTCCACGGCGATATCCGCAACTCCTTTCATGCGCATTGGCTGGGGATCCCGGCCGTGATTATTATTTTTCATAGGATTTATGTGCTGAGCGTGTCTCGTGTTGCCAGGTTCGGGGAGCGGGGGGCGGGTTTTTAAAACATTCTCGATCCTCGAACCGCGCAACACGCTCCATATTTTCACCGCCAAAACTTCCTCACTCACCGACATGTTCCTGCCGCTAACCAGTTTTCCATAGGCTCGTTTTACTTATCGTAATACCTTTATATCATCAAACAAACGATAACCTTAAACGCTACGAAGATGAACTCTTACCCAAACGCATATATGATGTTCGACGGCATGACAACCGAAGAATTCGCTGTTTTACAACAGGCTACCGCCTCATTGACAGAAAATCAACAGCGGTATTTTATAAACATTTACGGAGGTAAAAGAAGAAACCCGCAGGATATTATGCTTGCCACTTTACTGGGCTTTGTAGGAGTATCGGGCGTACAACGCTTCATGACCGACCAGATAGGTATGGGCCTGGTTTACTTCTTCACCGCCGGTTTTTGCTTTATCGGAACTATTGTGGATCTGATCAACTACAAAAGTATCGCCAACGATTACAACAAAGAAATGGCTTTCGAAAGTTTCAACATCGCTAAAATGAGCAACTAAATAAGCCCTTCGGGGATGATAGTTTCACTATATATCAAAAAAAATCCACCTTCTGTTACGGGGTGGATTTTTTTTAGTTTTACGGAATATTTCTTATAAATTATGTCATTGCGAGGAGGAACGACGAAGCAATCTCCTCGGAAGCATAAACTATTCGCAATATAAACGCGAGGAGATTGCCACGCTTCGCTCGCAATGACATGGTTTTTAGGGTTTTTAAAGAATGTTATTTCCCTAATGCCTTATCCCTCACCGCCTTAAATTCCGAATGCGGTTTCCAGCCGGGAAAAGTAGTTTCGTTGCTGAGTTTGGTGCCTATGCGGTATAGGATATCCGCTATCTGGGCCATACCTGTGGCGTCCATGTCGGCGCTGTAATTATCTGCCGGTTGGTGATAGCGCTGATCGTTGTATTCCTTTTGTTTTTCTTCGCCATAGTTGGCACCTTTTGTTTTGCTGATGCTGCCATTGTTGATATCCAGCGCCGGAACGCCCAGTTTGGCAAAGTTAAAATGATCCGACCGGTAATAGCTGCCCGCACCCGGGTGACGGTCGCCCACGGTAGTGAGGCCGTCCTCTTTGGCTATATCGGCCACATAATCTTCCAGGTCGTTTTGTCCCTTGCCGGTGATCGCAATGTCCTTGGTTTCTCCATAGCTGCCCAGGGCGTCCATATTGAGATCGGCAATGGTTTTGTTGAGCGGATAAACAGGGTGTGTAGCATAATACTCAGAACCCAGTAAGCCCTGCTCTTCGGCAGTTACCGCTAAAAATACAATAGAGCGTTTGGGTTTTTCTTTAGCCTGCTGAAATGCTTTGGCTACGCTGATGATAGCGGCTACGCCACTGGCATTATCCACCGCGCCGTTATAAATGCTGTCGCCTTTGGCATCGGGCTTGCCAACGCCCAGGTGATCCCAGTGAGCAGTATACAAAATATACTCACCCGGAGATGTGCTGCCTTTGATGGTACCAATAACATTATGTGATGTGGAATATTTAAGCTTATTATTGATAGTTAAAGAAACCGAGCGGTTAAGCGGAACGGCCTTAAAGCTTTTACTACGGGCTATAGCGCGCAGATCGCCCGTAATGCCGGCATCGGCAAATAATTTTTTGGCGACATCTTCTGTAATCCAGCCTTCCACCTTACAGCGCGACATATGCTTATCTGCCTGGGTAAGATAAAGTTTGGCTCCCGAATTACTGTTGGATACCACTTCCCAGCCATAACTGGCCGGTTCTGTTTGGTGCACGATGATCACACCGGCAGCACCCTGACGGGCGGCTTCTTCAAACTTGTAGGTCCAGCGGCCATAATAGGTCATGGTGTCGCCTTTAAATATGGTGGGGTCGCCGCTTTTAAAGCCGGGATCATTTACCAGTACCACCACTGTTTTGCCTTTTACGTTTAACCCGGCGTAATCATTCCAGTGATATTCGGGAGCTACAATGCCGTAACCCGCAAAAACGAGGGGCGAGTTTTTAAGCTGTACCGAATCAACCTCACGGCGACTAAACGTTACAAAATCCGTTAGTTTATGCAGACTCATAGGCGATTTACCACCGCTGATCTCCATAGTTGCTGACGGCTGACTGGTAATCTCCACCATAGGTACATCCTGTAAATAGCTGCCGTTATTGCCCGGTTCTAATCCGGCTTTTTTAAATTCGGACGAAATGTAGGCGATGGCTTTGTTTTCGCCGGCGGTAAAAGGTTTACGGCCCAGGAGCGAATCATTGGCTAGTACCGCGATGTGCGATTTGATCTCATCGGGTGTTATGGCTTTGGGGGATTCCTGATCTTCCTTTTTATTTTGACTGCAGGCAGCAATCAATATACTGCCGCTTAACGCCAGCAGGTAATGGTATTTGTTCTTCATGTGTGTAAACGTGTTTATCCCAAATGTAGCTAAAGGGAAGGGGTAATGCAAGAGTTTAAGAGGCCATAACGTTTACCGATTGTTTGATTGCCCGGGTTGCATTTGTTAAAGCATACCAGCTGCCCAACGTATAAAACGCCAAAAGAAACAATAAGGCGAAAGCGGAACTGTAAAAGATGTGGTCTTTTACAACAAAAAAAAGACATGAGATAAACAGGAGTGAAAATAAACCGGTTGCAAAGATCCAGAGTTTTTTCTGTTCTTTTAGACTGATCTTCCCGTTGCTTAATCTAATAAAACAAAGCTCCAAAATAAAAATTAGCAAGGTTATTAAAGTGAAATTAAGGGAGCCAATCAATGTGTCGTCGATTAAGCCTTTAGTGAACAGGGTCTCTAAGTCGCCTATTAAATAAATAAACGAAAAGAATCCAAAATAGGCAACCAGCAAACACACAGGGATACCAAGCATTGAAAAAACAATGCTTATCATGGTATTTACACTTTTAGGTTGCCGCATATTTAATTATAACCAAATGTACTTAATGGAAATGCTTGGTGCAAGTGAACGGTTTATAACACAGCGACTGGCTTATTTGCATTTCGGAATGAGATCAAACATAAATAAGCCGAACCCCAAAAAAAGAGACAAATAAAAATTAACCAAACTGAAAATCCCTCAGTGGCAATCAGAATAAACACAGAGCCATAAACAATATTGGCTATGATAGAATATATCCAAAGAGCTTTTTTATCCGCGTACTTTTTAAAATTAAATTGTAAAAAATAAATAACGCAACCAACAATTTCGGGCAAACCGATCGGTATAGCTAAATAGTTGCGCCAGCTAGTTGGCTCATCAACTTCGCCCATAAAAACCAACTGCGCAAATATTAATAAACAGACCGCTGGTACCAAATGGCTCCAAAACAAGATTGCGGCAATTCTTTTATGACTTAAAGGCACTGTCTCGACCCCAATTTAATTTTCTCTATTTAATGCTGACGGAACTCGACGAATGTACTTAAAGGAAATGCTTGACGCAAGAAAAGACATGTCCTGATAACAAGAAAAGCGGCTTTTTCAGGGCCGCTTTTCTTGTTATTTGTCGATACTATAAAATGGTCAGGCAATCTGTTTCACCTGATAGGTAGCCTGGTCTTCTATTTTCTTGATGGCTTCAACCGTTTTCAGGAATGAATCGGGGGTTATGGAGATACTGTCAATGCCTTCTTCCACCAGAAATTGGGCAAAGTCGGGATAATCCGATGGCCCCTGGCCGCAGATACCTACCTTGATACGGGCCTTTTTGGCAGCCTTGATCAATTGTGAGATCATCATTTTTACAGCCTCGTTGCGTTCGTTATAGATTTCAGCTACCAGGGCCGAATCGCGGTCGAGCCCGAGCACCAGTTGGGTCAAGTCGTTTGATCCGATAGAAAAACCATCAATATACCGGGCAAACTGATCGGCCAGTATCACGTTGGATGGAACTTCGGCCATCAGGTATACCTCCAGTCCGTTTTCGCCGCGAACCAGGCCATATTCCTTCATGGTTTCATAAACTCGCAATAACTCATTAATGGTACGGCAAAATGGGATCATGACTACCACATTTTTTAGTCCCATGGTTTCACGCACCTTTTTGATGGCACGACATTCCATGCCAAAAGCTTCTTTGTAGGCAGCTGAGTAATAGCGCGATGCTCCCCGCCAGCCGATCATCGGGTTTTCTTCTGATGGTTCAAAGTAACTGCCGCCAGGCATGCTGGCATATTCGTTAGTTTTAAAATCAGAGAACCGTACAATTACCTTATGCGGATAAAAAGCCGAAGCTATCTTGCCAATCCCAAAAGAGAGCTTGTCTATAAAATAAGTTTGCTCATCGGCATAGCCTTTTATGGTATCCTCAATCAGCGCAGTCAGGGCTTCATCTTTTAGTTCCCGGTGCTGCAAAAGGGCCTGTGGATGTATTTTAATATAATTGCTGATGATAAATTCTTCGCGCGCCAGGCCAACACCACGGTGCGGATAACCGGCCAGCTTAAAAGCGATATCTGGCGAAGCCACATTCATCATGATAGGGGTATCAACAGATGGGAGGGTACTCAGATCATACTCCTGTATTTTAAAAGGAATCTCCCCGGCATAGATATACCCGTTTTCGCCTTCGGCGCAGGATACGGTTACCTGCATACCTGTGCTCAATAACTCCGTAGCGTTACCACAGCCTACAATAGCCGGTACGCCTAACTCGCGGGCCACAATAGCAGCGTGACAGGTACGACCGCCTTTATTAGTGACGATGGCCGCTGCCTTTTTCATCAAAGGCTCCCAGTCGGGGTCAGTCATGTCGGTTACCAGTACATCGCCTGGCTTAAAGTTTAATTGCGCCAGGGAAACGGTATCTACATTATCCAACAAGTGTACCCGTCCGGAGGCTATTTTATCGCCAACGGCAATACCTTGTAACAGTAACTGTGTGCTTTTGGCCTTCGCATCCATGGTAAATACCTGCATAGTTTGCTGCGCTTTACGGGAGTGGATAGTTTCGGGCCGGGCCTGTACTATGTAAAGCTTTTGGGTTTCGCCATCAACCGCCCATTCCACATCCATGGGGTACCATTTGCCTTTAAGCGCAGTGTAATAGTTTTCGATAGCCACCACCCAGCCGGCCAGTTGCAGAGCCATATCATCTGTAAGGCAAAAACGTGCTTTTTCGTTTTCGGTAGTAGGCACTACTTTTACACGCGGTTCATTAGCTTCGCCATAAACCATCTTACTATCCTTGGTGCCTAACTTTTTTTCGATCAAAGGGCGCAGACCTGGTTTACCCAACAACGGTTTAAATATGGTAAACTCATCGGGCTTTACAGCTCCCTGAACAACCATTTCGCCCAGGCCAAAAGCGCCATTGATCACCACTACATCTTTAAAACCACTCTCGGTATCCAGTGAAAAAGCCACGCCCGATGCACCGATATCCGAACGCACCATTTTTTGTACACAAACCGAAAGGCCTATCTTAAAATGATCATACCCAAAGCTTTTGCGGTAGCTGATGGCACGATCGGTAAACAGCGATGCAAAACAATCGCGTATAGCATTCAGCAGATCATCGGTACCGGTAATATTTAAATAAGTATCCTGTTGCCCGGCGAAAGAAGCATCGGGCAGATCCTCGGCCGTAGCAGATGAACGTACAGCCACGTCAACATCCGTTTTTTGGTAGTACGTGCATAAAGCGGTGTAAGCATTGGCTATTTGCGTTTTGATGTCATCGGGGAACTTTCCATCGCGGATGAGCCCGCGGATAGTACCGCCGCACCGTTTAAGCTGTTCCAGATCGTCCACATTGGTTTGGCCGATGAGGGTGTCGATAAACACATCAAGCTTATTATATTTTATAAAACTGTAATAGGCATCGGCAATAACAATAAACCCGAAGGGGATGTCGATACCTAATAATTTCAAATTTTGAAGCATTTCGCCCAAAGAGGCATTTTTACCACCCACACGGTCGATATCATTGATGCCAGCCTCGTTGAGTTGCAAAATATAGTTTGTTGTTTCCATCCTTAGATAATTAGTGAATTATTGATTTAGTGAATTAGTGATTTTCGCACCCCTATGTAGTACTAAAAAGCATCACTACTTCACCTACGTTTTTTTTCTACAAAACTATCGGATAGCTCGTTTGGAAACAGGAGGTTCTACACAATAAATAATACTATATTAACCAATTATATCTATTTTTGATATAAATAAGTGTAAATGATATAGTTTATATAATAAAGTAAAGATTTATAGAGCAAGGAATAAGGACTTTTAAAATCACTAAATCACTAAATCACTAATTCAATAATTAAAATGCGCGCGCGGTTAAAAAAGTTGAGTACGCCGACTAATCAGTCGTTCAACCTGGAGCTTACCGGGCATTATCATTCGTATAACGAATTGCATTATCACCCGGAAATTGAGCTCATCTATATTATAGAAGGGCATGGCGTATTGTTGGTGGGTGATAAGATAGAGCCTGTAGCCGCCGGTGATCTGTTGATGTTGGGTGGCAATCTGCCGCATTTATTCCGGTTTGATACCCACACCTTTGAGTACCCATTACAGAAGCAGGGGCGGATAAAGCTACCTGTACAATTACTTACATTACATTTTAATCCAGATATATTTGGTGCACCGTTTCTCAGTTTACCCGAAAATGAATACCTGCGTACGGTGATACGCCGGGCTGGGAATGTGCTTGCGTTTCAGGGAAGTTTGCGCACGCGGTTAAAAGTTTTGTTAAACCAATTGCTTAACGCTGCTACCAGCGAGCGGATACCCTTGCTGATGCAATTATTGGCACCCATTGCCGCTGAAAGGGAATACCGATCCTTAAATCCGCAAATACAGCAGCATTCCTTTAACGCAGGCGATGAAACCCGGCTCACCAAAATTTACCTCTACACGCTTAATAATTTTCACCGGGTTATTACTTTAAAGGAAATAGCAGCGGTTATTTATATGGTGCCCAATGCCTTTTGCAGGTATTTTAAATCGCGGGTGCAGAAAAGCTATTTTGATTTTTTGCTGGAAGTGCGCGTGAACCACGCCTGCAAGCTGCTCAAAGAAACGGACTACAGCATTGTCATTATCAGTTACGAATCGGGTTTCTCCAATCTGTCGAATTTTAACCGGCATTTTAAAGCGATTACCGGGAAAAAACCTTTGGCGGTTAGGAAGGAGTTTCAGCAGTATTTGTAGGGGGAAATGCTTTAAAAAAACGCGTCATTGCGAGCTACGAAGCAATGACGCGTTGGTAAAAGTCTCCCCTTTAGGGGAGATTTAGAGGGGCTTAATCAATCCACTCAAACTTAGTATACGGCACTAATACTTCCGGTACTCGAATGCCTTTTTCGGTTTGGTTGTTTTCCAGCAGGGTAGCCACAATACGAGGTAATGCTAACGCGCTGCCGTTGAGGGTGTGGGCCAGCTGGGTTTTACCTTCGGTATTGCGGAAACGCAGTTTAAGGCGATTGCTCTGAAAAGTTTCAAAGTTGGATACGGATGAAACTTCCAGCCAGCGTTGCTGCGCGGCGCTCCAGGTTTCCATATCATAGGTTAAGGCAGATGCAAAACCCATATCGCCGCCGCAAAGACGCAATACGCGGTAGGGCAGACCTAGTTTTTGCAGCAGACCTTGTACATGAGCGCTCATCTGTTCCAAAACTTCGTAAGAGCGGTCGGGTTGTACTATCTGTACAATTTCTACCTTATCAAATTGGTGCAAACGGTTCAATCCGCGTACGTGTGCGCCGTATGAACCAGCCTCGCGACGGAAGCATGGCGTATGCCCGCAGTTTTTTACCGGCAGGTCTTCGCCCTTCAGTATCACATCGCGGTACAGGTTGGTGATGGGCACTTCGGCAGTTGGTATCAGGTATAAGCTATCAACACCAACATGATACATCTGTCCTTCCTTATCCGGCAGCTGCCCGGTGCCAAAGCCCGATGCTTCGTTTACCATCAGGGGTACGCTTACTTCGCTGTAGCCCGCTTTTTCGGCTTCGTCAATGAAGAAATTGATCAAAGC